>ERZ842401.416-NODE-416-length-61334-cov-10.534261_pt1 | contig 61334 bp, 55 predicted proteins | sample MGYA00521270_ERZ842401 | MGnify/ENA primary metagenome ERZ842401 (study PRJEB31892, sample SAMEA3878208) | bioreactor metagenome | biome: Moose rumen | place: Sweden | collected 2011-10 | study: EMG produced TPA metagenomics assembly of the PRJEB12797 data set...
ACGGCGATATTCTGAAAACCCTCGCGTACCGCGCCCGCGCGCGGTACGCGTAGCATTTATAAAATATACTGTCATAGTGTCATCAGTTCCTAAACAAGAAAAAGTCCTAAACATACAGACAGACTATGAATACAACATTTACCATCAAGAGCTATCCGAAGTCGGAGCTGGCACGCTGTTATTTTCCCGACAGCGACCCGCACGTGGCACTGAACCGGCTGAACAGCTGGATACGCCGCTGCCAGCAGCTGACCGCCGCCCTGGAGCAATGCCACCAGCCACGCCATGCCAAGTTCTTCTCGGCACAGGCCGTGCGCTGCATCGTCGAATTCCTCGGTGAGCCGTAGCAAGAAAGCATAAAGGGTCGCTTGACCCTTTATGCTTTTCCCTTTATCGTATCATTTCGTACGCATCTCATCGCAACGTACGCATCAGGCATCGCCACTTTCGTACCTTTGTACTGGTTAAAGAGAGATGCCCCAGCGCTGTGAGTAACACGCCGTTTTTCTGCCGGCAACACGCCGTTTTGCACATAGCAACAGGCCGTTTTCTCCGAGACCAGCGAAAACTATTTTAATAATCCTAAAAAACTTTTTACGACAATGGGAACAATCCAAATCAAGAAGGTGGCCAAGAAGGTCACAGTAGGAAAGAAGGGTGAGCAGCGTCAGCAGGTGGAGAAGACCTATGGCAAGATTATCTACCGCGGCACACTGACACTCAACGACATGGCGGAACACATCATGAAGCACGGAACGGTATATACCGAGGATGTGGTCATCGGTGTCATCACCAAACTGAAGACCTGCATGCAGGAGATGCTCGTTGACGGCTACAAGGTGAAGCTCGACGGCATCGGAACGCTGTATCCCACACTGACATCGCAGGGTGTAGAGGATGCCAAGGACTTTTCGGCTCAGGAGAACATCACCCGTGTAGGCATTGCCTTCCGTGCCGATCAGGGTAAGAAGTCGATGTACAAGGCTGCTGCCATGAAAAAGGACACCACGCTGAGCACCTCCCTCTACAGCGAACTGACGGGCGAGGACGCGGAGGACGAAGCCTCTAACAGCGGCTCACAGCAGGGCGGCAGCGGTAGCAACACCGGAGGCAGCGGTAGCAACACCGGCGGCGGTAGCAACACCGGCGGCGGCGACAACGACACCCCGACGCCAGGCGAGGGCGGCGGCTCGAGCTACGAGTAGCGCCCCGAGGCTCATCGGTTTACCCGATGAGACAACCAGTAAAACATAAAAACGAAAAGCCATGAAGAAAGAAACCATCAAGACCATCATCCAGATCATCATCACGGTGCTGAGCACCATCCTGGGAACCACCGCCATACAGAGCTGCATAACGCTATGAGAAAGATTGACCTGATAGTAATACACTGCTCGGCGACACGCGAGACGCAGCGCTTCACCGTGACATCGCTCATAGCCTGCCACGACGCACGCTTCGGATTCACCGGCTACCACTACTACGTTGAGCGCGACGGCATGGTGTACCAGACACGTCACGAGAACCTCGTCGGAGCACATGCCCGCGGCTACAACCGCCACTCGCTGGGCGTCTGCTACGAGGGCGGACTGGACTGTCGCGGCAAGTGCAAGGACACGCGCACACCCCAGCAGAAGGCAGCACTCCTGCAACTGCTCCGAAAGCTGCGCCAACGCTACCCCGAGGCCGTCATCCTGGGACACCGCGACCTGCCCGACGTCCACAAAGACTGCCCCTCGTTCGACGCCCAGCTGGAGTACCGTGACGTCTGAAACGATAACGATAACGGAAACGATAACGAAAACCGCTCACCGTTAATCGATAACCGTTAACCGTTAACCGATAACCGTTAATCGTTAACCCTTAACCCTTAACCAAAAAAGGGCTGCTGACACACACAGGAGGTGTCGGCACCTTTTTTTTCATCGAGTTCCCCTGTGAGAGCACACGGTGACGAGCCCCCTATGCGAGTGCTACTCTACTTTTGCAACCTGCTCTTCCTCGTCCATCTCGCGCATCACCTCTTCGTGGGGTATGCCCTTGCCTGCTGCAAAGTTGGGATAATCTTTACTGGTGTTGCCATATATGTATATCCTTTATGTTCTCGCTGTAAAATTAGGAAAAATTCTCCAAAGTTGCAAGCGTTTCAGCAGTTTCTTCTGTTTTTTACAAATAATCTCGCAGATATTTTCTCATTTCGCATAAATTTCGTACTTTTGCAATCGCATCTGCCCTTGGCGGCTGGGATGTCACCTGAGGGTGACGGAGTCGGCGGGTGGAGCACTACATGGTGGAAAAGCGACACTGTACGCTTTGTTTTTGGCAGCTTGAACGTCGGAAATTCAAACCTTGTTCAGAGACAAATGCAGAGGTGACGCCTACGGGTGTGTATATACGCAACCGGAGTGTGCCGAGGGCTAACCATGCTCTCATTGGCACACTTTTGGGTGCATTTTGTATATGCTCCAGCGTGGGTATCTTACTCTGCTCGTTCTAACAAGGAGGCTTCCGACGGCCTAAGCAGCAGAACGGGCAGCAGGAGATACCCTCTTTTTTCTGCATTGTAGAGAAACCTAAAATAGTTGAACCCTCTGACACTTGGGTATCAGTCAGAACTTTTTGCTGCTGACCGATGTCAGATAATACGGTTGAAATATTAGAGTTCGACTTTTCACCCGAAGTCCTGATGCTGTTGTTGCGTGACCACACGACGGGACGTAACATCTTCTGGGCGACCCACGACTATGAGAAGCTGGGACGTGGCTATCAGTACGCTGACGAGATACGTCCGGAGAGCATCACTGGCGAGCATGCCAATATCATCAAGCCCCGTGTGCAGAAGTCGAAGGAGGAACAGACGGACCGCGCCAGAGATATGGCAGAGGTGTTTACACCTTCATGGGTCTGCAATGCACAGAACAACTTGGTTGACGAAGCCTGGTTTGCTGATAAGGGTAAAACGTGGAAAGACTATGTCCGCAACACAGTCTTGGAGATTACTTGTGGTGAAGCTCCTTACTTGGTGAGCCGTTACGATGCTACTACAGGTGAACCAATTGCGTTGAAGGAAAGGATAGGTCTGCTTGACAGGAAACTACGTTTGATAGGCGAGCATGTTGCTGGTAGCGCTGAGTGGTTAGAGTGGGCAAGGGTGGCCTATCAGAACACTTACGGTTATGAGTGGCAAGGCGATAACCTGCTCTTGGCGCGCGAAAACCTGCTTTACACCTTTATAGAGTATTACCAGGCGATGTTTGGCCAAGCGCCGCAGCAAGAAGCCGTCAACGATATTGCTAAGATAGTTTCGTGGAACCTCTGGCAGATGGATGGCTTGCGCGGTACGCCTCCAGACTTTCCTTCTCCAGGCGAAATACTTGACAATCCTGTACCAGACATGTTTACCACCTACTGCATGATTCGTGACTGGGAGACAGGGCAGACCATAAGATTTATTGACCAAATAGACAGAAGCCTATGACAAGCAATAACTATAATCCTGATGTATTGAACTGCATTGCCAACCTAAGCAATGACGAGGTGTTTACTCCGCCCGAATTGGCTAACAAGATGCTCGACCTGCTACCACAGGAGTTGTTCCGCAGTTCGAAGACAACCTTTCTTGATCCTTTCACCAAGAGTGGAGTGTTTCTACGGGAGATTGTAAAGCGTCTTGACCGAGGAATTGCTGACGAAATGCCCGACCGCCAAAAGCGCATAGACCACATCCTGCACCGTCAGGTGTTTGGCATAGCCTGTACGGAGTTGACTTCGCTTTTGGCTCGCCGCTCCGTCTACTGTAGCAAGACAGCCAACGGGCAATACAGCATTTCGAAGTTTGACACCCCAGAGGGCAATATACTTTACAAGAACATTCGTCACACTTGGGTGAACGGCAAGTGCAAGTATTGTGGTGCCAGCCAAGCCGTTTACGACCGAGGCTCCGAGGCAGAGCAATATGCCTATATGTTTATTCACACAGACAATCCCAAACAATTCTTTCCAAATATGAAATTCGATGTAATCGTTGGTAATCCGCCGTATCAGATGAGTGATGGAAGTGGCGGAAGTAGTGACGCGGCGATGCCGTTATACAATATGTTTGTTGAACAATCTATTAAGCTTACACCCAATTATTTATTGATGATTATTCCTTCAAAATGGATGGTAGGTGGAAGAGGCTTACAAGGATTCAGAAAACTTATGATGGATAATACTCATATTCATAAGTTAGTGGATTTTGAAGATGCGAATGAATGTTTTTCTGGAATACACATAGATGGTGGTATTTGTTATTTTCTTATTGAGAAGAACTATGAAGGATTAGTTGAATATAGTTTTAAAGCAAATGATGGAACTATTTCCTCTTCATCATGTAGATTGAATAACGATTATTTTGATTTTGTTATTAGGGATCAACGAATTATACCTATACTAAATAAATGTAAGGAAAAATATTCTTTCGCGGAAATTATATCTTCAACCAAACCATTTGGAATAAGGGGGTCATTATTTAACGAACCTTTAAGATATAAGGAGTTAGAACTAAAAGGGGAATATTACAAAGGGAGTGTAAAAATTTATGGAGTAAAAGGAATTAAGGGAGGAGCTCGTAGACAGGTTGGTTATGTGTTGAGAAAAGCCATTAAAAACAATACAGATCATATAGACATGTTTAAACTATTCTTTACAACAAGTTATTCAACCAATGCGATAAACTATCCAGAAATAATAATCGGAGAACCTGGAGATATTTGTACAGAGACATTTTTGGAAGTAGGCCCTTTTAAATCTAGAGAGGAACAAAAGAATTGTTTGTCTTATATGCAGACTAATTTATTCAAAGTCCTCTTATATTATGGAAAAGGAACGGTAAGAGTTTACAAGGATGTGTTTAAGCTCGTCCCCCTCCAAGACTTCTCGCACCCTTGGACGGACGAGATGCTGTATAAGAAGTATGGCTTGACGGAAGAAGAGATAGCATTTATAGAATCCATGATTCGACCGATGGAATAGATAACAATAAAACAAATATAAACAAAGGCGCTCTTTGACAAGATTTCGGTAGATTTATTTGGAAGTTTGAAAAGAAACTCCTATCTTTGCGGCATAAAACGAAAAGATATGGAAGAAAAGAGGTATCCCATTCTTGAAGAGGAAGAAAGCGTAGGTATATGCTCCGAACCATCTGTCGCAGCCCGATATGCTGTGGAGGAAAAGTATGATGTGCCAATTCTTGGCCCTTCAACATGGAAAGAGGCAATGGACGACCTTGATGAATCGGAGAAAGAATTTGAAACGGGGAAATGCATCCCTTGGAGTGATGTCATGTCTGAAATAAAAGACCGTTACACGCTTTATGCGCATTGAGATTTCTCTTAAAGCAAAACAACACCTGCTGGCGATTACTGACTATTATGCTGAATGGGGTGGTATACGCTCCGTAGAAAAACTACTTGGAAAGATAGTAGAGAAACAGCAACGGATACTGAAATATCCTAAGGCATATTCTCAAGAGCCTCTGTTAGCAGAGAGAGAAATCGAGTATCGGTCAGTCATTATTAACGATTATTATAAGATGATATACAGGATTGACGATGATGTTATTACGATTTCAGCTTTCTGGGATATGCGAATGAATCCGAACAAACTTAAACGGATGATCTAACCAGAATTTGTCAAAGTTGCGCCATAACGAAAAATAGGTTATGGCAGTACAAGATTTACTGAGAAACAAGGTTGACGAGACTCCTACCATCTATGCCTATACACTGCCCGATGTGCCTAAATACAAGGGGCTGCTGAAGGTGGGTTATACCTCTCGTCCTGGCAACGTACGCATAGAGGAGCAGGGGCATGAGCTCTATCTGGAAAAGAATGTTGTATTGAAACGTAGTTCTATGCGTCCTGATGGTACTTACTTCATGGACGAGGGACTGGGTGGTGTGCATTACTATCTGCGCAAGAGCCATATACCAAATCCTTTCGGAGAGTGGTTCCGCTGTAGCGTGAAGGATGTTGAGAAGGCAATCTTTGCAGCAATGGAGCGGCGCGACAGCATGACAGACCGCATCTATGACTTTCCGATGCGACCTGAGCAGGAGAAGGCGGTGGAGAAAACCGCTGCTTACTTCAAGTCCTTCAAGAGAGACCCTGACAATCGTGGACTCACACCTCACTTTCTCTGGAATGCCAAGATGCGTTTTGGAAAGACTTTTACTACTTATCAGCTGGCTTTGAAAATGGGCTGGACGAAAGTGCTGGTGCTGACCTTCAAGCCCGCAGTAAAGACAGCTTGGGAAGAAGACCTGCTGACGCACAATGACTTTGAAGGGTGGCAGTTCTGTCAGAAACAGGAAGACCGAGAGTTTAACTATGTGAACGAGCGGCGGCCTTATGTGTGTTTTGCTTCCTTCCAAGACGTATTAGGGAAGAACGCGATGGGTGGCATCAAGGCCACGAACGAATGGATTCAGACAGTAGATTGGGACTGCATCGTGCTTGATGAATACCACTACGGGGCATGGGGCAAGAATGCCAAGAACTTCTACGACAAGAAAGACCCTGCACTTGGGCGCGCGATGGAAGCAAGTGAAATCATCACTGAAGATGCCGACTCAACGAAGGAGATAGAAGCTCGTGAATTATACGATGAGGGGTTGATGCCGTTACGCACAGGTGCGTACCTTTATCTTTCAGGCACTCCCTTCAGAGCCATCTCTACAGGTGAGTTCATTGAAGAGCAAATCTATAACTGGACGTACTCAGACGAGCAGGCAGCGAAAGAAAAATGGCAGGGACCTGACAACCCATACGCGCAACTGCCTAAAATGGTGATGCTGACCTACCAAATGCCGGAGAGCATCAGCGAAATAGCCTCGCAGGGAGAGTTTGATGAGTTTGACCTGAACGAGTTCTTCAGGGCAGAAGACGATGCCTTCGTTCATGAAGAGTATGTGCAGAAGTGGCTCGACTTGATACGTGGCACATATGCTGAGAGTGTTGTCACGGGACTAAAGCAAGGAAAAGAAAAACCGCCTATGCCTTATTCGGATAGCCGATTGCTGAGTTACTTGCAGCATACTTACTGGTTTCTGCCCAGTGTGGCTGCGTGTAGGGCTATGGCTCTTCTGCTGAGAAAAAGAGCCAACCGCTTCTTCGATGACTATGAAGTCGTTGTAGCAGCAGGTAATGAGGCAGGTATGGGAGCCAAAGCAGTTGAACCAGTATACATCGCGATGGGCAATCCTCAGCAAACGAAGACCATTACGCTCTCGTGCGGCAAACTCTCAACAGGCGTGACGGTAAAACCCTGGACAGGCATCATGATGTTGAGAAACACCACTTCGCCAGAGACCTATTTCCAGGCAGCCTTCCGTGTGCAGTCACCTTGGACTACGAAAAGTGCGGATGGCGCTGAGGTAATACTGAAACCGCTGTGCTATGTCTTCGACTTCGCACCCAATCGTGCCCTCCGGCAGGTGGAGGAATACAGTTGTCAGTTGAACGTGGAAGAAAGCAATCCGGAGAAGAAGGTTGCCGAGTTTATCAAATTCCTCCCCATACTGGCTTATGATGGTTCTTCAATGAAGGAGATTGACGCCGCAGGCGTACTGGATATGGCTATGAGTGGTACCACCGCCACCTTGCTTGCCCGAAGGTGGGAGAGTGCTGTATTGGTGAATGTAGATAATGTTACCTTGCAGCGCCTTTTGAACAATCCCGAAGCAATGAAAGCACTAATGAGCATTGAGGGCTTCCGCAGTCTTAACGCCGACATTGAGACCATCATCAACAAGTCGGAACATGTCAAGCAGACGAAAAAGACAAAGGATCCCAGTCAGATGACCAAGAAAGAAAAGAAAGAACTGACCGAGGAAGAGAAGGAGTATAAGAGCAAGCGCAAGGAGATACAGGAAAAACTCATCAAGTTTGCTACCCGCATACCAGTGTTCATGTATCTTACAGACTTCAGGGAATACTCACTTAAGGATGTCATCATGCAGTTGGAACCTGAATTATTCCGCAAGGTGACTGGTCTTACGTTGAAGGACTTCGACTTGCTGGTTAGTCTGGGCGTCTTCAATCGTGACTTGATGAACGATGCCGTCTATAAGTTCAAACGCTATGAAGACTCATCGCTGGAGTATACTGGTATCAATACACATACAGAAACACTCATTGGCGGATGGGATACCGTGAAAGACCTTGCGGCAGAACAGAACGAAACGACAATCCTGGAACCTGAGAAAACAGCAAAAGAAGCGGAAGAACCAGCACCAGAGAATGTCCCCTGGCAACGGCTGAATATTGGCGGAGAAGTGGTTCATAAGAGTTTCGGTCGAGGACGCGTTGTGACATTGGACGACAACTACGTTTTCGTTAAATTTAAAGACCGCGAATCCAAGTTCCAGTTTCCTGCAGCTTTTGAAAAGGGATACCTTTCATGTGTAGATTAACAAAATCGCCATAGAAAAGTTGAAGCAGGAACATTGCCTGTGGGGCTATACGGAAATAAACTAAAGAGGATGGGTCTTGCGACTCATCCTCTTTTTTAGGTTTGCTGGTGTCGTAGCGAACCGAAGCGGCGTGTTACGGCGTCGTGGCAGTATCATCGCCCTGACGGGAAGTATCGTAAAATAAAAGCGGACATCAATGCTAAATAGACGCTCCTCTTCATAAAGAAAGGAACCGGTACCTGTGGTGACAGCAGGCACTGGTTCCTGTCTTGTTTTTTGCTTACAGCGCATCAAACGTTCCCTCGTCGGGTTCCATTTGGAAGTCATCCAGCGGAAGGTCTATCGTATCTTCCCCTGCATAAGGGTCTATTTCTGAAGAGGTCATAAGCAGTGTTTTGCAAGGCAAATCCATTTGGTTCCTGCCATGAAGTGGAGTGGCAGCAGGTGTCGGTCCCTCTATTAGGGTCATTCTCAAACACTTACAATTGTAAGGCACTGACAATCAGACACTAAAAAAGGGAACCGATTGGGTTCCCTTTAACGTTACTTGCGGAGAGTGAGGCTCCTTTGGCGGAAGGTGAGGGATTCAAACCCCCGATACCCGAAAGGGGTATACCGGATTTCGAGTCCAGCGCGATCGATCACTCTGCCAACCTTCCCTTTTTCGAGGTGTCCTCGTTTTTTCGGCTGCAAAATTACAATTATTTTTCGATTCTGCCAAAAAATATACTCACTTTTTTAGTTCAGACACAATATATAGCGGTATCACACGCACAAAAAAGCTGAGAAAAGATACAATTTAGAGGAATAATTTTGCAGTCGCAACTTTTTTTCGTACTTTTGCAAAATGTTACAAAATACAAGCGACAGAAACAAACACCGAATAATGAAAAGACTGATTATCATGATAACGACAACACTGCTGACAGCACTTACCGCAGGGGCTGCACAGCTGGAACTGAAGGACATCGCACGGGGTGAATTCCGCGGCAAGACGATGGGCAGCGTGGTGCCGATGGCTGACGGCGAGACGTATGCCCGTCTGCAGGACGGCGGACGGCGCATCGTGAAATATGCGTTCAAAACGGGAAAGGAGACCGCCACACTCTTCGATGCGGCAACGGTGAAGGGCGGCACTCTGGAGCGGGTGGAGGACTTCAGCGTGAGTCCTGACGGCAAACGTCTGTTGCTGCAGACGGAAACGAACAGCATCTATCGGCGCTCGCTGACAGCCCGTTACTACGTCTACACGGTGGAGGACAACAGCATCGTAGCGCTCTCGGACGGCGGACCGCAGCAGACGCCGCTGTTCTCGCCCGACGGTCAGCGGGTGGCCTTCGTGCGCGATGGTAACATCTTCCTGGTCAACTTGCAGGGCGGCAACGCCGAGGTGCAGGTGACTCACGACGGAAGGCGCAACGCCATCATCAACGGCATTCCCGACTGGGTGAACGAAGAGGAGTTCGGCCACAACCGCGCGATGGTGTTTACCGCCAGCGGTCAGCAGCTGGTGTGGGTGCGCTACGACGAGGAGCAGGTCAGAGAGTTCAGCTTCCCGCTCTATAAAGGTCTGAAGCCGGAACGTGAGGAGTTCGCCTCATATCCAGGCAGTTACACCTACAAATATCCCATTGCCGGCGAGCAGAACGCCCGTTGTACGGTGTGGAGCTACGACATAGCAAGTCAGGAGAAACGCCAGTTGCAGGTGCCGATGGCTGACGACGACTATATACCTCGTCTGAAGGCGATCCGTCAGTCAGAACACGTGATGGTGTACACGTTGAACCGCCATCAGGACTGTCTGCGCCTGTATAGCGTCAATGCGCTGTCAGCCACAAGCAAACTGCTGATAGAGGAGAAAGTCGAAAAATATGTACGCGAGGAGGTGATAGGCGGCATACAGCTGACCGACAACCACATCTTGATGCCCAGCGACCGCAGCGGCTTCATGCACCTGTACCTCTACGACATGAACGGGCGGCTGTTGCGCCAAATTGACGACGGCAACTACGAGGTGAGCAGTGTCTACGGCTACGACGAGTCGACCGGCAACACCTACTTTGCATCGCACGAAAGGGGCGCTACCGAACAGCAGATATGGGTGGTGCGCAAGAACGGCAAACGCGAGTGCCTGACGCCCGATGCAGGCTGGCATACGGCAACGTTCAGCAAGAACTTCCAGTACTTCATCCACTCGTGGAGCGACCTTAACACCCCCGCCGTCTATAGCATCAGCAATGCCCGCGGAAAGACACTTACCACGCTGATTGACAACAAAGCGCTGCAAGAGAAGCTGGGCAAATACACCCTGGGGCGCCGCGAGCTGTTCACACTGACAACGTCAGAAGGCATCGAACTGAACGGGTGGATGGTCAAGCCCGCAGACTTCGACGCCACCAAGCAATATCCCGTCGTGATGTATCAGTACGGCGGACCAGGCAACCAGCAGGTACGCAACGCGTGGGCTGTAGGAATGGCGGCACAAGGTGGCATGATGGAGCAGTATCTCTGTCAGCAGGGCTTCATCTGCGTCTGCGTTGACAACAGAGGTACAGGCGGACGCGGTGCCGACTTCGAGAAGTGCACTTACCTGAAACTGGGACAGCTGGAAGCCCGCGACCAGGTGGAGGCAGCACTGTGGCTCGGTCAGCAGCCGTATGTCGACAAGGAGCGCATCGGCATCTGGGGGTGGAGCTTCGGCGGTTTCAACACGCTGATGGCAATGTCGGAGGGCAGGGGAGTGTTCTGCGCCGGAATAGCCATAGCACCACCCACATCCTGGCGTTACTACGACACCATCTATACCGAGCGTTACATGCGCACGCCCAAGGAGAATGCACAGGGTTACGACGACAGCCCCATCAGTCGGGCTGACCGCCTACACGGTGCACTACTGCTGTGTCACGGAATGGCTGACGACAATGTGCACTTCCGCAATACTGCCGAATATACCGAGGCGCTGGTGCAGGCCGACAAGGACTTCCGCCAACTGGTGTACACCAATCGCAACCACAGCATCGCTGGTGGCAACACGCGCAACCACCTCTACAGACAGTGTGTCGAGTTCTTTAAGGAAGAACTAAGAGGTGAAAAGGTAAAAGGGTAAAAAAGTAAAAAGGTAAAAAAATAAAAAGGTAAAAGGGTAAAAAAGTAAAAAAGTAGAAAGGTAAAAGGGTAGAATAAAAACTCACAAACTAAAAAAAACTTATAAACTTAAAAAATAAAGAGAGAAGCAATGAAGAAAACAGTATTAAGCTTTGTGCTGGCACTGATGGCTGTTACGGCAGGTGCGCAGCAGGTGACTGTAGAGGTGAAAAACAACACCCCACAGCAGCGACAGGAATTGGTAGAGATTGACGCCCAGACCGTCTACAAGAAACTGGGCGTGCAGCCTGGACGTAACTTCCGAGTAATCAACGCCGTTCGGCAGGAGGTGATTTACCAGATTACCCACGACGGCAAGATACTTATCGATGCCAGCGTGCGTCCGCACGGAACCGCTGCGTTTAGCATCGTGAAAGGACAGCCACGTGACGTGAAGACATTTGCCTGCGGACGTCAGTACCCAGAGCGTGTCGATGACATCGCATGGGAAAACGACCGCGGTGCCTATCGTCTGTACGGTCCTGCCCTGCAACGCAACAAAGAGCGTGCCTTCGGCAACGACGTCTGGGTGAAGAACACACCCGACCTGGAGGTGGAGAAACGCTACAAAGTGGAGCTGGACAACCATCCCGCCATCGAGAAGCTGAAAAAGGAAGGCAAGACGGAAGAAGCGCTGGCGATGGAAGAGGCTACGACTTATCACTTCGACCACGGCTACGGACTGGACTGCTACAAGGTAGGACCCTCGCTGGGTTGCGGTGCTCCGGCGCTGATGGACGGCAGAAACATCATCTTCCCTTATTGCTACAAAGACTATAAAATTCTGGACAACGGACCGTTGCGCTTCACTGTCAGTCTGGTATATCACCCCACTGACTATAAGGGACAGAAAATCACCGAACATCGCCTGCTGTCGCTCGACAAAGGCTCGAACTTCAACCGCCAGACCGTATGGTACGAGGGTGCAAAGAAAAATATTGACGTCGCATCAGGAGTCGTCATCCACAACGAAGACACTCAGAGCACCGTCATCGGCAATGACTTCGTACAGTATGCCGACCCCACCGACAACCCACAGGGACAGAACTTCCAGATCTACGTCGGAGTCATCTTCCCCGCTGGAGCTTCTGAGACATGTGTCGTAGAGAATGACGGACATCAGAACGGCATCTATGGACATGCACTCTGCATCAAACGTAACGTGCGTCCGAACGAGAAACTGACTTACTACTGGGGTTCAGCGTGGAGCAAGTTTGACTGCCGCACACAAGACGAGTGGCAGCTGCGCATCGACAACTTCAAGAAAGCGCTGAAACAGCCGTTGGCAGTTGTGGTGAAGTAAGAGGTAAGAAGTAAGAGGTAAGAGGTAAGAGGTAAGGCTAAAGGGTAATTTCACCGCGAATGCTCTGATTCATCAGCGCACGCACCTTTTCGGGGTCGTCGTAATGGGACTGCAGAAACATCAGCTTGGTAACGGCACTCTCAACCGTGGAGTCGTAACCGCTGACAACACCAGCCTCCTGCAAATGGAAACCGGTATCGTAGCGTCCCATTTCGACCTTGCCCTGCATACACTGACTGATGTTGACAATGACCTTCCCGTTCTGGGTGCCTTCCTTCAAAGCCTTCAGCAACCAGGGACTCTGCGGCGCATTGCCCGAACCAAACGTCCGCATCACGATAGCGCGCAGGTTGGGAGTATGGATGATGTGACGAATCAAGTCTTCACGTACTCCAGGGAACAACGAGAAGATGATGACGTTGTTGTCTAACCGGAAGTGAGGCTTCATAGGCTGCTGCCAGTCGGGTGTCAGCATCCGCTCCTGGTGATAGACGATGTTGACGCCAGCATCAACCAGATGCGGATAGTTGAACGTTTCAAAAGCATTGAATTCATCGGCACTCTGCTTGGTCGTACGGTTGCCACGCAAGAGATGTCCGCCAAAGTAAATACCAACCTCAGGCACCATAGCGCGCCCCTTATCATCCTTTGCGGAAGCAATCTCTATCGACGTGATGAGATTCTCCTTCCCGTCAGTACGCAGCTGTCCTATGGGCAGCTGTGAACCTGTAAAGATAACTGGTTTCGTCAAGTTCTCAAGCATGTAGGAGAGGGCAGAGGCGGTGTACGCCATCGTGTCGGTACCATGAAGCACGACAAAACCGTCGAATTCATCATAACGGTCGGCAATGACGTGACTCAAATCGGTCCATAAACGCGGCGTCATATCGCTGGAGTCTATCGGTGGAACAAACTGATAGGTAGCAATATTCGTGTCAAACTGCCCCAGCTCAGGAACGTTCTGTAGCAAATGCTCAAAATCGAAAGGCTCCAACGCTCCCGTCTGCGGATTGCGATTCATGCCGATGGTTCCGCCTGTATAGATGAGTAATACTTTGTTTTGCATGCTGCAAAGATACAAATAGCGCGTCAATCTACAAAATATTTCGTATTTTATTTTTGTTTTTAAAAATAATTGTATATCTTTGCCGCGAAATAAGCATTCACATGCGACAATTTTATTACTAATCAATAAAACTACGAAGAAAATGAAAAAAACATTGATGTGTATTGTTTTCTGCTTCTTAGCAGGAACAATGGTTAGCAACGCACAGTCGTTCAAAGAGATGAAACAAGCCGCTAAGGCGGAAATGAAAGAAAAAGCTTCAAAGGATGCCCGCAAGGCTGCAAAGAAAGACGCTAAGGACGGATGGAAGGCTGCCCCGGGTACGCTGCCTCTGGAGAAGCAATACGAGCGTTCGTTCACTCGGCAGGCTATGGAAGACCCCGAAACTGGCGAACTGATGTTCATTTGGGGTGATGCTACAAGTCCCGGACAGACCTACGATGCTGCTAAGCGTCAGGCTATGGAACTGGCTAAGAACCTCATTGCCAACCAGATTGAGAGCAACATGACGGAAATGGTTAAGAACTCCGTCTCTAACGACCAGCTGACTGCCGACGAAGCAGCCTCCATCACCAAGACCGTCACGGAGTCACGTTCCATCATCTCGCAGAAGCTCACCAACGTACGCCCCTTCATCGAGGTCTATCGCGACCTGCCTAACAAGACTAAAGAGGTACGCGTAATGGTGTTCTACAACTCTAAGCAGGTTCAGGAGTCAGCAAAGGCTGCCGTTCGAGACCAGTTGAAGAAGGACAACGAGGAACTGGGCAAGAAACTGGATGAAAAGTTAGGCTGGTAATGCGACAGTTATTCCTTTTTATATGCATCTTTATCGCTACTGCCGCCTTCTCGCAAAAAGAGAAGACGGTGGTAGCCGAATATACCTATATTGCACCTGAGACACAGTCGCTGGAACAGGCTAAACGTACAGCACTTGAACGCGCAAAAGTGCAGGCCATCGCCGACGAGTTCGGTACAGTGGTGTCGGAAACGAACGTTACACGTATGGAGAACTCGGGCGACCGCTCGAATGTCGACTTCATGAGTGTGGGAGGTTCTGAGGCAAAAGGCGAATGGATTGAAACCATCAAAGAGCCTGAATACGACATCTCATACCAAGATAACATGCCGGTCATCAAAGTGCGCGTAAAAGGCCGCATCAGAGAAATCATCGCTGCCAAGATAGAATACAAGGCGCGTGTACTGAAAAACGGAACCGAAGACAAGTTTGAAAGCAGGGATTTCCGCAACGGCGACGACCTGTTTGTCTCGTTCATCTCGCCGGTAGCAGGCTACGTCGCTATCTACCTTGTCGACGACACCAACGCCTTCTGTCTGTTGCCCTATCAAAACCAAGAGACGGGAATATACCCCGTGCGAGCCAACCAGCGATACGTTTTCTTCAGTGAGAAAGATGCCGACCCGCAGGAACGCTCTCTCGTAGACCATCTGTACATGACGTGCGAGCGCGCTTACGAGTTCAACCAGATTTATGTCATCTTCTCACCCAACGAGTTTACAAAAGCTGTTGACAGTCAGGTGACGGCAGGACTTCCACGCCAGCTTGGTGTAGAAGCATTCCATAAGTGGATGGCCAAATGCAGAAAGCAAGACCCCAAAATGGCACCTCAGCCTTTTGATATCAATCTGAAGAAGTAAATCAAGCACACCACATCGGGTTATGAAGGAGCTGTCAAAAAACATCGTCATTACGATACTTTCGTTTTTGCTGATATCATTTATGGCACTTATTGCCCTAAATGTCTCCTTCCTCAACCCCCTTTCAAAAGCTATCTCGGACTTTAACTTTACTGACGTCTATTATCAAATTCTGCAAGAAGCCAGCGACTATGAGACCAACGACGACATCGTGATAGTAGACTTGACACCGCTGCAAGACCGTACGGAGATAGCAACAGCCCTTCAGCAGATTGAGGAACAACAACCCAAAGTCATCGGTGTCGACTGCGTGTTTGAAGGACTGAAACCAGAAAACCCGCAAGGCGACTCGCTGATATGGAGCGTCGCTGCGACCTACGACAACATCGTATTCTCGTGCAAATATCTGGATTACGTTGACGATGAAAAAGGCTATACCGTAGCTGTCAGATCGTTCTTTGCCGAACCGCTGGAGGCGGAACAGGGTTTCACCAACATGCAGTATTCGCTTTATGGCAGTATGGCACGTGTGGTCAGCCTGGGACGAAAGTTCAATGGCGACCTCCAGCCATCCTTCATCGCCAAAGTCGTCAACCATACCACCGAACAGCCTCTGCCGCTACAAGACAAAGACCTGCGCATCAACTTCACACCAACGAATTTTACGATAATTCCGCCTGACTCCATCAGTCAGTATGGTGAGAAGATAAAGGGTAGAATCGTGCTGCTGGGTACGATGACCGACGAGTATGACATGCACTTCACACCAATGGGAAAGATGGCAGGAGTAGAACTGCTGGCGTATGCCGCTCAGACGCTGCAGAACCGTATGGAAGTGGAGACTTTCCCCACCTCGCTGGCAGTGCTGATATCATTCCTTACAGTGCTGCTGACACAAATACTGCTGAACCGCTTTGTAAAGTATGCTGAAACCAGACGCAACAAGTATTGGCGCAACTTCCTGTCACTCGTCTTCGTCAAGACCCAGTTGCTGATGTTCTGGATGATATTCCTTATGTACATCTCGTTCATCATCTTCTTCCAGTTCAATTTCGACATAGGACTGGGATACGCGATGTCTGCAATGGCTTTCTTGACGATGGCCAGCGACTTCTATACTAAAGCTAAAAATATGATAACCGAAAAATGAACTATATGAAAAAACTTCTTTCCATCCTTTTGGTTCTGGTACTGACATTCGTCTGCATGCCTGCCGTTGCCCAGAATACGAATCAGAAAGGCAAGGGCAAGTCGACCAAACAACTTACCAAGCAGTTTGTAGACTATGTCAACAAGAACAACAGCAGCACGTCAAATCTGGCACAAAAACGTTCCAGCAGACCTGCTACCGTTACACGCGACTCTATCTCGACAGAAGACGAAAATACCTTTGAGGAGGAGTTTGAGTCATTCCGCAAACGGGCTTTCCGTGAGTATGAAACGTTCCGCGATGAAGCCAATGCCGAGTATGCGGAGTTTATGGAAAAAGCGTGGAAGTGGTTTACACCCAGTCCTGCCAAACCTAAGCCCAAGGACGAAGAGGTGCCGCCTGTCATTCTTGACGAGAAAGAACAGGAGAAGCCTGTTGAGTCGAAACCTATCGTCATCAAAGAGACCGTCACGCCTCCTGCTCCTGAACCACAGCCTAAGCCGGTGTCACCCATCCCTGAGCAGCCCTCGCTGGTGCCTGCTCCCAAACCGGTCATCCCGAACCTGAGCATCGTTCCTAAACCGGTCGTTACACCTAAAGTTACACCCAAGGTTGAACCCAAGGTTGAACCTAAAGTTGAACCCAAGGTTGAACCCAAGGTTGAACCTAAAGTTGAACCCAAGGTTGAACCAACGCCTCAACCTGTAGTCACACCCGTTCCCGTCCAGGAAGACCACTATAAGACCTTCATCTGCTTCGGTACCGAAATGAAGGTTCGTTTCGAAGACGACCAGGCTTTCCGTATCGCAAAACTCTCCGAGAAAGAAGTTGCTAACACGTGGAAGAAGTTGGCATCAAAGGACTACAATAACCTGATTCGCGACTGCCTGCTGTTACGTGTCGAACATCAACTCTCTGACTGGGCGTATCTGAATATGCTCTTCAAAATGGGAGAAGCATGTGTGGGTGGTAATGAAGGCGTCATGCTGGCAGCATTCGTCTATTGTCAGTCGGGCTACAAGATGCGTCTGGCTTTTGCTGGCAACCAGCTGGTACTGCTTTATGCGTCAAAGCACTTCATTTACGGAAAGGATTATTTCTGGATTGACAGCGAATACTATTATCCCTTCAACGGCGAGGGTAAGATGCAGGTTTGCGAAGCCAGCTTCCCACAAGAGAAACCACTGTCGCTCTGGGTTCCTACCGACCAGAAGTTCCAGGTGGCACTGACTCCTGAGCGCACACTGCAGTCACGCCGCTATGAAGATGTGCAGGCACGTATCAGCGTGAATAAGAATCTGATTGACTTCTATGAAACCTATCCGACATCATCGCTGGCAGAAAACTTCATGCTGCGTTGGGCGATGTATGCCAACACACCAATGGATGCTACCGTCAAGGAACAGCTTTATCCTACGCTGCGCGAGGAGCTGAAAGGTTATTCTGAACTGGAAGCGATGGAACGCTTGCTGAACTGGGTACAGACGGGCTTTGTCTATGAGTTCGACGAGAAGGTATGGGGTAACGACCGTGCGTTCTTCGCTGAAGAGACGCTTTACTATCCCTATTGTGACTGTGAGGACCGTAGCATCATGTTGTCACGACTCGTTCGCGACCTCTTAGGTCTGAAGACTGTCCTTGTTTACTATCCTGGACATCTGGCTATGGCGGTTCATTTCAATGAAGACGTGCAAGGTGACTATTTGACGCTGAATGGTGAGCGCTTCGTCGTATGCGACCCCACCTATATCAATGCAAGGGTGGGGCGGACAATGCCGGGAATGAATAATGCCGAAGCTACTGTCATCTTGTTGGAATAAGTAGCCCCTTACGTTAATTTTTCTTCAAAATGAAAGATATATTGCACGTTTCTGAATTATAATTGCTAACTTTGCAGACAAATTAAAAGATCGTATTAAAACTACAACTATAATCACATTTAAAACTATGAAGCAATTCAATGACAAAAACTTTGTGCTGGACAACGAAGTAGCACAAGATTTGTTCCACAACCATGCGGCTAAGATGCCCATCATTGACTATCACTGTCACCTGATTCCTGAAATGGTAGCTAACGACCACAAGTTTAAGAGCATCACAGAACTGTGGCTGGGTGGTGACCATTATAAGTGGCGTGCAATGCGTACGAATGGCGTTGACGAGAAATACTGCACAGGTAAGGACACAAGCGATTGGGAGAAATTTGAGAAGTGGGCAGAGACGGTTCCTTACACGCTGCGTAACCCGTTGTACCACTGGACTCATCTGGAGCTAAAGACTGCTTTCGGCATCGAGAAACTGCTGAATCCCAAGACCGCTCGGGAAATCTTCGACGAGTGTAACGAGAAGTTGAAGAAGCCGGAGTTCTCTGCACGTGGGTTGATGAAGCACTATCATGTGGAGTGCGTATGCACCACCGACGACCCCGTTGACGATCTGCACAACCACATTGAATATGCTCGTAACAAGGCTGCCGACGATCCTATGATGATTCCCGCCTGGCGTCCCGACAAGGCAATGAACATTGAGGCTCCTGAGTTCCCTGGTTATGTTAATCAGTTGGAGCAGGTGAGTGGCGTTACCATCACCAAGTTTGCCGATATGGTCGATGCACTGAAGAAACGTCACGATTTCTTCACCGCTAATGGCTGTAAGCTTTCTGATCACGGTATCGAGGAGTTCTATGACGAGGAGTACACCGACTCACAGATTGAGACCATCTTCGAAAAAGCTATGCGTGGACAGAAACTCAGCAATCTGGAGATTCGTCAGTATAAGCACTGCTTCTTGACAGTGATGGCAGAGATGGATGCTGATGCCGACTGGACACAGCAGTTCCACTATGGCGCTATCCGTAATAACAACACCAAGATGTACAACCAGCTGGGTGCTGACACCGGTTTCGACTCAATTGGTGAATTCAATACCGCCAAGGCTATGTCGAAGTTCCTCAATAAGCTGAATATGGAGGACAAACTCACGCGTACTATATTATATACGCTGAATCCTTGCGCCAACGAGGTAATCGCTACAATGTTGGGCAACTTCCAGGGTGGAGAGCCCGGCAAGATTCAGTTCGGTTCCGGATGGTGGTTCAACGATCAGAAGGACGGTATGGAGCGTCAGATGAACGCACTGTCTGTACTGGGACTGCTGAGCCGCTTCGTAGGTATGCTGACAGACTCTCGTTCCTTCCTGAGCTATCCTCGTCATGAATACTTCCGTCGTATTCTCTGCAACATGCTGGGCAACGATGTTGAGAAGGGCTTGCTGCCTGACGACCGCGAGTTGCTGGGCCAGATGGTTGAGGATATCAGCTACAATAACGCTCGTCGCTATTTCAAGTTCTATTAAGCGAGCGATTTCAAGGGTACTTGATAAGAAAATCGGGCAAATGCTTTGTGCTTTGCCCGATTTTTTGTAATTTTGCGGGCGATTTCGAAATATCTAATTTCATTGCAATGAATATATCGTATAAATGGTTAAAGGAATACGTTGACTTCGACCTGACACCACAGCAAGTATGTGATGCTCTGACATCAACAGGTCTGGAAGTCGATGCTCTTGAAGAAGTACAAAGTATCAAAGGGGGACTTAAAGGTCTTTATGTTGGCAAAGTGCTGACGTGCGAGGCACATCCCGATAGCGACCACCTGCATGTTACGACTGTTGACCTGGGGAAAGACGAGCCACAGCAGATTGTTTGTGGTGCTCCTAATGTTGCTGCAGGTCAAAAAGTTATTGTAGCTGATTTAGGTTGTGTTCTTTATGACGGAGATAAAGAATTCGTCATTAAGAAATCGAAGCTGCGCGGCGTAGAGTCGTTTGGCATGATATGTGCCGAAGACGAGATTGGAGTTGGAACGTCACACGATGGTATCATCGTTCTTCCTGACGATGCTGTCGTTGGCACGACTGCTGCTGAATATTATCATCTGGAAAGCGATTGGCTCATAGAAATTGATATTACAGCTAATCGTGCTGATGCCTTGAGTCACTGGGGTGTAGCACGCGACTTGTATGCCTGGCTGAAGCAGAACGGCTATGAGACGGCACTTCATAAGCCAACAGTTAACGGATTGTCTATTGACGAAGCATTTGCTGTAGACAACCACGAGCTGCCCATAAAGGTGGATATCATAGAAAAAGAGGCCTGCAAGCGTTATGCGTGTGTGAGCGTTGCTGACTGTGAAGTAAAGGAGTCTCCCGAATGGTTGAAAAATAAGTTGACAACCATAGGGTTACGCCCCATCAATAATATTGTGGATATTACCAACTATGTGATGATGGCTTTAGGACAGCCCCTGCATTGCTTCGATGCTGATATGGTGAAAGGGCATCACATCGTTGTAAAGACTTTACCAGAAGGAACTCCCTTCCAGACACTTGACGGCGAAGAGCATAAACTCTCATGCCGTGACCTCGCCATCTGTAATGAAGAAGGCCCGATGTGTATCGCTGGTGTCTTTGGTGGAAAGGGTAGTGGTACTTATGAAACTACGAAGAACGTCGTACTGGAAAGTGCCTACTTCCATCCTACATGGATTCGTAAGTCGGCACGTAGGCACGGGCTCTCTACTGATGCCTCGTTCCGCTTTGAAAGAGGCATAGATCCCAACGGCACCATCGAGGCTTTGAAGTATGCCGCGCTGCTATGTAAAGAACTGGCTGGCGGAAAAATTTCGATGGACATCTGCGATGTATATCCCGAGAAGATAGAGAGTCCAGTTGTTGATTTGAAGTATGACTATGTTCATCAACTGATTGGTAAGGAGATTGGTGTCGAGAATATCAAGAACATCTGCAAATCGCTGGAAATGAAAATTGTTAACGAGTCAGCAGACGGATTGAAACTGCAAATCCCCGCCTATCGTGTGGATGTTCAGCGCCCTTGCGATGTCGTTGAAGATATTCTGCGCATCTATGGATATAATAATGTAGAAATTCCAACACAGCTAAAATCGAGTCTTGTTATCAAAGGTGATGAAGACCAAAAGCACAAATTGGCAAATCTGGTCAGTGAACAACTGGTTGGAGCAGGCTTTAACGAGATACTGAACAACTCGCTGACTAAGTCTGCGTACTACGATGAAGAACAGAATAAAGAACTTGTTCACATTATGAATCCGCTGTCGAGCGACCTCAACGTGATGCGTGGCACGTTGCTCTATGGCGGTCTTGAGAGCATCCAACATAATGTCAACCGTAAAAATGGCAACTGCCACTTCTTCGAGTTTGGTAACGTCTATCATTTTTCACCCGACAAGCAGAACGAAGACAATCCCATGCAGGCTTATAAAGAGCAGTACCATATGGGTGTGTGGATAACGGGAAAACGCGTAGAAGGGTCGTGGGCTCATCAGAACGAAGACACATCGTTCGCAGAACTTGATGCCAACGTGGAGAATATCCTGACACGTATTGGAGTTCAGCCAGGTATGGTAGTTCGCAAGAAATCAGAAAATAATATTTTCTCCTCTGGACTGATGATAGAAAATCGCGGCGGAAAGAAACTCATAGAGTTGGGTATCATAAGTAAGAAACTACAGAAAAAGTTTGATATCGATACGCCCGTTTATTACGCAGAGTTAAACTGGACGGCACTGATGAAAGTCATCCGTAAACAGAAGGTTGAGTTTACCGATATTCCTAAATACCCTGCCGTCAGTCGAGACCTGGCACTGCTAATTGATCAGAATGTCGAATTTGCACAGATTGAAGAGATTGCCCGCCAGACAGAAAAGAAGCTGCTGAAGAAGGTAGAACTCTTTGATGTCTACCAAGGTGACAAACTGCCCGCAGGCAAGAAGAGCTATGCCGTCAACTTCATTCTGCAGGATACAGAGAAAACAATGGGTGACAAGCAGATTGAGGCTATTATGAATAAGCTAATCGCTAATTTGAAACAAAAGCTGAACGCTGAGTTGCGCTAAGAGTAGAAAAAGTAATAACGAAATAATTTATAACAATGGGAAGAGCTTTTGAATATCGCAAGGCTGCGAAATTAAAGAGATGGGGCCACATGGCCAAGACTTTTACAAAGATTGGCAAGCAGATAGCCATCGCCGTAAAGGCAGGTGGTCCTGAGCCTGATATGAACCCTGCATTACGCGCTATTATTGCGAATGCAAAGCGTGAAAACATGCCGAAGGACAATATAGAGCGTGCCATCAAAAACGCTATGGGTAAAGACCAGAGTGACTACAAAGAAGTCACTTATGAGGGATATGGCCCCCACGGAATCGCTATCTTCGTAGACACGCTGACTGATAACACCACCCGTACCGTTGGTGATGTTCGATCTGTATTTAATAAGTTCAACGGTAATCTGGGAACGCAGGGTTCACTGAGCTTTTTGTTCGACCATAAAGCTGTATTCACCTTCAAGAAGAAAGATGGTTTGGATATGGACGAACTGATTCTTGACCTGATTGACTACGGTGTTGAAGATGAGTATGACGAGGATGAAGAGGAAAACAGCATTACCATCTATGGTGACCCTCAGTCGTTCGGTGCTATCCAGAAGCATCTGGAGGAGAATGGCTTTGAGGTGACGGGTGCTGAGTTTACACGCATCCCCAATGACCTGAAGGATGTAACTCCGGAAGAAAGAGAGACAATTGATAAGATGATTGAGAAACTGGAGGATTTTGATGATGTTCAAACGGTTTATACCAACATGAAACCGGAAATCACCGAGGAGTAAATCTTATCTCATTTTGCAGAAATATAATCTTCCTGCAAACAACTTCTTATTACCGCTAGAAAATTCTAATTCTAGCGGTAATCTTTTTCTGTAAAGGTAGCACTAAAGACCTGCTTTCCTCTCCTTTGAGCGGAATAATAAACATAGCAGAAATTATAACCAGCTTCTTTATATAATTTCAAGTTGGTTGAATTTCGCACTTCTTGAAGAAGGAGCGTACGAGGTGAGTTGCGATTAAGAACTTCATCGTCATCCAACACCCCCTTCACCGTATAGGCGTAAGTGATGGTGTGAGTAGTTTTGTCAAAAGTCATACTATCCAGCATGATGTCTCTTGAAACAAGAAAGGGACAATGCTTCTGCGTATATTCTTTCGCTTCTCGTGCACACCTGTCTTCCAATGACTCTTGGCACGCTATTAAGCCAAATGATAGAACAGAAAGAACTGAAAGAAAAATGATTCTTTTCATCTTAAATTTCGTATTTTATATCGTAAATGTTGGTACTATATGATGATTCGTGTGCAAAATTACTAAAAAAAAAAGGAAATATTTCTTTTAATAAAAAAAACTTTGTATCTTTGCAAAACTATTAACGAACTACAATAACTTAAAATATTTACTGCTTATGTCACAGATTATCGGACACATTTCTCAGATTATTGGTCCTGTTATCGATGTTTATTTCGATACAAAAGGTTTAGACCCTGAGAAAGTGCTGCCAAAAATCCACGAAGCCCTAAAGATTGAACGTCCTAATGGAAGCCAACTCATCGTTGAGGTGCAACAGCACATCGGCGAAGACACTGTTCGCTGTGTGGCTATGGACAATACCGATGGGTTACAGCGTGGACTTGAGGCTACGCCAACGGGGTCTCCAATTCTGATGCCCTCTGGTGAACAGATTAAAGGTCGAATGCTGAACGTTATTGGTCAGCCTATTGACGGTATGAAACCACTAAACATGGAGGGCGCATATCCTATCCATCGTGAAGCTCCGAAGTTTGAGGAGTTGTCAACAACCAAGGAGGTCTTGTCTACAGGTATCAAGGTCATTGACCTGTTGGAGCCTTACCTGAAGGGTGGTAAGATTGGACTCTTCGGAGGTGCAGGTGTTGGAAAGACCGTGCTTATCATGGAGTTAATAAATAACATTGCAAAAGGACACAATGGCTTCTCTGTGTTTGCCGGAGTGGGTGAGCGCACGCGTGAGGGTAACGACCTGATTCGTGAGATGATTGAGTCGGGCGTTATACGTTATGGTGAGAAGTTTAAGGAGGCAATGGCTCAGGGCAAGTGGGATCTTAGCCTCGTTGACCCAGAGGAGTTGAAGAAGAGTCAGGCCACGCTGGTGTATGGACAGATGAATGAGCCACCAGGTGCACGTGCATCTGTAGCACTGTCAGGTCTGACTGTCGCTGAAGGTTTCCGTGATGGCGGTGGAAAGGATGGTGGAGCTGCCGATATTCTGTTCTTCATCGACAACATCTTCCGTTTCACTCAGGCCGGATCAGAAGTGTCTGCCTTGTTAGGACGTATGCCTTCTGCTGTAGGTTATCAGCCGACACTGGCGTCAGAAATGGGTACGATGCAGGAACGTATTACTTCTACCAAGAGCGGTTCAATCACATCAGTACAGGCCGTTTATGTGCCTGCTGACGACTTGACGGACCCCGCTCCAGCAACAACATTTACTCATTTGGATGCCACTACCGTACTTGATCGTAAGATTGCCGAATTGGGTATCTATCCTGCTGTAGACCCCCTGGGTTCAACATCACGTATTCTTGATCCATTAGTAGTAGGCAAGGCTCACTATGACTGTGCACAACGCGTAAAGGAGATTCTGCAGCGTTATAAAGAGTTGCAGGACATCATTGCCATTCTTGGTATGGACGAGCTCTCGGATGAAGACAAGTTGACGGTGAATCGCGCGCGTCGCGTACAGCGTTTCCTCTCTCAGCCATTCTCGGTTGCCGAGCAGTTCACAGGCCTACCTGGCCTAATGGTTCCTATCGAAGAGACTATCAAGGGCTTCAATGCCATTCTCGATGGTGAGGTTGATGACCTGCCGGAGCAGGCATTCCTAAACGTAGGAACTATTGAAGATGCTAAGGCTAAGGCTAAGAAGCTTTTGGAAGCTGCAAAAGGTTGATAATTCGGAATTTGCAAATCAATAAAACTTACCAAAATGTTACAGTTGAAGATTGTATCCCCAGAAAGAATAGAATTCGAAGGTCAAGTGGAGAGTGTGCTGGTTCCTGGCACTTTGGGCCAATTTGAAATTTTAACCAATCATGCTCCTATCATATCGTCACTCGATAAGGGTAAGGTTGTTTATGGTCTGTCTTCTGGGGAGAAGCAAAGTCTTGATATTATTGGTGGCTTTGTTGAAGTGCAGAAGAACGTGGTTAGCCTTTGTGTGGAAATCAATTAAGTGGAAAAGTGAATCCATCCATGAGTGTAATCGACCAACTAAGCAAACGGCATATTATTAGTAGTATAGTTCTTGCTTGTGTTCTCAACCTTATTGTGTTGTTAGCTACAAGGATTTGGGATATAGGCAACGTAACTATACCGCTAATAGTCAGTACTTGCTACATGCTCGTATTGGAACTAACCGTTGCGTTGGTGTTTAGGTGGGTAGCCAAGAAACACCCTAAAATGCTGACATCGTTTATTACTGCTGTGTCAGGATTCCGTTTCTTCGTAGCTATCGTCATCATGGGTGTGTGGTATGCAATTTCAGAACGTCAGGAGATGATGACATTCGTTATAGTTTTCCTGTTCTTCTATTTGACAGCACTTATTCACCATTCCGTCTTCTTTTCGAGAGTACCTAAGAGTTTATAATGAACTAATAACTAGAAAGTTCAATGAAACAGTTGAAGTCAATATGCATCTTGCTGACGCTAGCCTTTTTGCCCATTCCGACATTGGCTAATGAGCAGAATGAAGATGAAGCTCTGAACATTCCAGAGATCGTACTTCATCACTTGGCTGATGCCTACGAGTGGCATATAGTGTCTGATGTAAGTATTCCGCTACCTATCATAATTCGTAGCTGTCAGACTGGCGAATGGCATTTTTGTACGGAGCATTCTTTGCCCGAAGGTTTTTTCTTTAACGAAGAAGCACACGGCAAGGTATATGAACGGATGTCCGATGGCAGTGTGGAGCGCCCTCTGGACTTAAGTATTACCCGTAACGTCTTGCAGATATGGATTGTAGTAGCGGTATTGCTCGTTATCTTCCTCAGTTGTGCGCGCTGGTACAAGAAGCACGACAAGACGAGTGAGGCACCAAGAGGTTTTATCGGAGCTGTAGAAATGCTGGTCATGATGATTAACGATGATGTCATCAAGTCAAGCATCGGCGAGAAGCATTACAAGCCTTATGCTCCATATCTCCTTACGGTGTTCTTCTTTATATTTGTTACCAATCTGCTGGGATTGCTGCCCATCTTCCCTGGTGGCTCCAATGTAACAGGTAATATCAATATAACCCTTTTCCTGGCAGTGTGTACCTTCTTGGCTATCAACCTTTTCGGTAACAAGGAGTATTGGAAGGATATCTTCTGGCCTAATGTCCCAATGTTCTTGAAGGTGATTCCCATCATGCCTGCTATCGAGCTTTTCGGAGTCTTCACCAAGCCTTTTGCCCTGATGATTCGTCTCTTTGCCAATATGATGGCTGGTCATGCTATGATTCTGGCATTTACCTGCGTTATTTTCCTGGGCTGGTCATTAGGACCAGTGATGGGTACCGGACTGAATCTATTCAGTGCCATCATGCTGTTATTCATGAACGCATTGGAGCTGTTGGTGGCATTTGTGCAGGCATACGTATTCACTATGCTGTCAGCGGTATTCATCGGACTAGCCCATAAAGATGAGGAGCACTAAACGATTACACAGAATAATAGAAATCAAATAAATTATTAACAAACAAAAAAACATTTAAAACTATGATTACATCATTATTGTTAGCCGCAGAAGGCCTGGCTCAGCTGGGTTGTGGTATTGGAGCTGGTATCGCCGTTATTGGTGCAGGTTTAGGTATTGGTAAGATTGGTGGTAGCGCCGTAGATGCTATTGCCCGTCAGCCAGAAGCTTCCGGCCAGATTTTCACACAGATGATTCTGACCTCTGCTTTCGTTGAGGGTTGTGCCCTTTTCGCTATTGCTGCTTGTGCATTCTTGATTTAAAATAGCGTTGCAAATGGATTTCACTCTCACTCAATTACCGTCAATCTTAACGCCTGATATAGGACTCCTATTTTGGATGCTACTGGCGTTCCTGGTGGTATTTTGTCTCCTTGCCAGGTACGGTTTCCCAGCCATCACAAACATGGTGGACGAGCGCAACCGTTACATCAACGAGAGTTTGAGTAAGGCAAAAGAGGCAGAAGAGCGTCTGGCTAATCTCCAACAGGAAGGTGAGTCCATCTTGCAGGAGGCACGCGAGAAACAGGCTCAGATACTGAAGGAGGCTGCCGAGTCGCGCGATGCTATCGTAGAGCAAGCTCAGCAGAAAGCTCGTGCAGAAGGCGCACGTCTGTTAGAAGAGGCTAAGGTAGCTATCGAACAGGAGAAGAAAGCCGCCATTGCTGACATTCGCCAGCAGGTAGCAGTCTTAAGTGTCGATATTGCCGAGAAAGTTCTCCGTCAGAACCTCCGTGACGACAAGTCGCAGATGGACTTGATTGACCGCATGCTCGATGGTGTGTCTGCTAATTAACAATTAACATTAGGTACGCGTATGGATATTGGAGTTATTTCAACCAGATATGCGAGGGCGCTTTTACGTACAGCAACCGATAGCAAACTCGAGGACCAGGTTTATCAAGACATGATGACGCTGGCCAAGAGCTACCTTGAGGTACCTCAGTTACGCCAGACGATAGCTGGACCGATGCTTCCCAAAGAGAAGAAAGAGGTCTTGCTTGAGGCTGCTGCTGGTAAGAAACCTGCTGACCTCACTCGCACATTCATCAGATTAGTGCTGAAGGAAGACCGCGAGACGGTGATGCAGTTTATAGCGAACTCATATGTCACGCTCTACCGTCAGCAGAAGAACATCATTCGTGGCAAGCTCACTACCGCAGCTCGTGTTTCGGCTCAGATAGAGCAAAAGATGCGCCGCTTAGTAGAGAGTAACACTCAAGGTACTGTGGAGTTTGAAACCGAGATAAACCCCGACATCATCGGAGGTTTCATCCTCGAGTATGACACATTTCGCTTGGATGCGAGTGTGAAGACAAAACTCAACAACATTCTAAACACACTAAAAAAGTAAAAAAATGTCAGATAAGATTAAACCAAGCGAAGTCAGCCAGGTGCTACTCGAACAACTGAAAGGCATTCAGAATGCAGAGCAGTTCGACGAGGTGGGCACTGTGCTTACCGTGAGCGATGGTGTAGCCCGCATCTATGGTCTGCGCAACGCCGAGGCCAACGAGTTGCTTGAGTTCGAAAACGGCACGATGGCTATCGTGATGAATCTGGAGGAAGACAACGTAGGCTGCGTACTGCTGGGTGTAACTTCAGGCATCAAGGAGGGCATGGTTGTTAAGCGCACGAAGCGTATTGCTTCTATCCGTGTTAATGACAACATGCTGGGGCGTGTAATCAATCCTTTGGGTCAGGCTGTTGACGGCAAGGGCGACATAGACCTGAAGGATGCTTTCGAGATGCCGCTTGACCGTAAGGCTCCTGGTGTGATTTATCGTCAGCCCGTGAAGGAACCGCTGCAGACAGGTTTGAAGGCTATTGACTCGATGATTCCTATCGGACGTGGTCAGCGTGAGCTTATCATCGGTGACCGCCAGACAGGTAAGACCGCTATTGCTGTTGATACCATCATCAATCAGAAGAGTTTCTACGAGGCAGGCAAGCCCGTATATTGTATCTATGTTGCTATTGGTCAGAAAGCCAGTACCGTAGCCACTTTGGTTCAGACGCTGAAGGAGCATGGTGCCATGCCATACACCATCGTGGTAGCAGCAACGGCAGCTGATCCCGCAGCCATGCAGTATTATGCACCCTTTGCCGGAGCAGCCATCGGTGAGTATTTCCGCGATCGTGGTCTGCCCGCACTTGTTGTCTACGACGACTTGTCGAAGCAGGCTGTTGCCTATCGTGAAGTATCGCTGATTCTGCGTCGTCCTTCAGGCCGTGAGGCATATCCTGGTGACGTGTTCTATCTCCACTCTCGCTTGTTGGAGCGTGCAGCCAAGATGAACGAGCAGCAGGAGGTAGCAGAACAAATGAACGATCTGCCCGAGTGCATGAAGGGTCATGTGAAGGGTGGTGGTTCGCTGACTGCACTTCCTATTATCGAGACGCAGGCAGGTGACGTCTCCGCCTACATTCCCACGAACGTTATATCAATTACCGACGGACAGATATTCCTTGAGAGTGACCTCTTCAACCAGGGCTTCCGTCCTGCCATCAACGTTGGTATCTCCGTATCGCGTGTAGGTGGTTCGGCACAAATCAAGTCCATGAAGAAGGTAGCTGGTACACTGAAGATTGACCAGGCTCAGTATCGTGAGCTCGAGGCGTTCTCAAAGTTCTCAAGCGATATGGATGCGGTGACTGCAATGACACTGGATCGTGGTCGAAAGAACAACCAGTTGCTTATTCAGCCTCAATACAGTCCTATGCCGGTAGGCGAGCAGGTAGCTATACTTTATTGTGGCGTACATGGTCTGATGCGCGACGTTCCTATCGAGAAGGTACGTGAGTGCCAGAACCAGTTCCTCGACAAGCTACGCTCTAGTGCTCCTGAGGTTATTGAGACTTTGGCAGCAGGAAAGATAGACGATGACGTTACCAAGAAGATAGAGGCTATAATGGCCGACATTGCCGGAACGTATAAAAAGTAAGAGCCTATGCCTAGCCTGAAAGAAATTAAAGGCCGCATCGCCTCGGTCAATAGCACGCGCAAGATAACCTCTGCGATGAAAATGGTGGCTTCGTCGAAGTTGCACCATGCGCAGGTGGCTATTCAGAATATGTTGCCTTACGAGACCATGCTCGAGCATATCCTCAAGTCGTTTCTTGCATCAGAAGCAGAGGCTCAGACTATCTTCGATCAGGAGCGTCCTGTCAAGCGTGTCGCTTTGGTTGTCTTCTCTAGCAACTCGTCTCTGTGTGGAGGTTTCAATGCAAACGTCATCAAGCGTTTGCAGCGTACCGTTGAAGCATATACCGAGGCACTTGGAGCAGGCAGCGTAGAAGTCTATCCGATAGGCCGCAAGGTTGCCGAGAAGGCTCGTAAGTTGGGTTACGATATTAAGGGCGACCATGCCGCTCTTATTGACCATCCTAACGTTCGCGAGTGTATAGACATCGCTATGGAGCTGGGTGAGAAGTTTGCCAATGGCGAGATAGACAGGGTGGAAATCATCTACCACCACTTCAAGTCTGCCGGTTCGCAAATTCTTACCACAAAGCAGTTTCTACCCATTGACCTCGTTAATGAGTTAGAGGCTGACCATGAGCGTGACCTTACTACCAACATCGTTACGAAGAAGGCACAGGACTATTTGAAGAAGCGCCGTCGCCTACAGCAGCAGAAGCAGAAAGAGGGAGAAGCCAAGCCCCTGAATGACAACTTCATTGTCGAGCCCGACATGAACACCGTTCTGTCGATGCTTATTCCCAAGCTGGCACACCTGATGCTGTATACGGCACTCCTTGACAGCGTTGCCTCGGAGCATGCTGCGCGCATGGTAGCTATGCAGACCGCTACTGACAATGCAGACGAGTTGCTGCGTCAACTCAATCTGCAATACAACAAGTCTCGTCAGCAAGCTATCACCAGCGAACTGCTTGATATTGTCGGTGGTTCTGTTAACAATTGATGTGTTGCGCATAAGAAGAGCGTAAGAACATTCTAAGAGCATTCTAAGAATAGTTCACATAAACAGCAGAAAACCCGCTAATCTTCAGGATTTTAGCGGGCTTTCTGTTTTTATTAGGTTATCAGGTGTCAGGTTATCAGGTTGTTAGGTTTTCATTTTGAGTTAAAAGTATACTGTCCTCGTTTCTTGGTGATGGTGCCATAGTTGATAGCATGAACGGGGCAGTGATGGTAGCACGCCAGACACATCGTGCAACTCCCGTCGTGTGACCATTGTGGAGGTATTCCCTTGATATTTCCCACGGGGCACACACGCTGACACTTACCGCAGCGCGTACAAGAGTCAACATCCACCACAAACTTCTTGTCCGTTATCATCTTGCGGTTGAAATATCCGCCGATGACATAAGAATAGAGTCGGGGAGTGGCTCCCTGTTCCAGTTCCACAATGCCGAATTTGCGGTCCTTAACGATACGAATGATATGCGTCATTTGCCGTTTAGCGTTTTCAATCTTCTCTTCCACCCGTTCCTCAGAGTCAGTATGCATAAAGGGCAGACAGACGTACGACTCAGGCATGATAACCGAGAACATCGTTTCAGCCTGTAAACCTTTCGCCTGTAGCTCACGGTTTAATATCGTCATCGCTTCACCCATGTTGTCGCCACACGTTGTCACAGCATAACAAAAGAGCGGTTTCTTTTCCGAGCGTTCTATGCTCAGTTCCATCTTCCTGATGAAGTTTCTAACCAGTCTTGGTGGCTGCCACCCGTGTGTAGGGAAGCAGAAGCCAATGCGTTCGTCTTCGGTTATGTGGAACGCCGTGCGTTTATCTCGTGCCATATCCACCAGTTCTTCGCCCGTAGCTTCAGCCAGTTGGCGAGCCACCCATTGCGTGTTGCCGGTTCCGGAAAAATAGAATACCATAATGATGCAGAAATGAGTTTTAATATCTTTCTGCAAAGATACGAATTATTCTGCAATTTCGCTCGCTTTGACGGCAATCATTTTCCTTTGTAGTAAAAAAATAGCAGCCGTTTAGCAAAAAAAGAAAGTTTTCCTTTGTTTTATGCCCGCTTAATCGTACCTTTGCAGCTAGAAAGCAGTGTTTCGGTCTGTCGCTGGTCTCGTAAGAGACGAGAGGAAAGTCCGGGCAGCACAGGACACCCCACTGGTGAAAATGCCAGCAGTTGGTGACAATTGGATATGGAAGAAGAAAACAACCGCCCGTCTGACCATGGACTCTTATGAGTATTCTGCAGCGGGTAAGGGTGAGAAGGTAGTGTAAGAGACTACCAGCCGCAGGGTGACTTGCGGGCTGTTCCATCTGGGGGCTGCAAGTTCATGTATACCATCGTCTGAGGGCTGTCCGTCCGAAGCTCCGGCTACGATGGAGGGTAGAATGCTTGAGCCGCAGGGTAACCTGCGGAGTAGATAAATGACAGGCGCCCTGACTCTAGGGGTTAGGGTACAGAACCCGGCTTATAGGGGCACTGCTTTCTTTTTTTTATAGGTTATATAACCATATAGAAAAACCTTAATGGGACGATGGGACGTGGGACAGTGGGACAAAGATTACAGAAACGCAGAACAAACGAACATGCTATGGAAAAGGTAGGAACAATCAATAAGGTCATCAGTTTTTTCTCGACCGACATGTGGCACATTGCTAAAGGCGATGTATCACCCGTTAAGTATCTGTTGGTGAGCATCATAAAGCGCGTAGTGCTTGCCATTCGCTTTTTCCTTGACAAGCAAGTACTCTCGCGCGCTGCCGCCTTGACCTATTCCACGATGCTGGCCATCGTGCCCATCCTTGCCGTAGTTTTCGCCGTAGCCCGAGGTTTCGGTTTCAACAAGTACATAGAGATATGGTTTCGTGACACGCTGTCATCACAGCCTCAGGTAGCAGATGTCATCATCGACTTTGTCAACAGCTATCTAGTTCACACCAAGAGTGGCGTATTTCTTGGTATCGGTTTGGTGTTCATGCTCTATACGGTGCTCATGCTGGTGAACAATGTCGAAGAGGCGTTTAATGAGATATGGCAGGTAAAAAAGCCTCGCAGCATCTTTCGTACTTTCACCGACTACCTGGCAATGTTTTTCATGTTTCCCATCATCATTGTCGTTACGTCGGGTTTAACCCTCTTTCTAACCACCATAGCCGACGAGTTGCCCGACTTCCTGTTGCTGGGTTCCTTTGTGCGTTTCCTCATTGACCTGATACCCTATGTGCTGATGTCTGGCATGTTCATTGCGCTCTACATTTTCATGCCCAACACCCATGTGCGATTTGTCAACGTCATCGTGCCAGGCATACTGGCTGGTATAGCCATGCAAGCACTGCAGATAGTGTATATCCACTCACAGATTTTCCTTTCCAGTTACAACGCCATCTATGGTTCCTTTGCCGCCTTGCCGTTGTTCATGCTATGGTTGCAGATCTCGTGGACCATCACCCTGTTTGGTGCCGAGTTGTGTTATACAAATCAAAATCTCGACTATTACGATTACGATGCCAACACCAGCGAAATCAGCCACCGTTACCGCATCATGCTCTCGGCATTGCTGATGAACCGCATCTGTCAGCGTTTTGCTAAGGGTCAGAAGCCTTTCTCAGCTTTTGCATTGCATCAAGAGACCCAGATTCCCATCCGTTTTGTCAACGACCTGCTCTTCGACCTGACTAATGCAGGCCTGCTCATAGAGTCCACCAGCGACGAGAAGGGTGAGACCGCCCACTATCTTCCTGCAGAAGACATCAGCAACCTGTCCGTTGGCGTCATGATAGACCGTCTGGAGTCTCACGGGCGCTGGAAGATAGACCTCGACCTTAGCGAACTTTTCAAGGGCGAGTGGACAAAAGCATTGGAGCTGCGCAGTCAGTATCTACGCAGCTCCAGGGAAGTTCTTCTTCAGAACTTGTAGTTTTAGATGAACAATATCGTCAGTCCTGCCATCACGATGCTAACCATTGACATCAGCTTGATGAGGATGTTCAGCGAGGGTCCTGATGTGTCTTTGAAGGGGTCTCCAACGGTGTCGCCCACGATGGTAGCTTTGTGAGCAAAGGAACCCTTTCCGCCGAAGTTGCCTTCCTCGACCATCTTCTTGGCATTATCCCATGCACCGCCAGCATTAGCCATAAAGACCGCCAGCGTGAAGCCTCCTGCCAGTCCGCCGACCAATAGTCCCAGCACGCCGGCTACACCCAGTACGCAGCCCACGATGATGGGGATGGCAATGGCGAGCAGCGATGGGAATATCATCTCACGTTGAGCCGCACGTGTTGAGATTTCAACGCAAGAGCCATAGTCGGGAGTCGCCTTACCGTCAAGGATTCCAGGAATCTCACGGAACTGACGGCGCACCTCTTCCACCATTTTCTGAGCTGCGCGACCCACAGCCTCCATCGTGAGTCCGCAGAACAGGAAGGCTGCCATTGCACCGATAAAGGCACCGACGAGCACCTTGGGGTTCATCAGGTTCACCTGGAAGTAGTTCATGAAGTCGGGTATAGTTGCCTGTGAGGCATTGATGACTTCACCCTTCACGTTCTCCATCATCACGCCTGCGCGAACCATCGCAATCTTTATCTCCTCAATATAGCTGGCGAGCAGTGCCAGAGCCGTCAGTGCAGCCGAACCGATGGCGAAGCCTTTTCCTGTTGCCGCAGTGGTGTTACCCAGCGCATCGAGTGCATCGGTACGGTGGCGCACCTCTTCTCCCAACTCCGACATTTCTGCGTTACCACCAGCATTGTCTGCAATAGGTCCATAGGCATCAGTAGCCAGCGTGATGCCGAGTGTTGACAGCATACCGACGGCAGCGATACCGATGCCATAGAGTCCGTGAGCCAGACTTTGAGCCGACATCGAGAGGTCAAAACCGTTGGCAAATCCGAAACTGAGAATGATAGCCACGCCGATGGTGACGACGGGGATGCAGGTAGAAATCATGCCCGTTCCGATGCCTTTGATGATGACCGTTGCCGATCCCGTCAGACCAGCCTCGCTGATTTTCTGTGTTGGCTTGTACGAGTGTGACGTATAGTACTCCGTAGCCTGTCCGATGATGACGCCTGCAGCCAGTCCGCTGATGACGCTCATGGACAGTCCCACCCAGTTCTCCATGCCGAGCAGGTACAAGATGACGAATGTGGCTACGGCAATGAGCACAGCGCTGACGTTGGTGCCCAGTGCGAGCGAGTGCAACAGGTTCTTCATCGTAGCCCCCTCCTTTGTACGTACCAGGAATATGCCAAAGAGAGACAGGAACACACCCACAGCAGCAATCAGCATGGGTGCAATGACGGCCCTCAGTTGCAAGTCGCCAGTGGTGGCAGCATATGCCGTAGCACCCAGCGCTGCCGTCGAGAGCACGCTGCCACAGTAGCTTTCATATAGGTCGGCACCCATACCGGCTACGTCGCCCACGTTGTCACCCACGTTGTCGGCAATGGTAGCAGGATTTCTTGGGTCGTCCTCAGGGATGTCAGCTTCCACCTTTCCCACGATGTCAGCGCCCACGTCAGCAGCCTTGGTATAGATGCCGCCGCCAACACGTGCAAACAAAGCCTGCGTCGAGGCACCCATGCCGAATGTCAGCATGGTGGTGGTGATGGTGATGAGTGCCATTTCATCTCCCTGATAGAAGTAGTTCAGCACTAGGAACCAGATGGCAATATCGAGCAGTCCCAGTCCAACAACGGTGAGTCCCATGACCGCTCCTGAGCGGAAGGCCACCTTCAGTCCGCCATCCATGCTTTTACGGGCAGCGTTGGCAGTACGTGCTGACGCGTATGTAGCAGTCTTCATGCCGAAGAAGCCAGCCAGTCCTGAGAAGAAGCCACCGGTGAGGAATGCAAAGGGTACCCACGGGTTTTGCACATGCAGACCATAGGCCATGAATGCGAACAGGATGCAGAGCACTGCAAAGACGATGCCTACGACCTTGTACTGCTGTTTCAGGTAGGCCATAGCACCTTTTCTGACGTAGAGGGCAATTTCACGCATACGTGGTGTTCCCTCGTCCTCTTTCATCATCTGACAAAAGAAGAACCATGCCATGCCCAAAGCCACGATAGAGGCTACGGGCACAAGCCAAAAAACACTTGGAATGTTCATAATTTTTTAAGGTATATATATAAAGGTTAATAAAAAAAAGCGCGCTTAACGATTCTTTTCTCTTTTCGGTGTTATTCGTCGGCGATGTAGTCCGAGAGGCTCTCGGCATCTTCATCGTCAGGGTCATCACTCAGTTCAAATGTCGTGCGATAGTTCTCCTCAGTGATGTCCTCGTCGTTGGGCTCGTCGGGCACGTCATCATACTCGTCAGGCTTATTGTATGAGTCTGCGGGCAGTTCCAGGTCGCGCTCTTCGTCATCATCATTGTCATTGGTTGGGTCGTCAAACTTCATGCGCGGTTTGATGGCCTCGGGTTTCACCTTGGCAAAGATGGCTTCCACCCACGTGCCTTTTGCCACTTCCAGGACTTCATATCCGTCGGCCACTTTTTTCTCGTACATGCCGCCCTTTTTATGCAGTCTGTCTTTGGGCAGTGTGGTTGTCGAGATGTCAAATCCGCTCTCGATGATGTCCTGTATAGACTGTGACAGCGAGTCCCATCCGCCACCGAAGTTGCGCTCCAACACCTCAATGAGTTTGGCCGCCGAAATGTGGCGTATGTTCTCATAGGTCAGGTCCGTCACGCGTAAGATGGGACGTTTCTTGATGGCAACGGTTATCTTCGATACTTCTGTCAGACTAAACGTACCGACTTCGAATCCCTGCTTCGTGTACTTGTCAATGAGCATTTTGTCGTCGCCCTTGATTTCATCTATGGTGAAGGCGCTGCGAAAGATGTCGAGGTAGTGTCGCATGTTATCTCTCAGTTCAGGGTCTCTGGAACCTATTCCTAACATGCGGATTACGTCATTCTCCTGAACATCCCATGCAGTACTCTTTGTTATGTTTTTCAGGTCAATCGCGTTATTGCCCTCAACGAGCTCTTTGAACTTTGCGGCTTTAGCACTCATACTTTTCTTCGTACCGTCGTTGATGTTTTCTTTAATTCTTGCCATGCTTAATATAGTTAGATTATATTTTTCTGCAAATGTACATACTTTCTTTGCGTTTTACAAGTTTTTTGCCATTTTTTTTGTAATTTTGCGGTCAATAATTATAACTTTACATCTAGAAGGCTATGTCAGAACCGTTAGCAGAAAGACTCAGACCTCGCACGCTCGACGATTACATAGGTCAGCGCCACCTGGTGGGCGAGGGTGCCGTATTGCGTAAAATGATTGACTCGGGACACATCTCGTCGTTCATCCTCTGGGGTCCTCCAGGGGTAGGTAAGACCACGCTGGCCCAGATTATCGCCAACCGGTTGGAGACGCCGTTCTTCACGCTGTCGGCAGTGACCAGTGGTGTGAAGGATGTCCGCGACGTCATAGAACGTGCGCAGAAGGGACGTTTCTTCAACGAGGCAGCCCCCATACTCTTCATTGACGAGATACACCGTTTCTCCAAGTCGCAGCAAGACTCGCTGCTGGGAGCAGTCGAGAAGGGTGTGGTGACGCTCATTGGTGCTACGACCGAGAACCCCTCCTTCGAGGTTATCCGCCCGCTGCTGAGCCGTTGTCAACTGTATGTGCTGAAGTCGCTCGAGAAGGACGACTTGCTGCAGCTGTTGCAACGTGCCGTTACGCAGGATGTCTACCTCAAGGAGCGCAACATCGAGCTGCGCGAGACGGGAGCCCTGCTGCGGTATAGTGGGGGAGACGCGCGCAAGTTGCTGAACATATTAGAACTGGTAGCCGAATCCAGCAATATCATCACCGACGAACTGGTGGTCAGCTGTCTGCAGCAGAACCCGTTGGCATACGATAAAGACGGTGAGATGCACTACGACATCATCTCGGCCTTCATCAAGAGCATTCGTGGCAGCGACCCTGACGCCGCGCTCTACTGGATGGCTCGCATGATAGAGGGTGGGGAAGACCCGCAGTTCATCGCCCGCCGAATGGTTATTTCAGCAGCCGAAGACATCGGACTGGCCAATCCCAACGCTTTGCTGTTGGCCAATGCCGCCTTCGATACGGTGATGAAGATAGGGTGGCCTGAGGGGCGCATTCCGCTGGCTGAGTGCTGTGTCTATCTGGCTACTTCGCCCAAGAGCAACTCAGCCTATCTGGGCATTGACCATGCGCTCAGCGTGGTTCGCGAGACGGGTAATCTGCCCGTACCGCTGCACCTCAGAAATGCGCCTACGCAGCTGATGAAAGACCTGGGGTATAGCGATGGCTACCAATATCCGCACGACTTCCAAGGGCACTTCACTAAGCAGCAATATATGCCCGACGCGCTCACCGGCGAGCGGTTATGGAAGGCGCAACACTCGCCTGCGGAGCAGAAACTTTATGAGCGAATGGTAAACTACTGGGGTAAGCGCTATGAAGAGTAGGGCACTGGCATAGTAGGGGGTGAGCAACACCTTATCGTGCCATTTCGTAGATCGCTCGCATGTCGTCCTTGTTGAGCACCTCCATAGCCCCCAAGGTGATGGTTCCGCCGCGCGAGCATTTGTCAACCATTATGTCAATTTCTTTCGCAGAAATCTCGCGCCCCAAGAGTTCGTGAATGGAGGTCGGCATACCTATCTTGTGATACCACTGTTCCATGGCACAGATGCCGCGTTCGGCAGTCTCCTCAGGGTGAGCATAGTCAACGGTTATACCCATCACATTACCAGCAAATTGCACAAAACGGCTTAGATGTTTCTTCATGACGTAACGCGCCCACGAAGGCCATAGTGCTGCCAGTCCTGCACCGTGGGTTACTCCGAAGAGTGCCGAGAGCTCGTGTTCCAGTCGGTGAGTGGCAAAATCTTTCTCAGTGCCGCACTCCGTCAAGTCGTTATGTGCCAACGAGCCTGCCCACATAATCTGCGCACGGTTGCGATAGTCGTCAGGATGTTCCATAACCACCAGCGCTGCATCACGGACGGTGCGCAGCAACGCCTCGCTGATGGCATCGGTCAGCGTCATGTCCTCGTACTTGGAGAAGTAGCGCTCCATGGTGTGCATCATGATGTCGGTAGCTCCCGCAGCCGTCTGGTAAGGTGGCAGCGTAAAGGTGCGTTCAGGGTTCATGACGGCAAACTTACAACGACACAGGTCACTGTTTACGCCGCGTTTTATGAGTCCGTCATCCTTCGTAATGACACAGCTGCTCGACATCTCGCTGCCGGCTGCCGGTATGGTCAGCACCACGCCGATGGGAAGACAGGACTGCGGAGTGGCTTTACCGTCCCAGAAGTCCCACACGTCGCCGTCGTATTGCACGCCGTAGCCGATGGCCTTTGCCGAGTCGATGACCGAGCCGCCGCCCACTGCCAGGATGAAGTCTACGTGCTCGTGGCGGCACGTCTCGATGCCTTGTTGCACCTTCGACAGCAGCGGATTTGGCACCACGCCGCCCATTTCAACGAACGGAATATGCTGTGCAGCCAGTTGTTCGCGTACAACGTTCAGCAGTCCTGAGCGTTCGGACGAGCCTCCGCCGTAATGAATCAACACTTTGTTGCCACCATAATTCTTGACCAGTTTTCCAATCTGTTGTTCTGAGTCTCTACCAAAAACGACACGCGTCGGTGCGTAGAAATTGAAATCTTTTATCATCGTCTATTGTTTTTTGTTGCCTTGCCACTGTATTACGCCATTTTTGTCCTGCCCTGTATTTACGCTATTTTTTCAAACCCTTTGCAAAGATACAAATATTTTTGCAATCCACAAAATCTTTTGCTTAAATTTCCCCCGGCTTTTCACACCATTTACTTCTATTTATCATAATGCCGATTATGTAATAAATCGATAAAAACACTCAAGAAGCTGCGCAACGTTTCTCTGCCAGTAAGCCTTAGAAATGCTTTGGGCAAATCGCAGAAACGCGCTGAATAAACCAATTCAGCGCTTCGGGCGAACCGATATAGCGTTTTGCGCGAAACGATGCAGCGTTTTGGGCAATTTTTGCAATAAATATTTGGCTAATCCATGAAATATTTGTACCTTTGCACTCTTGAATGCGCATGCGCGCATGAGTACGCACAAATAAAAGAAAAAAAACATGAAATCAACAGCAATACTGCTTCTACATTGCCCTGACCAGCCAGGTATCATATCGGAAGTTACCAGATTTATCACCGACAATCAAGGAAATATCGTCTACCTTGACCAGTATGTCGACAAACAGGACGGGATGTTCTTTATGCGCATAGAATGGGAGTTAGAGAACTTTCTCATACCACGCGAAAAAATTCTGGAATACATCAACACGCTCTATTCGCAGCGCTATCAGATGAGCTGCCGCCTGTACTTCAGTGACAAACGCCCCAGAATGGCCATCTTCGTCAGCAAAATGAGCCACTGTCTGTACGACCTCTTGGCACGCTGGAAAGCCGGCGAATGGGACATCGACATCCCCTGCATCGTGTCCAACCATGAAGACCTGCGCTATGTGGCCGAGCAGTTCGGCATCCCCTACTACGTGTGGTCTATCAAGAAAGACCACTCCAACAAGGAGGAGGTCGAGAAGGCCGAGATGGAGCTGCTGCGCAAGGAGGGTGTGACGTTTATCGTGCTGGCGCGATACATGCAGATTATCAGCGACGAGATGATAGCCGCCTACCCCAACCACATCATCAACATTCACCACTCGTTCCTGCCCGCCTTCGTAGGTGCCAAGCCATACCATCAGGCATGGGAGCGCGGCGTGAAGATAATTGGTGCCACGAGCCACTATGTGACGGCAGAACTCGATGCAGGCCCCATCATTGAGCAGGATGTGACACGCATTACCCATAAGGACACTCCCGAGAGTCTGGTGCTGAAGGGCAAGGATCTTGAGAAGATAGTGCTGAGCCACGCTGTGTCGAAGCATATCCAGCGTAAAATCCTGACGTTCAAGAACAAGACGATTATCTTTAGTTAAACTGAGAACTGAGAGGTGAGAACTGAGAGGTTATTATGCAAGTAGCAATCGTAAAATATAACGCCGGAAACGTGTATAGCGTGGTCAACACCATGCGACGTCTGGGTGTGGAGCCCCTGCTGACCGACGATGCCGAGCAGCTGGCAAATGCCGACCGCGTCATCTTTCCAGGACAGGGCGAGGCAAGCAATGCCATGAGGTATTTGCGTGAGCGCCGTCTCGACGAGGTCATCAGGAGTCTGCGCCAACCCGTGCTGGGCATCTGCATCGGTCAACAGCTATTGTGCCAGCATAGCGAAGAAGGTGACACTCAGTGCATCGGCGTCTTCAACGTTGACGTGAAGCGATTCCAGCCCGAACGCCATGAGGACAAGGTTCCGTGCATGGGGTGGAACGCGTTAAAGTTGAAAGGTGAAAGTTTAAAGTTGAAAGGTGCGCCATGCTCACTGTTTAAGGGACTGGGTGACGAGCCCTACGTCTACTTCGTCCACTCTTACTACGTGCCGCTGTGTGCCGATACCGCAGCCGTAGCCGACTACATCCTGCCCTACTCCGCCGCCCTGCACAAGAATAATTTCTACACCTGCCAGTTCCATCCCGAGAAAAGTGGCAAGGTGGGTGAACAGCTGTTGCAGAACTTCCTCAACATAGAGTAATCATAAGTTTCAAGATTCAAGTTTCAAGTCATAAACATCAAACATCAAAAAAATGATAGAACTTGTTCCCGCCATCGACATCATCAACGGTCAGTGCGTACGCCTGACTAAAGGCGACTACACGCAGAAGACCGTCTACCGCGACGCGCCCGCCGAGGTTGCCAAGGAGTTCGAGGCGTTAGGCTTCAAGCGCCTGCACGTCGTTGACCTTGACGGCGCGAAGTCAAAGCACATCGTCAACAGCCAGGTACTTCACGACATCACGACGCAGACACGGCTGGCAGTAGACTTCGGGGGCGGCATCAAGACCGACGAAGACATCGAGACAGCCTTCAGCAACGGTGCACAGATGGTCACCATAGGTTCCATTGCCGTCACAGACCCCGATAGGTTCCTGGGATGGCTGGCGAAGTACGGTGCGGAGCGCATCATTCTGGGGGCCGACGTGCGAAACGGCAAGATAAGCATCAACGGCTGGAAGGACGACTCCACCGAAGACCTGCTGCCCTTCCTGAAACGCTACATCGACGCAGGCGTAAAAAACGTGCTGTGTACAGAGATATCAAAAGACGGCACCCTGCAAGGACCTGCCATCGACCTATACATGAGCGTGATGAAGACATACCCCCAGCTGCACCTTATAGCCAGCGGCGGCGTGTCGAGCATTTACGACATCCGTGCACTGGAGGCTGCCGGCATCCCTTCCGTCGTCTTTGGCAAAGCCATCTACGAGGGGCGCATAGACCTAAGGCAGCTTGTCAGTGAAAAGGTAAAAAAGTAATTGTAAATAGTAAAATTGTAAATCAACTAAATCAATTGTAGATTGTAAATAGTAAAATTGTAAATCAAAATGGGATTGGCAAAACGCATCATACCGTGTCTGGACGTAAAAGATGGTGAGACCGTCAAAGGCACCAACTTCGTCAACCTGCGCGCAGCAGGTGACCCCGTGGAACTGGGGAAAGCCTACTCAGAGCAAGGTGCCGACGAGCTCTGCTTCCTTGACATTACAGCCAGCTTTGAGGGCCGAAAGACCTTCACCGAGATGGTGACACGTGTGGCAGAGACCATCAACATCCCCTTTACCGTAGGCGGAGGCATCAACGAGTTGAAGGACGTCGAACGGCTGCTCTATGCCGGTGCCGACAAGGTGAGCATCAACAGCGCAGCCCTACGCCACCCAGAACTCATCAACGAAATCACCACACGCTTCGGTTCGCAGGTCTGTGTCGTGGCTATCGATGCCCGACTGGACGACGATGGCTGGCACTGCTACCTGAAGGGCGGAAGAGAGCGCACCGAGCGCGGACTCTTCGAGTGGGCTCACGAGGCACAGGAGCGTGGCGCAGGCGAGATACTGTTTACCTCGATGAACCACGACGGCACGAAGAACGGCTATGCCAACGAAGCGCTGCGACGGCTCAGCGACAGCCTCTCGATACCCGTCATTGCCAGCGGAGGTGCAGGCAGGAAGGAGCACTTTCTTGATGTCTTCAACGAGGGACATACCGATGCCGCACTGGCAGCATCGGTATTCCACTTCGGCGAGATACCCGTACCGGAACTGAAGCAATATCTAAAGAACAACGGAATCAACGTAAGAATATGAAAATAGACTTTGACAAGATGGGCGGACTGGTACCCGCCATCATACAAGACGCTACGACGAGAAACGTGCTCATGCTGGGCTTCATGAACGAAGAAGCCTACCAGAAGACGTTGGCAACAGGGCACGTCACCTTCTGGAGCCGCACACGAAAGACGCTGTGGACCAAGGGCGAGACCAGCGGACACTACTTGAACCTGGTCGACATGAAGATAGACTGCGACAACGACACGCTGCTGGTGCGCGTGAACCCCATAGGTCCTACATGCCATACGGGTACCGACACCTGCTGGGGCGAAGAAAACACACCGCTGTCAGCCCTCCGCACGCAGGACGCCGCCTCTCCCCTGCCCTTCCTCGCCGAGTTACAGGACTTCATAGAACAACGGAAACACGAGATGCCCGAAGGCTCGTATACCACCAGCCTGTTTAACAAAGGCATCAACAAGATAGCACAAAAGGTAGGCGAAGAGGCGCTGGAGACCGTCATCGAAGCCACCAACGGCACCACAGACCACCTGGTGTACGAAGCCAGCGACCTGCTGTACCACCTGATAGTCATGCTGACCGAGAAGGGGCTGCGCATCGAGGATGTAGCCGAAGAACTGCACCGTCGCCACGACCCCGAGTGGGACAAGCAACGCCGTGAAGCCAAGGCCGCAGGCAAGATGAAATAGCGTTTTTTAACATCGAAATATCGAAGAAAACAAACAATAAACACACAGCTATGCTGATAGACTACAAGAAGGTAGACATCTACCACAAAGACGGAGCCCCCGTGCTGAAAGACATCAACTTCCACGTTGACGAGGGTGAGTTTATTTACATCATAGGACGCGTAGGCTCTGGCAAGAGCTCGCTGCTGAAGACCATCTACTTTGAAATGGATGTCGAGGACGAGGCCGAAAACGCCTTCGTCTTGAATCACGACCTGCGCCACTTGAAACGCAAGTATGTACCAGCGCTGCGCAGACAGATGGGCGTCATCTTTCAAGACTTCCAACTGCTGGGTGACCGCACGGTCTATGAGAACCTGAAGTTTGTACTGAAAGCTACCGGATGGAAGAAGAACGACGAGATTGACGAGCGCATCAATGACGTGCTGGAAGATGTTGGCATGCAAGACTTTGCCGACCGCTACCCCCACGAACTCTCGGGAGGTGAGCAGCAACGCATAGCAATCGCACGCGCCGTACTGAACCACCCCAAGCTCATCGTCGCCGACGAACCCACAGGCAACCTGGATCAGGAGACACAGGTCAACATCATTCAACTGCTGCGCCAAGTAACACAAACAGGAACCGCAGTCGTTATGTCGACCCATAACATCGCACTGCTCAAGGAGTATCCGGGCATCGTCTATCGCTGCATAGACGGCAGACTGGAGGACATCACCGAGACCTATAACACGATGGCACTCTATGAAGACGAAGAACCCGAGCAGACCGCAGCCGTCGACTACAGCGTACGTGAAGAGCTGCCCATTTGACAAAATAACAGAAACACAGAAAAAAAACAAAGATACAATTATGAAGGTAATGAAGTTTGGCGGTACGTCGGTAGGAACACCGGCTCGCATGAAGGAAGTAACGAATTTAGTGACCAAGTCGGGCGAACCTGTCTTCGTGGTGTTGTCAGCCATGTCGGGAACGACCAACTCGCTGGTCGAAATCTCCGACTATCTGTACAAAAAGAACCCTGATGGTGCCAACGAGGTCATCAACCAGCTGGAACGCAAATACATGAAGCACGTTGACGAGCTTTACGCTACCGATGCGATGAAGGAACAGACACGCGAGTTCCTGCAGAGCGAGATGAACTACCTGCGCTCGTTCACCAAGGAGCTGTTTACCAGCTTCGAGGAGAAGAGCATCGTGGCACAGGGCGAAATGATGTCGACCAACATGGTGGTCAACTACATGAAGGAGCAAGGCATCAAGGCCGTACTGCTCAATGCACTGGACTTCATGCGCACGGACAAGAACTCGGAGCCAGACCCCGTCTACATCAAGGAGAAACTGGCTGCCGTCATGGAGAAAAACGAAGGTCAGCAAGTGTACATCACTCAAGGCTTCATCTGCCGCAATGCTTATGGCGAGGTGGACAACCTGCAGCGTGGAGGCAGCGACTACACCGCATCACTCATTGGTGCGGCTCTTAACGCCGAGGAGATACAAATCTGGACCGACATCGATGGCATGCACAACAACGACCCGCGCGTGGTCGACAAGACGGACCCCGTTCATCAGCTGCACTTCGAAGAGGCTGCCGAGCTGGCATATTTCGGTGCCAAGATTCTACACCCCACCTGCGTTCAGCCTGCCAAATATGCAGGCATCCCTGTGCGCCTGCTGAACACCATGCAGCCTGATGCCGAGGGTACGACCATCAGCAACAAGACGGAATACGGCAAGATAAAGGCCGTAGCCGCCAAGGACAACATCATTGCCGTGAAAATCAAGTCGAGCCGCATGCTGCTGGCAACGGGTTTCCTGCGCAAGGTCTTCGAAATCTTCGAGAGCTACCAGACGCCCATCGACATGGTATGCACCTCCGAGGTCGGCGTCTCGATGTCTATCGACAACTCGACACATCTGGGTGAAATCGTAGACGAACTGAAAAAATACGGTACGGTGACCGTAGATACGGGCATGTGCGTCGTCTGTGTCGTGGGTGACCTTGACTGGTCTAACATCGGATTCGAAACACAGGTGCTGGAGGCTATGAAGAACATCCCCGTGCGCATGATTAGCTACGGAGGCTCTAACTACAACATCTCGTTCCTCATCCGCGAGGAAGACAAGAAGCGTGCACTGCAGGCGCTTAGCGACACGCTGTTCAACAACAAGGAGGCTTAATAGTAGCAGACATCATAAAAAAAGAAAGAATCAACACAAACTATGAAGGGGATTTTTCCTATAGACAAATTCCAAAGAATGGAGACACCATTCTATTACTATGATGCTGAATTGTTGAGAGAAACACTCCGCACCATCAACGGCGAGGCTCAAAAGCACGAAGGCTTCTGCGTACACTATGCCGTAAAGGCAAACGCCAACCCCAGCGTGCTGCGCATCATTCGTGAGGCAGGACTGGGTGCCGACTGCGTGAGCGGCGGAGAGATAGAAGCCGCACTGCGGGCTGGGTTCCCTGCCAGTAAAATAGTGTATGCCGGCGTGGGCAAGAGCGACTGGGAGATTAACCTCGGACTGGACAACGACATCTTCTGCTTCAATGTGGAAAGCTGTCCTGAGTTGGAGGTTATCAACGAGTTGGCTGCCGCGAAGGGAAAAGTGGCTCCCGTGGCTTTCCGACTGAATCCGAACGTAGGCGCACATACCCATGCCAACATCACCACAGGACTGGCTGAAAACAAGTTCGGCATTCCGATGAGCGACATGCTGAACGTCATCGAGAAAGCCGCCCACATGAGTCATGTCAAGGTGGTGGGACTGCACTTCCACATCGGGTCGCAGATTCTCGACATGTCCGACTTCGAAGCGCTGTGCAACCGTGTGAATGAACTGCAGGACACGTTGGAGAAACATCGCATTCGCGTTGAACACATCAACGTAGGCGGCGGACTGGGCATTGACTATCAGCACCCCAACCGCGTACCCCTTCCCGACTTCAGAGACTACTTTGACACCTATGCCAAGAAGCTGAAGTTGCGCAACGGACAGACGCTGCACTTCGAACTGGGACGTGCCGTCGTTGGACAGTGTGGTACACTCATTACGCGTACATTATATATTAAAGAAGGCACGTGCAAGAAGTTCTGCATCGTTGACGCTGGCTTCACGGACTTGATACGCCCCGCCTTGTATCAGGCATATCACAAGATAGAAAACATCAGCAGCGAGCTGCCCATGGAGGCTTACGACGTGGTGGGCCCCATCTGTGAGTCGACCGATGTCTTTGCCAAGCAAATAGACCTGAACAAGGCTCAGCGCGGCGACCTGCTGGCCATACGCTCAGCGGGTGCATACGGCGAAATCATGGCATCGGGCTATAATTGCCGTAAGCTGCCCGTTGGCTACATGAGTGACGAAATATAACACATACACACATGAGAGTTCTTCAATACCATACCGACACCCCGCAGGAACAGCGAGCCGAAGTCATGCAGCAGCTGCAGGACCTGCACTACGACATCCTGCACATTCATGGCTGTTGGCAGTACCAGGCTTGGCAGGTTGCTCGCATGGCCGTGAAACGCGGCACGAGACTGGTGTTCTCGCCGATGGGACAGCTGGAGCCATGGGTCGTCGAACATGGGTATTGGAAAGAGAAACTGCCAAAAAAGCTGCTCTACCAGCGCTGGATAGTCAACAAGGCGTATGCCGTCATCGTACAGGGCAAAATGGAAGAGGAATGTCTGCTCAGACTGGGATGGAACCCCAGGATTGTCATCATTCGCAACCCACAGCTCACAAACACCACAACGCCACAAGAGGCTGCACGCTTGTTGGACGACGTCTATCGCAAGGTGATGGACTCTAACCAGCTGGAGGTGATGAACGAGCAGACGGTCTACATGTTACGCCAGTTCATCAAGGCTGGCATTACAAGCGACAGGCGCTGGATAGAAGGCGACCTGATTTCGATGACGCAGGAAGACTGGCGCAAGCTGTTCTGCTTTGCCCATCAGGAACATCTGACGGATGTCATCATGCACGGCATAAATATTCTGCGCTTTGAGGCGCCCGACATCGATGCCGCCGACATCCCCTATTTCCTGCCGCAAGGCTATGAGGAGATGCCTTCGATAGAGCAATCCATCGGTAGCAGCTTCGTATCGGAAAACCAGCGACTGATAGCTACCTTCCGACAGTTCAAGAAGATATGGCAACGCCGTTGTCTAACCATTGCTCATCTGGCTGAATTGGATAAAGAACTGCGGTCTTATCCTGTTGATGAAGGCCTGTTGTGTGAGGAGCTGCAGGAGCGAAAACTGCTGAAGTTGGCTGCACGACTCATGCAACTCATGGCTGATTTTACTGGTCTGACGGAGGGTTTCATGCCTATGCAGCCCCTGAACGACCGCACGACAAAGCAGATGAGAAAACAAATAGAAAACCACTTAAAGATATGATAATACTTAATAAATAGCTATGAAGAATAAAACACATACGAATCGGGATATGCACTACCTGCAACTCCTGTCTACGTCTTTTCCGACAATCGCAGCAGCGTCTACTGAGATTATCAACTTGGAGGCCATTCTGAACCTGCCTAAAGGTACAGAGCACTTCCTGGCAGATCTGCATGGAGAGAGTGCAGCCTTCAAGCATGTATTGAAGAATGCATCTGGTAACATTCGCAGAAAGGTGACCGAACTGTTCAAGAGCGGCATCCGCGAGTCCGAGCTGCGCGAACTCTGCACGCTCATCTACTATCCGGAAGAAAAGATACAACGCATCAAGGAGGCTGAACCCGACATTGCTGACTGGTACCACATCACCATTCACCGATTGGTTAGCGTCTGCCGTGATGTGTCGTCGAAATATACCCGTTCTAAGGTTCGCAAGGCACTGCCCACTGAGTTTGGCTACATCATCGAAGAACTGCTGCACGAACGCCCTGATGACATTGATAAGGCGGCCTATGTCAGCGGTATTGTCGACACCATCATCTCCACAGGACGGGCCGACGACTTCATCATTGCCATCTGTAATGTCATACAGCGTTTGTCTATTGACCAGCTGCACATTCTAGGTGATATCTACGACAGAGGACCTGGTGCACACATCATCCTGGATACCTTGAAACCGCTGCACTCTTGGGACATCCAGTGGGGCAATCACGACATTCTGTGGATGGGAGCGTGTGCTGGCAACAATGCCTGCATCTGCAACGTACTGCGCCTCTCGTTGCGCTATGCCAATCTGACAACCATTGAAGAGGCTTATGGCATCAATCTAGTACCGCTGGCCACCTTCGCTATGGAGGTGTATAAGGACGACCCGTGTACGGAGTTCTATCCTAAGTTGATGAAGGGCAACGACATGACTGAGAAATATCAACGACTGACGGCACAAATGCATAAGGCCATCTCCGTCATTCAGTTTAAGAAAGAGGCGCAAATCTTCAAGCGCCGCCCCGAATGGCAGATGCAAGACCGTTGTCTGTTGGACTACATCGACTACAAGCGTGGTGTCTTGGTCATTGATGGAAAGGATTACGAGATGACGTCGTGTAACTTTCCTACCATCGACCCAAAGAACCCCTGTGAGTTGACTGGTGAGGAAATGGTGCTGATGGAACGCCTGCACCACTCGTTCCGTGTGAGCGAGAAGCTGCAGAAGCACATCAAGATGATTCTTTCACACGGCTGCATGTATAGCATTTGTAACCAGAACTTGCTGTTCCATGCTTCCTGCCCGCTCAACGCCGATGGCTCACTGAAAGAAGTGGAGCTATACAATGGGGAACGATACAAAGGTAAAGACCTGATGCACAACATTGGAATGTTGGTGCGTGCTGCTTTTGAAAGCGATACGGAGAAAGACCTGCGACTCTATGCCCGCGATTACTTCCTGTATCTGTGGTGTGGCAAGGACTCTCCCCTCTTCGATAAGTCTAAGATGGCTACCTTTGAGCGTTACTTCCTCACGGATAAGAGCATGTACAAGGAGGAGAAAGGCTACTATTTCCAACTTCGTGACTCTGAGGATGTCTGCGATCGCATTCTCGATGCCTTTGGCGTGACGGGTGAAAACCGACACATCATCAACGGACATGTTCCTGTTCACGCCTCGAAGGGAGAGAACCCTATCAAGGCAGGCGGTAAGCTGATGGTTATCGATGGGGGCTTCTCGCAGGCGTATCACTCGGAGACGGGCATTGCCGGCTATACGCTGGTGTATCATAGCCGCGGCTTTGAACTGGTGCAGCACGAGCCCTTCCTCAATGCCGAAGACGCCATTCAGCGTGGAATTGACATCAAGTCAACCACGAGGCTCGTTGAACTCTCAGCCCATCGCATGATGGTTAACGATACTGACAAGGGTGCTGAGTTAAGAGCTCAGATAGCTGACCTGCGCGAATTGCTATACGCCTATCGTCACGGCATCATAACCGAGAAAACCAGATTATAAGCCATAGTGATGCATCGTGTCCTTATTTCCCTGGGTTCCAACTGTCAACAGAGTGTTCACATTCAGTGGACCTCTGAACGTTTATGTACGGTGCTGCAGGACGTGTCTTTCAGTAGGAAATTATGGACTGCCGACATCAAAGGGTCAGGACACTGGTACATGAATCGGTTGCTGAAAGGATACACAACGCTTACTGCCAGTGAACTGGAAGTCTTGCTAAAACAGCTGGAAAGAGAAACGGGCAGGGATAAGGGACGTGTGACGATTGACGCTGACCTTCTGCTATATGATAAGGAGCGCTTTCACCTGCACGACTGGCCTCGCACGTATGTGCAACAGCTGCTCCCTGATGTAATGGATGAAAAAAGTCTTTCACAACTAATAAAGAACAAATAAATTTGGCACTTTGCCCACTAATTTGTACCTTTGCACGGAAATTCTGAATCGAAAATATAAATCTCAAAATAGGAAATCAATTTTATGCTTACACTAAAACTCATTACTGAGGAGACTGACCGCGTGATTCGCGGATTGGAGAAGAAACATTTCAAGGGTGCCAAAGAGGCTGTCAACGAGGTATTGGCTGTTGACAAACGGCGGCGTGAAGCTCAGCAGCAATTGGACAAGAACCTGTCGGAAGCCAAGAAGATGGCAGCACAGATCGGAGGACTCATGAAGGAAGGTAAGAAGACTGAAGCTGAAACCATCAAAGCACAGGTTTCTGAGATGAAGGAGACTAACAAGCAGTTGGAACAGCAGATGAACGATGCCCAGGAAGAGATGACTCGTCTGCTCTGCCAGATTCCTAATATCCCTTATGACGAGGTGCCGGAGGGAAGTGCTGCTGAAGACAACCGCGTTGTGAAGTCGAACCTGAAAGAGTGCGGTCCCGATGATACTGTAGGTAACTGGAATGTCAACCCCTCACTCGGCATCGCTAATCCACTGCCCCATTGGGAGCTGGCAAAGAAATACAACCTCATCGACTTCGACCTGGGCGTTAAGATTACCGGTGCAGGATTTCCTGTCTATATCGGCAAGGGAGCACGGCTGCAGCGCGCACTCATCAACTTCTTCCTTGACGAGGCACGTAAGGCAGGGTATACCGAGATTATGCCCCCTACGGTTGTGAATGCGGCTTCTGGCTATGGCACGGGACAGCTGCCTGACAAGGAAGGACAGATGTACCATTGTGAGGTCGATGATTTCTACCTCATACCTACAGCTGAGGTTCCCGTAACAAACATCTATCGTGACGTCATCCTCGATGAGTCGCAGCTGCCCGTCAAGAACTGCGCTTATACCGAGTGCTTCCGTCGTGAAGCAGGAAGCTACGGTAAGGATGTTCGCGGATTGAACCGCCTGCATGAATTCTCGAAGATTGAGATTGTACGCATTGACAAGCCTGAGCATTCCAAACAGAGCCACAAGGAGATGTTGGAACACGTTGAGGGTCTGCTGAAGAAGTTGGAATTGCCTTATCGTATCCTGTTGCTGTGTGGTGGTGACCAGAGTTTCACAAGTTCAATATGCTACGACTTTGAGGTTTATTCTGAAGCACAAGGCCGCTGGCTCGAGGTTTCATCGGTGTCTAACTTCGACACCTATCAGGCCAATCGTCTGAAGTGCCGCTATCGTAACAGTGAGACGAAGAAGACGGAACTCTGTCATACGCTCAACGGGTCTGCCCTCGCCTTGCCTCGCATCGTTGCCGCACTGCTGGAGAACAACCAGACAGAGAACGGCATCAAGGTGCCTGCTGCACTGGTGCCCTATATGGGTTGTGACATCATAGATTGAACCAACAAAGACTAAACAAATATGAATAAGATTATCAGAAAAGAACAATTCTCGGAAAAGGTCTTTCTTTTCGAGATTGAAGCCCCGCTCATTGCGAAGAGCCGAAAAGCCGGAAACTTCGTCATTGTGCGTGTTGACAAGAAGGGTGAGCGCATGCCGCTGACCATCGCCGGTGCTGATATTGAGAAAGGCACCATTACGCTGGTGGTTCAGATGGTGGGTCTGTCATCAAAGAAACTCTGCGCACTTGGCGAGGGTGATTTCGTGGCTGACGTCGTTGGTCCTCTTGGAAATCCTACGCGCATTGAGAAGTATGGCACGGTGGTATGTGCTGGCGGAGGTCTTGGCGTTGCTCCTATGCTGCCTATCATTCAGGCACTGAAGGCTGCCGGCAACCGTGTCCTCAGTGTGATGGCAGGACGTAGCAAGGACTTGATTATTCTGGAAGACAAGGTTCGCGAGAGCAGTGACGAGGTCATCATCATGACGGATGATGGTTCTTACGGCGAGAAAGGCGTAGTAACCGTCGGTATGGAGAAATTCTTCGAACAGGAGCATGTCGACAAGGTGTTCGCCATTGGTCCTCCCATCATGATGAAGTTCTCAAACCTCACCGCCCAGAAACACAATATTCCCTGCGAAGTCAGCCTAAACACCATCATGGTTGACGGTACGGGTATGTGTGGCGCTTGCCGACTGACCATTGGAGGTAAGACGAAGTTCGTCTGCATTGATGGTCCTGAGTTCGACGGTGCACTTGTTGACTGGGACGAGATGTTCAAACGTATGGGTACTTTCAAGCGCGAGGAGCAGGAAGAGCTGGCGCATTTCGAAGAGCATCTGGTGCATAATACAGTGCTCGATGGCTCCCCCATCGAGAAAACTACCGACATCGTGATGGATGACGACCCAACGAACGACACCATCGACATCCTGACAGACCGTAATGCTGCTTGGCGTGAGGAGCTTCGCAAGAGCATGAAACCCAAGGAGCGTACCGCCATCGAACGTGTCGTAATGCCCGAACTAGACCCCGTCTATCGTGCTACCACACGTACCGAAGAGGTCAACATTGGTCTCACCAAGGAAATGGCGATGACCGAGGCAAAGCGTTGTCTTGACTGTGCAAAGCCCACTTGTGTGGAAGGTTGTCCTGTCAACATCAACATCCCGTCATTCATCAAGAACATTGAGCGTGGACAATTCCTGGCTGCTGCCAAAGTGCTGAAGAACACCTCTGCCCTACCCGCTGTCTGCGGTCGTGTATGTCCGCAGGAGAAGCAGTGCGAAAGCAAATGTATACACCTGAAGATGAACGAGCCCGCTGTGGCTATTGGCTATCTGGAGCGTTTTGCTGCTGACTTCGAACGTGAGAGCGGCAACATCTCGCTGCCCGACATCGCTCCTGCCAACGGCATGAAGATTGCCGTTGTGGGTTCTGGTCCTGCAGGACTGTCGTTTGCCGGCGATATGGTGAAGAAGGGATATGATGTCTATGTCTTCGAGGCGCTTCACGAAATCGGTGGCGTGTTGAAATATGGCATTCCTGAGTTCCGCTTGCCCAACAAGATTGTTGATATTGAAATCAATAACCTCGCCAAGATGGGCGTTCACTTCCAGACTGATGTGATTGTCGGCAAGACCATCAGCGTTGAACAACTCGAACAGCAAGGCTTTAAGGGCATCTTCGTAGGCTCGGGTGCCGGCCTTCCCAATTTCATGAACATACCTGGTGAGAACTCCATTAACATCATGTCATCCAATGAGTATCTGACGCGTGTCAACCTGATGGATGCTGCCAATCCTGCTACCGACACCCCTCTGAATCCTGCCAAGAGTGTACTCGTAGTAGGCGGTGGCAATACCGCCATGGACTCTTGCCGCACCGCTAAGCGTCTGGGTGCCGATGTGACACTCGTTTATCGCCGTTCTGAGGTGGAGATGCCTGCACGTTTGGAGGAAGTGAAGCACGCGAAGGAAGAAGGTATCAAATTCCTGACGCTGCATAACCCCATTGAGTATATCGCTGATGAGAATGGTGCCGTAAAACAAGCCGTTCTGCAAGTGATGGAGCTGGGTGAGCCCGATGCTTCAGGACGTCGCTCCCCTGTTCCCGTCGAAGGCAAGACTGTTACTCTAGATGTCGATCAGGTCATCGTGGCTATCGGTGTATCGCCAAATCCGCTTGTTCCGAAGTCTATTCCTGGACTTGAATTGGGACGTAAGAACACGATTGCAGTCTCAGAGGAAATGCAGTCGTCTCGTGGGGAGATTTTCGCTGGCGGCGACATCGTGCGCGGTGGTGCTACCGTTATCCTTGCAATGGGAGACGGCCGTCGGGCTGCTGCCAATATGCACGAATACCTCCAGAAGAAATGAACGGATTGTATACTATCATACTGCTCATACTAAGCAACGTCTTCATGACGCTAGCTTGGTATGGGCATTTGAAATTGCAGGAGACTGGAACTTCCAGCAATTGGCCGCTGATTGCTGTTATCGTATTCTCATGGGGTATCGCATTCTTTGAGTATTGCTGCCAGGTTCCTGCCAACCGCATCGGTTTTATTGAAAACGGAGGTCCCTTCAGCCTTATTCAGCTGAAGGTTATCCAGGAATGTATCTCGCTGGCTGTCTTCTGCATCGTTGCCAATATCATGTTTCAAGGCACTCACTTGCACTGGAACCATATCCTGGCATTCTTCCTCATCATCTGTGCTGTCTATTTGGTATTTATGAAGTAAGCGCATGACACTTGACGAACGGCTTTGGAAGACGTTTAACAAGGCGCTGGGGCAATACCAGCTTATAGACGAGGGTGACCATATCCTTGTCGGATTGTCGGGCGGTAAAGACTCTTTATGCCTCTTGGAGTTTCTAGCACGCCGTTCTAAAATCCACGTTCCCCACTTTCGCATAACAGCACTGCATGTGAGGATGCAAAATGTGAGTTACGAGACTGACGCCAGCTTCCTGCAGCGCTTCTGCCAAGACCGAGGCGTTCCGCTACACATCGTCACTACTTCGTTTGAGACTTCACCTCCTGCTCATCATCCCTCTCTCAAAGAAAAGCCTGCATGCTTTCTTTGTTCATGGCAACGTCGTAAGCAGCTCTTTCGGCTGGCACAGGAGTTAGGGTGCACGAAGATTGCCTTGGGACATCATCAGGACGACCTTATCCACACAGCACTCATGAACCTTGCCTACCACGGTCACTTCTCAACCATGCCTGCAAAAATAAAGATGCGCAAGATGCCGCTCACCATCATTCGTCCCTTATGCATCTGCAAAGAAGCCGACATCCGTCAGTACGCTGAACTGCATGGTTACGAAAAACAAATCAAGTTATGCCCCTTCGAGCGTAGCACACAACGCACCACAGCAGCCCGTCTTTTTGAGCAGATGGAGCAAGAAAACATGGAGGTACGGTATAACATATTTCATGCCTTAGAGAGCGAAGGGAAACTCATAGAGTATTAAATATCCTTAATTGTCTGCACACAAAAGTCTATATTCTGACAGAATTTTGTACCTTTGCCTATTATCAATTAACTCAATAATAAATTTTAATACTATGGCAAAAAAACATTTTCCTGAGTCAGAACTCATTATCAATGGTGATGGATCATGTTTCCACCTTCACCTGAAACCCGAATTCCTGGCAGATAAGGTAATCCTTGTTGGCGACCCTGCACGTGTAAATACTGTGGCAGCCCACTTCGACAGCATCGAGCATGAAGTGTCCAGCCGCGAATTCCATACCATTACGGGTATGTATAAAGGCAAACGTATCACCGCTCAGAGTCACGGCATCGGATGTGACAACATCGACATCGTAGTCAACGAGCTTGACACGCTGGCAAATATCGACTACAACACACGCGAAGAAAAAGAGCAGCACCGCACGCTGACTATGGTACGTATCGGTACTTGCGGTGGTCTTCAACCCTTTACGCCTACAGGGTCGTTCATCGCCTCCGTCAAGAGCATCGGCTTCGACGGCTTACTCAATTTCTATGCAGGACGCAATCAGGTGTGTGACCTTAAGATGGAAGAAGTCTTCAAGAAACACATGCAGTGGGATCCCATCAAGGGTGCTCCGTATGTTGCAGTAGCAGACCAGGAGCTTATCAACCGTGTTGCAGCCGACGATATGGTGAAGGGCTACACCATTGCATGTGGCGGCTTCTATGGTCCTCAGGGACGTCAGTTGCGTGCCGCAGTGGCTGACCCCGAGCAGAACAAGAAGATTGAAGCCTTCGAGTATGATGGCATGAAGATTTGTAATTTCGAGATGGAGTCATCGGCGCTTGCAGGTCTCGCTGCCCTCCTCGGTCATAAGGCCATGACTTGCTGCATGGTCATCGCTAACCGCTATGCACAGAAGATGAATACTGACTATAAGAGCTCCATCGATACTATCATCCAGAAAGTTCTCGACCGTATTTAACTATGAATAGCAACGACACCATCTGCGCAGTAGCAACAGCACCAGGTGGTGCTCTCGGCATCATCCGCATCTCAGGCTCACAGGCCTTAGATGCGGTTTCTTCACTTAGCGCCGTTAGTCTGCATGACGCTTTGCCTAACACCGTTCACTTCACGCGGCTTATGGATGGTGACGTTGTCGTTGACGAAGTATTATTAACCATCTTTCATGCGCCCCACTCCTACACAGGTGAAGATTCGGTAGAAATTAGTTGCCACGGTTCCCGCTATATATTAAACAAGGTATTAGAGCTTTTGGTACAGAATGGCTGCCGCATGGCAGGTCCAGGAGAATTCACCATGCGTGCATATCTTAACGGAAAAATGGATCTCTCACAGGCTGAAGCTGTTGCCGACCTCATTGCATCATCCAATCGTGCTACCCACCAGCTGGCAATGAGCCAATTGCGTGGCGGCATCAGCAGCGAGTTATCCAGACTCCGTGAGCAACTATTGCACCTGACCAGTCTGTTAGAGCTCGAGTTAGACTTCTCCGACCACGAAGACCTGGAATTTGCCGACCGCAGCGAACTGCTCCATCTGGCACAGCAGACAGATTCACACATCACACATCTGGCTGAAACCTTCCAGACCGGTAACGCCCTGAAGAACGGCATCCCCGTAGCCATCATCGGTGCACCCAACGTAGGCAAGAGCACCCTGCTCAATGCGCTACTTGGTGAAGAGCGCGCCATCGTGAGCGACATTCAAGGTACCACCCGCGATGCCATCGAAGACACCATTCAACTGGGTGGCATCACTTTCCGATTCATCGACACCGCAGGCATCCGCCACACCAACGACCAGATAGAGAGCCTCGGCATTGAGCGCTCTATTGCCGCCGTTCGCCGTGCCCGCATCATCCTGCTCATGAAAGAGCCCGGCGTCCCCTACCCCGACATCGAGACCAACAACGACCAGACCGTCATCCACATTGAGAACAAGACCCCAGCTTTCCAAGCCAAATTCGCCATAGGCCTCGAAACCCTGAAGCAGCAACTCATAGCCGCCGCCCCCAAGACCTCCGACTCCGATGTCATCATCACCAACGCCCGCCACTACAATGCCCTCATCCGAGCCCACGAGTCCATCCAGTGTGTCATCGAAGGCCTCAACATGCAAATGAGCGGCGACCTACTTAGCGAGAATCTCCGTCAGACTCTCGACATCCTTGCTGAAATCACTGGCGGCCAAATAACCACCCCCGAAGTATTAGAAAATATCTTTAAAAATTTCTGCGTGGGAAAATAGAATACGATTAACGGTCATCACTCGATATTACTCGATACGACTAAATCGTTTATTTCCAAGCAATTCCACACTCGCCATATCATCAGCGTTAATCGTTGATGATATTTCTTGACTTCAGCGGTTTTAACATTTCAGAGAGGTTGACTCTCTTGAAACCCCTATAAACAGGAAATTCTGCATGGTGACTTGGGTGACTCAGGAAATGCTATATAACGGTGATGACGATAGTGCTTTTGCCCTTGACTGCATGGAGAGTAATGGTTTTAGGCCAAGGACCGCTTAGAAACAACTCCTTGTAGCCTTTGAGGCTTGCAATACAAATCTCACTGGGATGGTCGGCAGCGTAGGCAGTGATGGCCTCCTCAACATCAGTGATGCTAACATCTTTCCCTGCCACCACTTCCTCCGCCAACACCCCTAGGGCTCTGGCAAGCGGCTTGGCATTAAGCGAATAGTAGCGGGTATAAGAACTTCCGATTCCCTTGGGTGTTATCGTCTTGCGAAGTGTAGGTAGATGATGCTTCAAATGCATCTGAATCATGTTAAAGATGGCGCGACGTTTTTTGGCTGCTGGAGTGGTATAGACGTGTGCGGGCATAGTGGGCGTGGATCGCGCAAAGGTTACATCCCCACGAGTTACATACGTGATGCCATCGATTGTTCCTGATGCCATCCGGCCGATGCCGACTTGTTTGATTTTTACCATAACTGTTATATGATTAGTTTCTACAATATTTAATTATTACTAACAAACTTGTTCCTTCACTCTATCCATACACTACTCAAGCAGTACTCTGGTTCTATCCAAGGTAATGCTAGTCTTTTGACCTTGGCTACACCTTGGGTACACCTTGGGTATACCTTGGGTATACCTTGGGTAGAGTATGTGAAATCCGCCACAAAAGTATAAAAAATCCATCAAATAGAAAAAGAAAAATTGATATTTCTACTGACGAGCATATCCGAAATTACCAGAATTGGCTAATTGTCGCACGTGCGAGCAGGGTGATGCATCGCCGAAGTCAGGATACTTCGCACCTTTCGGTGAAGAACTGGCAGAGCAACTTGAAGATTAGATCCCCTTATTTTTCAGCCCCTATCCCATTATTGGATTGGGGCTGATTTTTAATGTTTTAGAACTTCATAAAGATATGGCAGGTCATTAATTTCGACAACATCCCCATTAAAAGTTTTCACCACTAATTTCTTAATCCCTTTTCTGTCAACCCTCACCCTAACAATCTCTCCTTTTAGTTGTGAGGGGAAAAGCCTTACAGTATATCCTATACGTTTGTCTTCTTTTGATTCAATCGGATTTGCTAATGTTATACCATCTACCATGCTAGATGCAGACGAGTTTTGCCCATAGCTCTCATCACTTGATTTTATTGTATATAGGTTTTCAGCAACTTTAAGGAACTTGTTGAAATCATCTCCCCACTGATTATGGACTACAACTTTCATTCCATTGGAAAGAGTTATAACCTCATCGTCTTTCATAAAGAAGCGGTTTCGTACATCGGGATTTAGTGCGATCTGTTTTGCGACGTCATTATAACGCTTTATTACACCATTTGTCTTGTTGGAATGTAATGTAGCAGGGAAAACTCGAATCAAGCTCTCATATGATATTTGAGGATGGCAGCGTACATAGTATTTGACAACTTCAAGTACAAAACGTCGTTTGCTTAACAATTCTCCTCCTTCGAATGAGTATTTTGTTCTATCACGCGAGCCGGACTTCAACTCATCCCAAGTATAAGGTTCGTCATCGTTTTTCACCCGGGAATTGCCATCCTCATCAATATAGACTTTCTTTACGATTAATCCTAATTGAAGCTCTCGATTGATTCTCTCAATCTGCTTAAACTTGACGTCCGTTGATGAGTAGGTACAAACATAAAGTCCTCGGCCTATGTCTTTCTGAGCAGTTCTGTAAATTGGACTATCATTTAAACGTGATGAAACAAGATTGTCACCCATACATATGATATTTAGTTGTTTCACGCGTTCTGGCCCTGCATAGTTCACTACATCAACTAAAGTTTCCCATACAAGACTACTACTAAATTCACTCCCATTCGGATATTTCACATGAATTATATAACGAGCTGAACTTCTTTTAACTGATTCTACTTGGTTTTTATCTTCCCATTGAGATACAACGGAAGTATCGCCATCGATGTATGCCTTAATTCTTTCCCTCTTTTTGTTAGGGAATGTCCATACTGGCCCCCACTGGGTTCGAATCATAAAATATCCACCCATTGCTCGGAGGGCATCTTTATGAGGTTTTGTATCACCAACAACTGCAATTGATCTCTCACCGAAATCAACAATCCTTAGGTCGTTTGCAGGTTTGGCTGTATGTGACTCTTCTGCAATAATCTTTGAACCATCCTCTTTTCCTTTCTGATCGAAATCAGCAAAGTACCCAGAACTTCCATACCATCTACCATCAACTTGCACATGATATTCTTCAGTATCTTGATCAGATCTGATAGATTTAATCTGGTTTAAGTATTCATGTTCATCAAGTGCAGCATATAGAGGAGAACGATGATTCGCATTTAGAATTCTTTTTCCTAAAACATACAGTCCCCTTTCATCTTTTTTGACTAAATTCATAGAAATGAAAGAATAGGTATAGCTAACTCTATAGAATTCACCTTCTATAATCGTAAGCCTGCCGCTTGAAGAAAAGACCCTCTCGCCTACATCATTCACAATATAGCAATGGTTTCCTTGGTTTTGTAGAGAATAGCCCTCTCTATTAGATTTTTGTTCGCCTTGATAGGATTGTTGTGGTGGTTCAACATCTGCCTCATTAGAAATGCTTTCCGTGAATGATTCTTCTTCATCTGCGGTATTAGCCTCAGAAAACTCTTCCATTTTCTCTTTGATAGCATATTCTAGGATAGGACTCAATGGAAGATTATATTTCTTCATGAGATTCTGTATAAGTTCAAGTTCTTCTCTCTCTTTCATACTTTCACCGTTATGCATATTCCGGAGCATAGCCGTTCAAGATTCAGGGGTGCTTTGAGGCACCGATGAGGCTGAAAATGGCCTCGTTTGATGTCCGTT
>ERZ842401.417-NODE-417-length-61217-cov-4.874187_pt1 | contig 61217 bp, 102 predicted proteins | sample MGYA00521270_ERZ842401 | MGnify/ENA primary metagenome ERZ842401 (study PRJEB31892, sample SAMEA3878208) | bioreactor metagenome | biome: Moose rumen | place: Sweden | collected 2011-10 | study: EMG produced TPA metagenomics assembly of the PRJEB12797 data set...
CTATAGTAATTCCTTCCATTATACCTGCAGTATAAAGACCAATCATTTCAGGATTAGCATTAATTTTACTTAAAACAGGATTCTTGGCGTTCAATTAATTAATCAATATATTTCTATATTGTTTAGACTATATCTTCATTTCTATAAGAAATGCCTCGCACTTCGGAATAAAATATCCCTACTCTACTCACTTCCACAATATGTGTGTTTTCGATAGTCGTTGAACCTTTTTCCCAAATAAGGAAACTTGGCTGCGTTTTAATGTGATTGCCCAATCTTCAGTGTTTTTACAATCCGATAGGCTCTTATCCTATCTGCTACCATACACATTACTGCTATGTGCTGTAACTGAAGCTCTGAGGGGTTTCCCGCAATTCACGAGGTTTTACACCGACTCCGCCGTTAATTTTTCTAAAAATTGTAATTTGTAATATTATTATTTAATAAAGATTACTATGCAAACATAAATAAATTTTTGCTTAGAACAAAATCCTTAGCATAATTTTTAGAAAAATTATAATAATTTTAATCGGTACTTAATGATAACATAGCAGAAAGTACTATAAACGCATCTTCTGTATTATCAACATCCTGTAAAAGTCCTTGTAAGTATTGTATTCTTTCGTTATACTTAGTATCATCAGATAACTCTAGTACTCTTTCTGTATAAGCATTAGCTATAAGTTTAATTCTATCATTAACTTTATCTGTAAAAGCTAATAACTCCATTTCTTCAAGAGTACCGCTATTTAATATATTATAGTAATACTAGCTAATAGCTTCGAACACCTTCATACCTGATGCCATGATACCAGTATTCTCTTTACCTGTAAGGGTGAGTCTTAACATTTCTATCTTACTAATAATATTTCCTGGATCGTACTTCTGACTTTTAACTGATAATGGTTTAGGCTCAGCAAGTTTTGTAATTCTACCAGTAGGAGTATCAATAGGAGTTTGTCCCTAAATCCAGTTTTTCGGATTCAAACTAATATTGTACATATTAGTAGATATGAAATTGACTAAAGCATCAGTAACACGCAATCCTTTATTATTTTTAAAATACAAATTATGTGTATTCCAAGCATCAACAAGTGCATCTAAGCCTGCAAATGTTCCATTCTCCTCACAAAAATCAAATAATTTAGCAAGTATACGCATTTCTTCTGCATTTTTTGGAATCATTATATTGCCTTCTTCGTCATAAGAAAGTTGTCCACATAGTGCTTTAATCTTGTTAGGAAATTGTTTTGACATATCTGGAGTAGATATTTCACCACTTGGGAAAGGTAATTTCTCTGCTTCTATAAGAATCCTTTTAGTATCAATTGCTGTTGACAATTTCATATATGGACTCCATTCAACTAATAACCCATCTTTAAATCTATACCCTAAGAAAGACGCTTTATCAATGTCCGTTATACCTTATAACTTTTATTATAAGCCCGACTATATCATCACTCGTTTTGAGTGTCTCGCACTTCGGAATTTTGTTTATTAAACATAAAAATTCCTACTCCCGTTACAGGATAGTCTGTGAACTTTCATCCTTGTAAATACAAGTATATAGACAAAATTAGAAAGTCTATATGCTTAGGATGCTTAGCTGCGGATTGTCCAATTTTATTCTTTTTTACTATACCGATAGTAGTTAATTATCGCCATTATGTGTATTTCTACCATAATTTAGTAGAATAAACTCTAAGGAGTTCCCCGTCAATTCACGAGATTTAACGACTTCAACAATTTATTATTCTTTTAGAATAAAAGGAAGAAAGTTTTATACGGAATTAAAACTCTAAAGTCACTTCCTTGTAAATAAAGCTGGTGTATAGATACCATAGCATTGTTTATTCCACCACTGAATCCAACACATTTCATAGCCATGAATGATTGATGCGATTGAGCTGGAATACGAGCTACGACTGTTTTTAAAGATTTAATAAATGAAGCGTGTTTATTTAGATACTTAGTAACTAAATCATTTCTTCTATAGTCTTGGAATGTTTTTGGTTCTACTAATAAATTATCTTTCTACGCACTTAAATCAGCAGTTAATTCACTAATAAAATTCATTCTAGCATTCCAACCTTTTATTATATCTTGATTTATGTAAGTACCCTTACGCAAAGACTTTAACAAGCCTTTTGTTCTTTGATTAACTGTAGTATGTACCTTTCCATTCTTATCAGTAAAGGTTTGTTTATCTTCAAGTTTATCGAGAAATTGATTAATGTCTCCATTAAATTCACCTACTGATTTAGAAATAGTAAGAGTTCCTTTGATGTTATTTATATAGAATGTTGGAGTTTCTGTGTAAACAATCATATTTTCCCCATCTCTATATATTAAGTCTTTATCAGAACTTAAACGAAATTTATTTTCGCCATTTTCATCAAGTAACCACCAATTACCTTGTAAATCTTTGCGTTTTTCTACTTCTGTATCTAAAACAAGACCTTCAGGAACAGTACCCCTATAATCAGTTAATAAATATACATTTTGTCCGTTTTGTACCTGAATCTCAATGTCAAATAAGTTAGTATTATTAATTGCACATTCAAAGTCTCCATTCTCTATAGCTCTTCTTAAAAAGAAATACTTATCGTCCTCAATAGTCTTAACATCATCACCTTCTTCGAGTCCAAATTGAGTCTTAAAAATCATCGGCAATATACATTCGAATGGAGTAATTTCTACATCACTTATTTCAACTACATTACCATCTACTCTAACGGTTCCCTGTCCATTACCTAATGCGTCTAAGGCTGTTTGTAACTCTCTTTCTTTTAATTTACGAGTATCTTTATCAAGAGAAGGATCTTGCAGTTCCTGTACTATATCTAAATCCCAAATACAATATTCCTAATCTCCTACTTTAAAATAAGCATTACTAGAAGCTAGATCTCTACCTGCAAATAAATTTTCTTTTAATTTATAACCATTAGCATTTAATAACTGTTTAATTTCTTTATATTTAACAGGAGAATCAATTTTATATTGCAATGGAGCATCATCAACCAGTATTTGATTTCCAGAAGCATCACAAACAAAATATGTTGCACCTAAAGTAACTCTACTAATATTTATTAATGGAGTTTGTACTAAACTCAATTCTTTTCTTAGATTACCTTTGTAATAACTACGTAAATGTCCGTTATAGATTTTAGTAAGTCTATTAGAAGGATTGAGTACACACATTTGTCCAGGAAATTCAAGTCTAACACATTTATTAGTAAGAGATGCTGCTATATTAGACATTAACTTATTAAAAATAGACGGATGATCAATAAGTAATTCATCTTGAACAGTATCAAGAGTTACATTATTACTTTCTATTATCGGAGCTAGATTAAATTCAATTTGCTCAAATAATGCCCCATCCGTAGCACTAGCTTTTTTAAGACAATCAACTACTAATTTAGCTACAGATTCTTTAAACTTTTGTGGATCATTTACTTTTAATCCCTACTCAAGGTCTCCTAAATTTTCAACTGCAATGTTATATAATGCTTTATACACTCTATCTGATTCTTTAGAGGTATAACCTCTAGCTCCAAGAGCATTAACAACCTGAGTCATCATTGATAGCGTAGATTCATCTGATTCATGTTCAGCATCAAGCTATATTCCAAAATCAAAAAGATTCATTTTAAAGGTTGTTATGTCATAGTTAGGATCAAATATAGCATCAGTACTGTTTATATTAGTAGCCCCTTGTTTTATTGCTCCCTCTGTTACGACAAAATCAACTAATGCTTTTTTAACATATTGATTCACTTGTGTTTGGGATACAATTTTTTGAGGAGTGCCTATTATCTCTCCTATGTTATTAATAACTTTGAGTCCATTTTTAAAGGACGACTCAGAAAAGATTAACTTACTAATCCCATTCTTAGACATTAAACTACACGACCATTCTCCCCCAAATAACTACCATATATCAAAAGCATTTCTAATAGATTTAGAAAAATACTGTACATCTCCTGCAATATCATTACCTTGTGCATCTACAGGATGATATTTTACAGTAGTTATACCATTTTCGTAAGTAACATCAGCTGATATATTAAAACGATAATAATTTTGAGTATAAGGATCGTATATATAAAAATCTTGGTTGTCTTTAAATATTTTGTCTCCAGTAAAACTTTTGTTTATATCTATTCCTAAAAAGTTTTCTGGATTATTCATAAATTGTTGAACATCACGTTCATTTATTTTACGATGTATTATATATTTAGAATCTGCTGTAGACATATCAGGTTGCATAAATCCTATATAGTCCACACCAGAATCTCTTAATCCGAGATTATTAATAGGAAATCCTGCTGTTTTAACGATAATTCCGGTTCCACTTCCTCCATGTTTAGCGTGAATAAATTCCTTTTTTGTGCTACCACCACGAGAATCACCTAAAGAATTATTTTCTAAATATGAAGTATAACCATTTACATAAGTAGATCCATCCCAAGGTTTAGCCTTATCCTATTTTCCTGTTACATTAAATACTACATCTTTATCGTCTTTAACAACACAAACTGTACACATATCATATAAACCGTCCAACTGTCTAAGTTGTCCTTTATGCTTAGATGCAGTTAAAGAAACATTACGTTTTACTTGTTGCATCCATTTAGCAAAATCTAGTTTTCCTGGATGATTTAAATGTGTACCGACCGTACTTAACATGAACTCTTGTGTAATTAGAAAATCAGTAGCATTAAATTTAATTAGTGCAGGATTAAATTCTACCTTAACTCCTTTAGAAGAATAAGTTTCGTTTTGAATTCCGGATTTTCCTTTTCCTTCCTTAATGGCTTCTATAGCTGCTAAACGCCTAATGGCTGCTTTAGAGAGTCTGTCTGTAGAGATACCTTTATTTTTTAGATATTCTAACGCAGATGCATCGTCAAAAATAGTTTTGGTATTATTTATTAAACTTTTTTGAGCAAATACAGAATTTAAAGCCCCGACAAGTAATTGGATATTGAAACTAGGCTCTTCTACATTAAGAGCTTTTTCATCAACAACTCCATTTATTATAGCAATTCCATATTTATTAGCTAAAGCAATAGCTTGTTGAGAACTTCTGTATTCTAAGGTGGAATTGGGATCCTCAATCATATTCTCATAAGTGTGAGCACTATCAAGATTATATATTGATTGCTTATCAGTAATAAGAACTTGTCTAGGTGATCCGTTTTTATCGTATAATGTTATTTTAGCTACGCCTAATTTTCCATTATTATCAATCCAACCAGAATTTTTATTTCTTAACTGATTAAAAGCATTTCCCCCTATAGGATTACCTTGTAAGTTATTGGTACTTACAGACATTTCATCATATATGAAATCATTAATAAACTCTGTTTCTTTTCTATCCCAAAAATCTTTATCCCATACTTGGTTATAAAGATTCTCATTCATGCTTAAATATCCGTTACCATCAATAGAATAATCAATAATCTCTTTTAGTTCTATAGAACTATTAGAAGCAACAATTATATCGTGTAAAAAACGTTCAGTAAATTGCCTTCTAGTAAGTGGACTATTAGTGTAAGCATATGCATTATCAATTATTCTGTTTAATTCATCAAAATTGAATGTTCCATCAGCATTTACTAAATTAGCAGCAATCGCTGCACCACTTGCTTCTGGATTAAAATACTTACTAAGAATAGAATGTTGTCCAAGATTTTCTACTGTAGTTAATACAGTTTTAAATCCAGCCAGTCTATTATTTACATCATTTCTGACTTTAGTATAGTAACCTCCTAATTCTTTATCAACAAGATATTTTATTTCATCAGTAGTTAAATCAATAAACCGCCTTGATTTTCCATTAATATTTATATTTCTTAATGGGTTAATATTTATTTTCGGAAGTCTTGCTTTATCAGAAACAATACTAGCTAAAAATCCCATTCCGGAAATTTGGTTTTTCTTATAAACATCACCAAATCCGTTAAAATAGTCAAGTAATGTCGCTGTTAGTACTTCTGAATAGTTAAATTTTATTCCTTGAGCATTCAAGAATTTTCCTTTAAAGTCCCGTACGAAATCAATGCCAGAAAATAAATCGAAAAAAGAAAACTCATTAGTAGCAGATTCTGGACGTTTTTCAACCAACTCAAATTGAGTTTTTAAATCAGTAGCAAGCATTGATAATTGAGCAACTGAAATTTGTGCTCCGTCGCCGGCTCTAACTGTAGAATTAAATACTCTACCATCAACAACACTTTTTATTTCTGCAAGATCACGCAAAGTAGGAATACGCGATTTGTCAATTAATTGAAAACTATAATCAGGATTTACCTTAGGAAAATACTTATCAGGATAGAATTGATTTAAATCCATATCCTTTCCTAATTTGTTGTTTTCAATTAAATGTTGCTGTATAGCATAATTATATAATATATCAGCAACAAAAGAGATTAGACTAGTATACTCAGAAGACATTCTATCTGCTTTAGCTTCAAAAATTTGGGAAGTCGCAGAATTTAAACTAAAATCCATTCCAGTTACCATACTAATTAAGTCCCTCAAAGAATTGAAATCATTTTTTACGTCAGAAAAAGTTATTTCTACATCATCAGAAACTTCATCAGTATGATAAAGTTTTGTTTCTCCTTTGTCGTTTTTAACAATACGCAATCCAAGTCCATTTACATCATATATCAAATTAACTGAGCAACTATCCTTTCCTATTTCAGGGTCATCAGTATATAAAGGAGTAATACCTGATTCCAATTTAGCACTAATAGAACGCTCAAGTTCATACCTTGCTTCATCTAGAGATTTATTAAATAGAGTTCTCAATTCAATATCTCCATCATCAGTTTCATAATACTCTCTAAGTATAACTCTGTTTAGAGAATTTAACATTTGTGAAAGATAAGAATAGTAACTATTAGTTAAATTTGTTGGAGGGTATTTAAGATGTATGTTCATAAGTGATCCTTTTGTGTTAGGATCAAATAAAGTTTTGTGTAAAGTCATAACTACTCCAAGTTCTTTATCAGACAATCCTTGAAGTTTATCCATTCCCTCTGAAGTAGTTAATATATCAAATAATATTGGGTAACCTACTGTAGAATCCATACCACAAGTTCCTAGTATTTCTCCTAATGTAACTTGAGCGTTAGGAATAAATAATTTTACTGCTTCATCCCCAAATAAATCTCGATATTTATTTTGAAGCATTTGAAACTTGCCAGAAGTTCCAAAAATATCAACCAACTTAATGTTTCTAAAAGTAGCGTCGTAATACATATCCCACAATTTAGGAACAACAGTGGTTACTTGTGAAAACTACAGTTTCTAATTTTCAATAGGTTTTCCTTCTTTATCATAAAGCTGTCTGGTTTTAATTATATTTCTCGGTATATCACCAAACTCTCCACTCTCATCATAGTCTTTGGATTCATCTCTCCAAGTATGTGAAAGTTTTTGAGTATCACCAAACATATATTTATTGCTCTCGGCATTAATAAATGAATCAGCCATACCTTTTCTTATGCTAATTCCTTTCCCGAAAGTTGCCTTTAACATTCTATCAAAATTTTTCAACAAAAACCAAGCATTATAAGCATCCAATGTTAACTTAGACCTATCTTTTAATTGTCCAGTTAAAGAAGATTGATACAGATAATCTAGTTTTGCTGAATTGGTTCCTTTAGAAATAAGATTATTTAGTTTGTCTTTATATGTTTCAATAACTCCGGTATATTTTCCAGAATCATCAAATAAAGCAGGAAGTATTTCCCCCTTATTAACATATTGTACAAATTCTCTAATCTTATTCCATAAAGCAGTTTGTCGAGCACGTATGTTTTTATTTAAATCTTCTTCTGTTAAGACAAATTCATCAGCATTAACATACATACTTTCAACCATATCTGATAAAAACTATTGTTGCATCATTCCCCTTGCTACAGAAGTTCCATAATTAAGATAGATAAAAGTTCTATCTGTTTCTTTAGGGGTTTTATTGATCTCTGCTTCTTTCTATCCAACTGTTTCAGTAGGTTCAGAATTTCCTGGAGCTGTCGCATTAATAATTTGAATCAGACTTGTAACATCAGTTAAATATTTATTTAAAAATTCTGTTTTTTCGTCAATGGTTCCTGGTTTAATCAGCTCATTAAAAATAGTCTTAACCGTATCTGGTTGGTCTGCTAAGTTATACTTTTTGTAAAAAGCTTTCCAGTTAGAACGGAAAGTTTCTTCCCCAGACTTTCTCGCTGGAGAAAAAACTTCCTTTCTAAAGTTTTTTAATACTACATTAGTATTAGGTATACAATTTATCATATATTAAGATATTATGCAATTTGTTATATCATCTGCTTCCATTAATTGGTCTATTATATCTTCTGAAATTCCAGCATCTTCAAGTTCCGTTGTTAATGCAAAATAATTGTTATCTCTCAGGTAAATAAACTACTCAGCAAGAGATGCAGCATCGACAGGCAAAGTTATACCATTTTTACTAACTGTATCAATTATAATCTATCCTAAGGTACTTTCACTTATTAAACCTTCAATGTTAGGAGTTTCCGTTCTTGGAACTAAATTAGGAGTAAATCCCATAAAACCAAAATTATATATATTATCTACAGTAATTTTTTCTTTAGTATCCGAGTCAATTAAATCGCCTTCATTATTTAATATATAACCGTCTCCTAAAGTGTCCCCTTCATGCATAGGAATTGTTTCCGTTGTATTATCTGGATTTACTTTATATATAGTCCATTCACCAGAAAGGGATTTTCCTATAAACGTATGCTCATCAATTCTACCGCCTATAAGACTTACTTGATTTTCAAAATATAATTCACCAAATGATACAAATTTATCTCCTCGACGAATGTATCCATCCTCATAAACGCGACGTCCAATATAGTCAATTATATCTTCTTTAGTAGAACCTTCTGGGAGTGCATCCTTTATTTCCAAAAATAGACTATCTTTACTATCCCACAAATTAGCAACATTGTCAACATCAAGAGTATCAAATATGTCTCGTAAAGTAGAGACGGTCCTTGTACTAGGTAATACTCCATTTGCGTATTCAGACATAGAAGCATCTCTGTTTTTCCGTATTTGTTTTAATAAAGGTAAAGCATCTCCAACTAACATTGCAGTATCAGGTTTAACGTTCACCAAAATATCACCACCTCTGAACGTATCATTAGAAGTCTGCATTACATTTAAACCTCCAATTTCTACTCCAGCCTGTGGTTTAACGTGATAGAATATACCATCAACTCCTTTAGACTTTAATAATTCAGATAAAGCTTCTATACGTTTATTGGCGTTCTCAATAGTATTACTAGTATCTGAAGTTAAATCATAAGAAATTGCACTTTTACTTACAGTTCCGGAAACAATCATTCTGACGAAATCAGTAACTATTTTCTTTCTAGACGCTGGTTTACCCTATCTTAGATAAGCTAAAGTTTCTTTAGTATAATTTCCATCACGTTTAGTTTTCTCAGCCCCGTCAAGAATTTCTAATACTTTGGCAATACGAGTATCTATTTTTCCATCAGCATTTAGATTTTCTTTAAACCAATCAAGAACACTCTTACCATTTACCTCAAATTTAGTACCTTCATACTTACCTCTTCCGAAAATTGCATCAGCTAAGTGTAATATAGTGAATTCAGTACCAACAGCTGCATCTGGCTTATCATCTTTATAGACTTTATTAAGATTATCAAAGAACATTCTTAAATCAAGTCTTGGAGGTGATACTAACAATGCTGAAACAGTAGGAGTTAAACTGGGATTAGCCAGTTCATCTTTAAATCGTTTTACTAAAACATCATCCGTAATACCATCTTTATTATAATCGGTTATTAAAATAAATTGATGTCCTTTAGGAACTACTAAAGTTCCATCTGCTCTTCTTAAATCTTGATTTAAAGATACAAATACTTGATTAGAGTAATAACGATGCTCCTGACTTTGCCTTAAATCACTTAAAGTATACCAAGTATTTTCCCAGTCATATCCAGAAATAGAATAAGTATTTTCTGTTCCTCTCATAGTTGTTGAAACTGCGGGAGGTAATACTTTAAATTCTTTTGCTGGAACAAAATCATCATCAAAGAAACTAATCCAATCTTCATCATCCTTATACAAGAATAATTCGTCTGCAGCTAATACAAAATTAGTATTGCCAGCTGCTTCAGCTTTCTTTTTTGCTGCTATTAAGCGTTTAACAGGATTAGTTTCAGAAGCAACTTTAAATTTCTTAAATCCATCTGTAGAAAGCAAAGTTAACGGAGAAGTAAACATTAAAACTGGAACTTCTAAATTTAGTTCAAAATCAGAATCGCCAGATTTGGTATAAATTTCTACGCAGATACCCTTTCTAGGAGGGGCTGTTAACTTCTCACCACCGCCTTCTAAGATACCATATTGCTTCTCATTTTCCAAGTCTTTAGAGAATTTTCCATCCCTATTTTTTCTTCCAGAATGTTTGTAAGCAAATCGAACTTTTATATCATCAACATTAATTCCGTAGTTATTTAATGTGATTTTTATTAGATTTTCTATATTAGTTTTAGAAGATTCACAAATAGCAATTTGCTGTACTGCATTTAAAAGTAATTTAATGTCTTTTAAATCTATCTTGCGTCCATCAGTCCTCAGAATATGTCCACTCCTATCTACTTTTAAATACCCTAACTTAATAAGACCATTTACTAAATCTATCCGTTGTTCCCAATTTTCACTTACAGTAAGATTACTTCCATTTACAATACAACCCAATTCATTAGTTCCACTTGTATGTAAGAACATATTTAATTGATTTGCATCATCGTTCTTAACTTTTGGAACTTTCTCAGTTTTCTTAGATTCTGCAGCTATATTATCTTTTTCTTTACCATCGTCAATAGAACTTTCCGAAGATTCAGTAGTTTCTGGAAGTTTCTCAACAGTTTCTTCAGTTTTTTCAACTGAGCCTACTACCGATTCTAGTATATCTTTTCTTCCTTGAGAATAACGAGATTTCTCACTTTCAGAAAAATCAAATTTAGATGGTTTACTAGATAATAAATTAGAGTTAGAAAAAGCTTTTGCAATAACAGGATTTAACATAATCATAGAACCCTATTTAGCTCTAGTAATTGCCGTGTAAAATCTTCTAAAGTAAGCACTTAATTCAGAGTCATCTGCCTTAGGTGACATTTCAACAATGTAATATTGCCCTTCTCCACCTTGTGAAGCACTAGCTTTCATCATTGTGAATTTACCTGCAAATTTCCCAGCTTTATTAAGTCTACTGATTTCTTTATACAAGTCTGTAGTATCATCATCATAAATAAAATTAATTTTCTCTCCTTCACCAAGTGTATTCAACATCGTCTGTAAAGTAGAAGAAACTAATTCTTTTTGATCTGGATGCACTATTAAGTCTCCATAGAGACCAGATTCATCCACGTAATAATCAAGAGGGTCTTTAATATCGAGTGCGTGTGATTTTAATAAGGTAGGCAGAGCAGCTTTTACTTTCTTATTATTAATTTCTTTAGCAGAGTTATTAGTTCTAACAGCTTCACCTAATTTTTGTGTTCGTCCAAACATATTTCTATGAAGTCCGTAGGTTTCATTGTCTCCATCTGGATTAACAAACTAACCCTCAATTCCTTGCTGATAAAAATCTCCTGAAACTATACCTTTTGCTCCTACAAGTCTTAACCACTCGTCCATTTTACGAAGTTCAAACACAGAAGCAAGAGTTACTTCATCAAGAAATACTAATTTAGGTTTACCTAATCCACCTTCGACTACAGGATCATTATAATGCCAAACACCATCAATTTTCTTAAGTTTTTCAGAATTAATCTCCATCTAACCTGTTCCTTGATTAATATTCAACATATAGTTACCCGATTCATCCTAACTAAGAGTATAAGAAGGAGATATAGTATGCATAAATTCACCCATAGTGAAATAATGCTTTGCACCTAGACCTTCTGCTAAAGCTTTAGCGTTTTCTTTGGTGTTGGAAATAACTACCATATCTTCCGCTAATTCTGGGTGATACTTAGTTATGTAAGAAGCTGTTATTCTGTCGACAGCTTGTGTTTTACCTGTTCCTGGATCACCCTCATTTAAAAACATATTCGTAAAGGCTATAGACACATCGTTATTTTCTGCATCGTGAGCAACAATGCCTTCATCTGTTAATAAATCACTTTTCGATTTATCATCTAACGATGCTATTTTTTCAGATACGGATTTATTTATGCTATTTCTAAACTTTTCAAATATACCTTTGGTGTCAGTTAAAAAGGCAATATTAGAGTATACAACGGATTCTTGTGCAGGAATAGATATAGTTTCTGAATTTATTAATTCTTTATAATTAGAATAAAAATTAGAAGCTTTTAATGCAGCAGCAACATATAACTACCAAACAAAAGCAGAATCATCCATCTCCTGTGTATTAGTAAGAGACATTGATCCATCATTACTCTTAAAGAAATTAAAATTAGAATTATTTAGTAAATCATCCAGTTTATCAATATTCTTATTTATAAAAGTACCTAAAGCATCATATAATTGAATCCGCTCTTGCTCTAATTGTTTTCTTTCTTCTAAAGATAGACTATAATCATCATTTCCTTCTCTTGAATTTAAAAAGATAGAACCATTTAATACACTCAACAATTCGTCATATCCTTCAAATTTATCTCTGTCTATAGAAGTTAAAATACGTTTTGCTTTATTAAAAAATTGTATTGTATTTTTGTGGTGTAATTTAGTCTGAACTTGTAATTTTTGGTCTTGATTATATCCATAAATAGATGTCAAATATGCTAATTGACGCTTTACTCTATCAATATCCTATAACATTACCTAAGCAACAGTTTTGTCTATTGTAGCTAATTCCTCATTCCCATTCAATTCATTCATTGTAGCATTATACCCAGCTAAAGCTTCAAAACTAATATTATCCGTTCTAGCAGCTACAACAGCAGCCTCAAGGTTATTTAACAAACTTACAGCTTTTCTTATTTGGTCTAAATGATTTTGTATGGAATACTCAGACAAATTATTTCCTAATGCTAATTCCTAATACAATTTGTTAGTTTGCTCAAGAAGTTCAGATAATTTAATTCCTCCTGTATTTTCAGCAAACTCATCTGCTACTTGAACCATAGGAGTACTTAATCTACTTTCTATTTTATCTGTAATATTGAATAGTTCCATAGCAAAATCCGGATAATCCTCTATAATCCCATTAGCTATTGTACTTAATACAGTATTAATACTTTGTTTAGTATCAGGATCAATAAAGGTTGCATCATCAACCATTTTAGAGAATTCAGCTAGATTGTCAGGATTAGAGAATATTTCAATTATTGCTGCCTGTATATCATCATTACGTTCTGCAATCTACTCTGGAGTATCCATTGGAGAATCTAATAACGACTAGTATTTAGTTAATAATGCTGTGTTATTAGCAAATAAATAAGGAATTATCGCTTGATATAAATTTTCTTTAGTATTACCTCTATCATATACTCCTTGTTCATATTTCTAAATAACATCAAGTATTCCACTAACATCCATATTACTCAAGAATTGTAATTGAGCGTATGTATTAGCGGCAGCATATTTTGTTATAAATCCATTAAAGTCCTAAATTCTGGACATTCCGTTTCTTTTAAGTTGTTCAGACAGAATTTTGTTGTGAGCTTTAAATAAATTAAAAGCATCTCTTACTCTATCCTTCTTAATCACAGCAGACTAACTATCCCAAGATTTTCTTAATGTTTTTAATTGATTTTCTGGAATATTCTCGTACTTTTCACCTGTTTCGGATTCTGCATATTGTCTAAATAAGGTATTTAGATAATTGTTAGATAAAGCAGTATTCATCTCAAATAAAGCCTGTTCTTTAAATCGAACAGAAGCTTTACCAGAAGTATATTCGTCAATAATTTCTTGAGATTGTTTTATGGATTTCTATAACTGTCTTTCCCGATTATTAAGTGCTTCATCATCAGGATTAGTTCTCAATTCTCTTTTAACTGCTTGTAATTCTAAAGTTTTTTGCACTAAATTAGTAAGATTAGTATTATAATCCTACAACCATTCAGCAGCCGTAGCAGAATTTCTTAAAGCAAGAAATCTTAATTCTTTAGGCATTCCGGTTTGAATATCTAAGAATGTATCATCACTCAAAGATTGTCCTTTTAAGGAAGCATTTAGTATATTTTCAACTTCATTTACAAAATTTTTAAAATTAGTTTTTACTGCTAAATCCTAATTTTCCATTGCATTTCCTGGAAGGTATAATTCTTCACCATTCAAACCTTCTGTAGTTTTTACAGCAGATAAGTAAGGATTACCCCAAGTTAATTTATCAGCAATTTTTAATAGCTAATTCTTTTTTCCTTCTCTGATAAATCCTACTAATTCCTAATAAGCAGCTTGACGTTTTTCTGTTTTAGATAGACTTGGATCATTCAAGTAGCTATTGTATTTCAATGCTGCTCTAAATTCAGGTAACCATTCACCAAGACCTCCACCAATTACACCTCCTACAAAGTTCAATGCATAATCATTAATTCCTCCAGAGAAATTGAAGTCTCCATTTTCATCCTACCAGTTAGTTTGCATCCTAACATCACTTCCGCCTAACATAGCTAATGCATTATATAATCCTCTAGAAGCATCAAGAAGTCCTTCCTCTACGGTTTCTTCAATACCTTCACCAAGAGCGTTAGCTACGGCTCCTTTAGTGGTATCAATAATACTTTTTTTAACTGTACTAGGAGAAGCATAATTAGCATTAAAAACGTCTTTACCAAATTTTATTATTTTTTGTCCTATAAGACGTTTTTGGGCTGATGTAGTTGCTTTAGCTTCCTATTGTTCAAATTCAGTAAGAATTTTTACGGCATCTCGCATTTTAATCCTTTCTGTTCTAAGCTCTGGAAGAATCCACTTACCTAAGTCAGTACTTAAAATACCATATTCACCTAAAGCATATCCAAGAGTGAATAGTGCAGCTGACCAATCAGAAGCTCCTGCTTCTTTTGCTTCGTTATATGAATCAGCTACAGTAATTCCAGTCATATATATTTTAGAAGCGTACTCACCTATTTTTGCATTTTTAGTAATAGCATTTTGTATTGCTTCATCTGCCATTAGTTTACTTCCTACTCTATATTCATCCTTTAGTGCAGACAATTTTGTAGGAACTTTTGTCTTAAGCATGGTTTTTATTTTATCCTATATTGCTTTTAATAAACCTTTCTCTCTTGTTTTAATAAAATCATCCACAAACTTAGTCTAAGTTTCTGTTAATACTCCGGGTTTATCAACCATACCTAATTTACTTCCACCTAAAACTCTGGGAAGATATTTGAATATCCAACGCTATTCAGCTAATTGTTCAAAAACATCTCCTCCCATAGTAATAAGATTATTTATAGACCAAGGGTGTGCTTCTATTCCTGTCTCAGACTCACCTTGATCATAATCTGACATACTAAAACTGGTAGCTGTACTCATAGCCTCAACTGTATTTAAGAACTTGTTATCATAACCTGCTACCATTTTTCCTAATTTAGAAAACATTTCAATAGCAGATAAACCAGCCATCACTCCTGTATAATAAACATTAACTCCAGGAATAAAGAATGGAGCCAATTTAACTACACTTCTTACTAAAGTTCCAGTAGTAGACTTTTCTATATCGTCAGAATCAAAAAAATCGTACTTATTAATTGCTGAGCCATCTTTTGTTAGTATATCAGTAACTCGTAATACATCACGTCCTGAAGAATTTTTCCCATTTAAATCTTCATAATAATAAGTTCCTCTGTTATTTAGTTTCTTCTAACCTTTTCTATATACAATTCTATCTGGGTCAGATGTAGGTTTTCCATCTTCATCAGCATCAAACTCCCATATTGCTAAAGCTTTGGGATGTATTAAAGCATCCCAAAAACTTTCATTAGGAGATTCTTTCCATTCCTTACCATCCCACGACTCTTGCGTTTCTGCTATTTCTCGTACAGAAAATTCAGGCTTTGAAATCATTCCGAATTCCTCAATACCTTCTTTCTGCCGTAATGGATTAAATACCTCAACCATTTCAAATTCTGGTCCAGTCTGACGATTGTTAGCCCAAATATTATTCCTAAAAAATTTAAAGGAAGATGCTATATCTTGAGCTGTTTGTGCATTAGTAAAGTTGTTATAACTCATTAATGCATAATTATAAGCATTATTAAACTTAGTCTCATCAAACTTTCCATCAGTCTAGAACATCGGATTATCCTATATAAACTACAAATTTTTATAGGTATCAATGTCTTGCATATCTGTATTTTCTGTAGTTAAACCAATTTGTTTGAAATCGCGAGATGTAAATTCTGGATTAGTTAATATATTCAAAAAATAATCATTCTCTTTCATTTCAGTGTAGATAAAGAAGGAGCAGATGAATAATTATGCAAGAGAGCTTCCTTCTCTTGTATATCCAATGCATCGTTTCCATTCAATTTAGTATATTGTCCCGAACCATAAGAAGCACCTATATAACTTTCTCTAATAGGAATAAATATTTGCCCATGATACAAATTATTATTCCAAATCCAGTTTCCCTCAGAAGGGCTGTAGTCTTCATCGTTTTTCTTGAAAACTTGCCGTATTTCTCGCTTTTTGTTATCGTCAGTAATTTCTGTAAGTAGTGTTAAATTATCTGAATTAGAAAAAGCGGTTTCTTCTGCAACAGCATCTATCATAGCAAATGAATACCAATCGTGAGTATTCTATTTCCATCCTCCGTTATTGTCCTTAACGTATTTTGGAGGAAGTTGATGATCTTCTGTATAAACCCTGTTGATTGCTTCTGGATCGGTTAATTTAGCATTTTTAACATCAAATTCAGCATCTTCTATTTTCTTAGTTAAAGCTAAATCAGGTCTATAATATCCAGTTTCTTGGTAATATTTTTTATCATAAGGAAGGTCAACTCTAATAATGTCAGCGTTAGTAATTAATACTTTAGTTCTATCTCCATCCAAACGCTCACCTCCCATTGTTGCTTGATTAGTTTCTAAAACAGGACCAAAAGCACTACCAATAACATCTAAGAAAGTAGAATTAGCAGGAAGTAAACTTCCAGATTTATCTACTAACGTAGAATAACGTCCATTAACTTTAAAGGATTGAGAAGTACCAATATTTATATTACCTTCTTTTTCATAACCTAACCCTGCAATAAACCCAGTAACAGGATCGTTATTACGTTTATCTGCATCAGCACTTTCTTTACTTCCAGGTTTAGTTCCATCAGCCTTTTCAATTAAATCCCATTTAATACTATTAGTACTACTTGTACCTGATACTAATAATTGAAATATTAATGCTTTAGCATTATCTTCACTTCCAACTTTAGTCTATAATAAAGTTTTAGCATTAGCAGGAAGCATTGTATATATGTAAGATAACGCTGCTTTAGCTTGGTTAAGCTGAGATTTAGTTGTTTTGGTATATTGATAGAGTCCAGCTTCTTCTGCTCCAGAAACTTCACTAAGAATTTGACCTTGTAATGCGGCTATTTGCTGTTCTTTTTCTTTTTGCGGAGCATCCGAATCCTAAATTTGAGCTACTAAGTTTCTAAGAGATTCCAGAGATTGTTTATATGGATTACGCATAAATCCACCCTCTGTATTTTCAGAAGTTCCTAAACTAATCATATAATTATGAATAAGCTTATTAACTTCTTCCATTCCTATTCCATTAGAAACTACATCCATAATCCAATCTGCTCCTGCAAAAGTAGGACTTTCTGCACGAATTCTTAATAATTGTGCGTTAGTTAATGGACTAAACTCACTGTCCCTAATTTCAGAAGGAGATAAAGTTTGTAACTTTCCGTCCCTCCCCTAACATACTATTTTACCAGTATCCGTAATTGCATATTCATGCAATCCTCCGTTTCCTTTAATCTAATCGTAAGCCTTATCAAATGCTTCTTTTCTATATTTTGCATCTTTAACTGCTTTAGTGCTTCTAATAAACTAAGTAGCTAAAGAAGATGTGTCTAATCCATCCAATGAGCCTATCCTCATGTAAAAAGTTAAATCATCATATAACTTCTACATATCACTAGGAAGTCCATCTATTTTTTCTAATAAAGACAATAAATCTTTATCAGTAAGTTTATTTTCAGAGGAACTCTTTTTAGTCGAAGAAGTTGATTCTTCTGAACTCCCAGAGGAAGCAGTATTAACTGTAACTGGCTAATACTGCACCCAAGGAGCGGTTCCTCCACTTTGTAAGAATCGTATTTTCATTTCTTTTTACCTAATGCTCTCTTAGCATATAAATAAGTTAGTCTTCCTAACCTATCTAGCTTTTTATTATTATCATCCATTTGGTCTTTCTAAGATCGTCTAAATCTTTCAAGAGTTTTACTTCTAGTTCTTCTTGGACCATCATCACTTACTTTACCACCAGATTTAGCTTTAAATACATTCTCATTATAATTCCAGTTAAAACCTCTGAGTCTAGCCATTTCTCGGTAATATAGTGGAGCGTATCTTTTTCTTGCTCTTTGCTGAGCTTCAATAAGTTTTCTCCAACTTTCATCTTTATGGTCTTTCTCAAATTGTTTTCTTGCTTCTGTAACTTCAGGATCATTAGCAAGTGCATCTTCATACTACTTATCTAACATAGTAGTTTGGAAATTTCGTTTATCCTGTTGTTTAGTTTTAGCAGAAAGTATAATTGAATCCAAATAAGCTCTCCTGTTAGTGTATTGCTAATTCTCATATTCAAGTAAGTTATTTAATCTTACATTATGAGCAGCAACTTCTCTACCTCTATTTTCATTTGCTACTTTTTGTTGTTCGTCAATATTAGTAAATTCACGTTCTGTAGCTTTTTCTCCAGTATCTCTAACTCCCTAATTGTAAGTAAGATTTGCTTGAGCTTCTTGTTCTGCAGCGGTTTTGTTTCCTTGTAATCCTGTAGCAATAGAAGTTCTTAAATCAGAAGTATTTCTTCCCAATCTATTTGCCGTAGAACGAGTGTTACTTGCTTGTTTATATCCTTGAGTTAATGCTCCATAATCACCATAAATATTACGATGTTTAGCAGTATATTCTTCTGGTGCCCAACTATATTCCTTTTGGAATAAGTCCTTCATTTTCTTATTAGTTCTGTAAGCATCAATAAACTTAGCAAGTTCTAATAAGTTAGTAGGATCAACTTTATTTAGTGGGTTAACAGTCTGACTTGTAGATTGAGGCATTCCAGACTACAATGATTTTGTGGGCTGTTGACTTGGAGTTTCAAGTCCTAATTTATTCTTATCTTCATCAGTTAATACCTCTATATCGCCATTAGCTTTTTTATAGACATATCCTAAATCTCCGATTTTATGAATTCTATTTTTCTTTTCATCGTCAGTTAAAGTATCAAACTCTTTCTCGTATAAATCCATATTACGCATCCATGTAGTAGAACCTAAAATTTGTTCAGAAGGTTCTGAATAGCCTAAATCCCAATCATTTGTAGTACTACCACTTCTATTAGCGAACATTTGTCGGAATAGTCTGTTATGGTTTTCATAACCTTTACCATTATAAGTGTGTCCATCCCTTTTCCATGTTCCTCTAATAGTTTCTGCATTTTTGTTATAAGCGTTAACAAAACTTGCTAAATCCGTATATGTTGATTTATTACTGTTGTAATAAGTATTTAAATCCTAACCAACTAAGTCTTTATTAGCTGTATAAGCATTATTAGTTGCAAATGCTCCCTAAAGACTTCCATATCTATGATGATATTTATTTTGAGGTAAATTGCCTCCTGCTTGACTAGCGTCTAAGTCTTTTGTCCAACCAGTCAAGTATTTCTAAAGACGATAGTTTCCAAACCATTCTGGGGCTTCCCAATCGGGATTATCGTCCTCTAATATAATATCTCCATCTGCCATTTTTTGAATATATCCACCTTTTTCTAAAAATGAAATTGCAGAATCGTAAAAGTCTTTATATTCCTTCGATTCTGTATTGTTAATAAAATCTGGATTTATTCCTTTAAATTTAGCGTATTTTGGAGCATTTATATTCAAATATTCTTTAATTTGCTCATCCATGTTTTTCTTTTATGAGATTTTCAAAATATTGTAATATTGGATCAGGAAATTTAATAGTACAAATATATGTAGGTATACAATATATTTCCATATTTGTTAACTATTCTTCAATCGTCATTTTGCATTAAGTATAATCCGCTAATCGGGATAATTGATTTAAATATATATGGAATAGTCCAGTCAATGTGCATTTTACCCTGTTCATCTATAATTTGAGGGTATTTATTCATTAGTTGCCTCATTAAGTGCTAATAATTCCTGAGTATTATCAAATTTCGCAATAGCCAGAGCATTCAAAATTCTCTTTTTAGTTAAATCTACAACATTCTCCGTATTTTTTATATCTTGTATGTCATTAATTTTAAAGGGGATTAATTTGTTAGTGTATAAATAATTCTCTATTTCTAAAATCTACTGTGTATCTTGCTTAAAAAAATATTCGTATATATCATTATGTATAAAATTTATATACCAATCATTTTTCATTATAGTTTTCCATTGTTCCATATATTCCAGCAGGGATTAAAAACTTAAGAATATTAGGGTTTGTCCAATCTATATGCATCTTTCCTTCAGAATCGATAATAGATGGATCAAAAACATCTGCTTTTGTTGGGACAAATTCTTCTGTTGAGTTTAATTTCCAAACAGGAGCGTGAATTAAAGACTTATGTACTTTACTGTCAGCTCGTCTTAAATCTAACATAGATCTGGCTGGAATAGAATTCTACGGCGGACGTACCATCTATGAATTGTTGTGTATTCCATTATAGTTTAATACATTTCTATCTTTAAATTTCTACAAAACATGATATTGTAATGGAGCAGACTCTAAAGTTTGTCCAGATACTAAATAAGGATAACCTAAAGATTGTACTGATTGTATTCCAGAATTTAAAGCTCGTTCGTAAGTTCCGGATATTCTCTATTTATCAGGTAAAAATCTAGTCAGATTATGGGTTTCGCTTACTACAGGAACATTTTCTATATCTATTGTTGTAGAGCCTACAACTCTCTTATCTTTTATATCATTAAGACGCAATTTATTTGGTACTGAGTTAGTTACAATGGTTGCTCTATTGGGTTTTGTCTGTAGTAAGACCTAAATTCTCTTATTAATCAAAGTAGATAGATCCTAAGCAGAAAACTTAGATAAATCCACACCTCTTTCTTTTAGTATGCTGTACAACATTAACTCATTATTAGATAAATCGTTTGGATTTATCTTCGGACCTTTTACTTTACTGTTACCTAAAAATTTTAACAAGTTCTAGGTTACTTGATTATTAATCTTCCCTCCAGGAACGGGAGCTGTACCTCCAGAAATTCGCTATCCGTCGGAAGTGTGTGTATTTGGATTATAGCCTTTCTATTTAGTAACCTCCTAATCAGTTTTAAATCCGCGATTACTTAATAGATTACCTATTTTCTCAGGAAGTTGTAGTACCCAAGTAGTTCCGTTTTCAAATGCAGACTACAACTCATTACCTTTACCTCTATTCCCCCAAGAGCCACTCTGTTGATTATTACGCATTAGTCCTCTTCCCGACTAATACTTAGGAATCAACTATTTCATACTTTAAAAATAAAGGAGCACACTGTTTTACCAATATGCTCCTTATTAACCTAATCAATTTCTAACTCTTCTTAACAAAATACCCCCTTTTCCAAACACAGGAGCACCTTGATCTGCTGGAGCACCTCCAGCCTGTCCTTGTATTAACTGCAAGAACATTTGAGCACCTTGAGCCAACAAGTTACAATCTTGATTCTGTAAACCCTGTTGGAATACTTGAACCAGTTGCACCATTGGATCTTCACCTCCACCGTTTTCTGCTGGAGCACCACCTTCTACTGGAGCACCTGCATTAGGATCTTCTGTAGGAGGAATTTCCCCTCCTTGCTGATACTTAGAAATAGTCCTATTCAAAGACTTGAAATTCACGTTCATAATTGTACAATTTTTAATTATTTAACATTAAATATAATCTCGAAATTATATGCTAATATAGTGATTAAATTTTTAACTTCAAAAAGTATATCATCAGTCTTTGTTGGGAGCTTGAACATATTCTGGCTCTCTGGAATCTTGTGCAGAGAGTTCCTTGAACATATATTTACCCAATGATTTACAAGCTCTCTCGTAAGCAATTTCATCATCTTTAACCGAATAGGCTTTCTTAGCTTTTCTAATAAGTACTTTAGTAGATTTACGACTGAAGATTCTTTCTCCGCCTTTTAAGATGAATTGAGGTTGACCATCACTTCCTAAAATAACCATTTTACCTTCTTTGGGTTCAGGAATTTCGACTTCATCCCCTTCTTTTACATCTTCGTCTGCATTAAGTTCAAGTACATATTGAATGCCATCAAATCCCATCAGTGTTTCATCGTGCGGTTCTCTCTTGAGTACTTTAACTATTTCCATATCTTCATTAAGAAATGCTTGAAGCATTGGAATTAAACAATTCTTTTGCCACATTTCTCTTCTTCCAGGCTCATCCCATTTAAAAAGCATTCCTTTCTTTTTTGGAATAGCCGAAATACCCATCAAACCTTTAGTACGAGTTTCATCCGTATCAGCTACTAGTACTTGATATGGAGTGTCCTCTATTTCAATTGTTATTTTTTTCATTCTGTATAAAAGCAGGAGTTGCGAATAATAAACTATATCCGTATTTTAATAAATTTTTAGCATCTTTTACAAAATCAGGATTGTATTTAGATAATGTAGAGTAATCCTTACCATAACCGTTAATATTTTCAAAACGCGTTAATAATTCTGATTCAGGCATTTTGTCAATATACTCTTCTACTAACCTTGTTAAATTTGCAAGATTACCTTTTAGCTTAGTATTATACATTTTTCCAACATCAATATATAATTGCCTTACTATTTCTCCTATAGTGGCACGTAACTCCTTTTTATTAGCTGATTCTTTCAGTAGATTTAACTCGGATACATTTCTATCCATCTGCACTCCGTCTACACTTTCTTTATATAGTTTATTAAGGAAATTTTCGTATGGTTCCCAAGCTCCCAAAGCACTTATTACATTATCAGTTCCGTGCATATTTCTCTCATGGAATAACACACTAGGTACTTTGAGATTAGTTTCCGGGCTAATCATACTAATATCTGAAGTAGTATTATACACTCCAGCTGTACCAGGTCTTCCCGTAAAATATCCTAGAATACTTTGTTTTTTATTATTATCCGTAATGCGTTTATGTGGAGATTTTACTAAAGTAAATCCTCTTTCCTGCATAGGAATAGGATCAAATAAAGAATATCCAGCTTTACTTAGTCTATTTAAATATACGTCAGACATATATTCAGAATTTATTGTCCCTGGATTAATTGTATAAACTGGCGTAAATTGATTATTTTTTGTAACAAAATCAAGAGTCGAGTTAGGCATATATAAAATACCTTCAAGAGATTTAGGATGCTTGTTGTTCCAAGAATCTACCCAATTATCAAATGCAGCATTTTGTGATTTACCAACTTGAATTCCCTAAGATAACAATGGCTTTCTATCTACTTTAGTAGGAGTAGTATTAGGCTAATAAGATATAACTTTAGGTTGTAAATTATCTCCATTTATCCACTCCTGTTTAGTAAATCCATCAATTAAACTATTTTTGGTATATAAATCCTTATTAACAATTTGTCCTGTTTTATGATTTCTAATGCGTATAAAAGGAGAAGTTGGAACAATTTGCATATCACCTAAGCGATACCTATACTGCTTAGTTCCTTCTGTGATTCCTTTTGGAAACTATTCAGCTAATGGAGATACTTCTATCTAATAATCCCCATCATAATAAATTGGTTTTACTCTATTTTTACCTACCTCTAGGAATGTAGGATTCTTTTTAGTTACAGCAGAGCCTAATTTAAACCAAGTCCCTCCCTAAACTCCTTCGTGAGCATAAGGTCCAGTTTGCTTTGGACGTATATAACCTGAATTAACAATATCCTATAGTCCTTCATCGTTAATTACTCTATAAGCAAATTTTCTATTTACTTTAGGATCAGCTTTAGGGAGAGAGTAGTTTATTTCTGGAAGCTTAATATTTCTTGTAAGAAATTTTAAATTACTTGGAATGTTTCTTACAGAATTAGCACCTAATTTTAACATTCCTAAGTCTAATAAATCCCCTAAACCACTTTGAACAGCTCCTAAATAATCACCTTCGTGTACAGCATCAGCAGTTTTCTTAATTCCGTTATCTGATAACAAGTTTAATCCTCCAGTAACTCCTAAACCAATATTAACAGCCGTATTAAGTCCGGGAATTAACTAAGCAACACCAATTCCACCTAAAGCAGCAGCAGTTCCAATTTTCTAATTAATTTCTTTCTACTTCTACTATCTTTGCTAATCCTTTACTTTAGCATCATCCACTTTTTTCTTTTCAGAAGTTCTGGTATCAGAAGTAAACTATGCTTGAGGTCTTGGTTGTTTTGCATACTTAGAAAGTAAAGTAACTTTCGGAGTATAGTTTTCTTTAGAAACAGATGGAATATAAATTGGATGAGTGCGTGTATTATCGACTACACCAGAGTGTTGGAATTTAGGTATAAGTTTTTTCATAATTCTAGCTAGTTTGATTATCAGTTAAGTCATTAATCATCCATAACAAAGATTTATCGTCATATCTTTCAAGTAAATCTAGCGGACGTAAATTATTTTCCCATCCAGAGTTTCCACCATCACCAAAATCTGACATTTTTCTTATTTCTTCTATAGTATATTTTTTCTTAGGATTTAGCTTATTACTGTATCTAAATTCCATTAATCTACTATAAATTTCATCTGGATCGTCCCTGTAAGAACTCGGGTATACTCCGTTTTTTAAGCTCACGTGTTTACTAATAAGTTTTTTCTGCATTTCGGGGAGTGATGCGTGAGTTAATTCGTGTATTTGGATGGATGATCCGGGTTTATCATTGTTGTTAAAATAGACAACATTATTTAATCCTAAAAACATTCCATTAATCAAACCATTATTATTCCAAGCCTTGTATTTTCCATTGTTGTTTGCTTCTTTTTTAGCAGATGCTGGAATTTTAGATGAATGTGAATATACTTTTACTTTTGTCCAGATTAGTCATAGAAAAGGGTATTTTTGCTTCAGCACTATTCCGAAATCTTTGAAAAGCACGATTCTTATACCAACTTTTTATGAATTGTTTTGTCGCAGATGGATTATAGTGACTTCCAATATTATAGTATAAAGGACTTGATGGATTCTGGAATTTAGGAATTAATTGTTTCATTTAAAAATTCCTCCATGCTTACTTCTTCATATTCAATATCTTCTCCATTTAATTGTATAGTTCCTCCATTTTTATTTGAAGGAACTAACAATTTATATAATTCTGTATAATCTTCCATTTCTGGAAGTTTATTTATAAATTCTTCTTTAGTCATATTATCGTTTCCCGGCATGAATTCCTAATGCTCCTGGATCTGGAATATTCAAATAATCATCTGGATTAAGTATTTCAGTAGGAGTTCCCTAAAGTTGGGTTATTAATGGAAGGAACAACTGGATTACCTCCATTAATAATAGATGAATCAACTCTATTAGCATCAGCTTTAGCAGCAGCAAGAGCATTTCTATTAGCAGTCTTAACTTGTTTTCTAATCTATCTCATATTTTTACGAGATAGACCTTTTTCTCCCATTAATCCTCTTAGATATTGCTAATCTAAATAGACGTTTGTTCCATCACTGCTTCCCATTAATATATTAGTATCAAATACTTGGTCTCCACCTTCATTATACCCGTACAAATCACCATTTATAATGGAATTATTGAAGTTCCTTCTAAACTATCTTCTCCAACTTGGACTATTCAATCCATTATTAAACATTACTGTATTTCTTGCTTTAATGTCTTGTAAAGTATTAGTTGGCTATTCTACAGTTTCTTCTTCTTCAGGTTTAGTTTCTTCTTTAGGTTTTACTTCTTCTGTATCAGATGTAACTTCTACCCACTTATCTCCATCTCTTCTATAAGTCTTATTGGGATCATAAATTTCTTCTTCTGCTGCTGCAGCATTAACTGTAGGAACAACTGGTTTATTTCCGTTAATTACTGATGGGTCAACTTCTGGAGTAGCTTTCTAAACATTAGTATTTTTGTGGCTAGCACGCCATTTTCCATTTACTTTATAGTAATGTTGACCATCTGAGGTTGTCATTTCATCTTCTACTATAACATTCTTACCAGATGTTGGATCAAATACAACTCTTTTTTTGGTCTATGTTTTATGCTGATTGGTGTTTACTTTTTTATCAGTTTGAGGTTCTTTTGAATCATCTTTCGGAGAAAAGGTTTTATGATAGATGTTTTTTGCTCTATCCCATAAACTTTTTTCTCCTAAGTATCCGCCTATTAAATTTATTCCAGTATTGTATCCAGGTGCTACCGCCGACCAAAAACCAAGTGGTGAGTTATCAAGTATACGGTCAGACGCAGATAAAAGCTAATAAATTACATTTCCAAACTGATATTTAGGAATTAAACCTCCATTAGCAAATTTAGTAGTAACGTATAGATTATTCATATCATTTTCTGTAGCATTGTTATTATTTTCCTATGGAGTAGGCGTAGTTTTATAACTTCTCATTTTTGCACTAGCATCTTGTACATAATCCTAGTGTGTATATTCTGGAATAATTGGCATACTTACTTTTAACTACTCTACAGGGTTAACTTCATTGTCAATCATTCTGTTTTGAATATCCATTTCTAACTAATCTCCTGTTCTATCCATTAAATCTTGAGGAGATTTATATATAAATTTATTATAGAATGAATTATAGTTTTTAGCTCCACTTCTCAAATATCTGTTATATTCATTTTTTAGTTGATTATATGCAGCTCTTGTGTACCTTCCCATTATTCCATCAGCACCTGTTCTACCTAGCCAATTAGTCTAGTATCCTCTGGACTTATTAAAAGCATTACGTTGAAGTACCCAATTTTGAAAGGCTCTTACATCAAAAGAGTTATTATTAGGTGTCGTAGAATATGTTGCTAAAAGTTTATCATAATAAGCAATTTGATTTAGATATGCCTTTTTTCTTTCAGAATATGTCAAAGGCATTTCGTCTTCACTTAGATTATCGGTGGGAGTTTTATACCAACGAGTTATTTCTGCTTTTTTTTGCTTTACATAATTATGTATACCTCCAGCATTTTTAATATCCCTTTCTAACTCTTTTTTCTACACATCTCTTAGATTAATATATTTATATCCAGGGGATAATACTTTCTCTACGCCACCTAATGCCCTCACCATATTAGCATCTGGATTTCTTACTCCAAATCTTCTTAAAACATCTAAAGCCTTTTCCATCTCAGAAACTGGATAATGATTTTTCTGAGGTTTAGGAAAGCGAGAATTTAGTCCTCCAGAAAGTGTACCTGTCTAATATTTCTGTATTAATTGTTTCATTTTAATGTATATTTTCCATTAGGTAAAGTAGAAGAATTTATGTTACCTACCTAATATTCTGATGAAAAATTATTCTATATATTTTTATAAGATTCTCTAACTCTTCTCATTCTATCTTTATCGGTAGACGGAGTATTATTCGCTACAGCTGCATCTATATTTTTAAAATTACCACTGGCTAAAGCTTCTAAAATACTATTCACACCATCGCCCAAAGATCCCCTCTAGTATCTGTTCTACGCAACATACAAACGATGTCCGACACTTAATGTATCTGCTGGATTTTTAAATGCAGGTGTTCCATATTTTTTATTATAAGCTTTTCTAATTGCTGAATCGTCGTTACTGATATGCTAGTAAGCATAATTATCAACTTTACTTTTTAATACTTTTCTTCCATCAAACCATTCTTTTGGAGCATTACTAGTCTTAGCTACTCCAGGACCTATTGTTGGAGTGCCATCATTATAATTTCTAGCGTAGTTTCCCTCAATGTTTTTAAAATTAGGATTTTCAACTCCATATAAAAATTGAATAGTCTATTCGTATGATAAAGGCGTAGACTATTGCCACGAACCCATCTTTCCCGAAGGATTCTAGAATTTAGGAATAAACTATTTCATGTATATATCGCTTTTTTAAATTCCTCCACCGAGCCAATCTTTTCTGCTATATTAACTAAGTTTGCTTTAGCTTCGTCGGACAAAGAACGTATTATTTTTATATAATCAGTATTCTTATCGTATCCTTTTACTACGGTAGATAATATTATTTGTTCATCCTTAGTCATTTAGCAATCCTATCATTTTAAACTATTGTTTGTTGTTTATTTCCAGTACTTACAATATTATTTAACATTTCTGCTATTTTTTCATTAGAAAGTTCTGACTCCAATAAACGATCAAAAATATTAGAGTCTTTCCTATTATTACGATTTCGCATTTTTTGGATATGTTCAGGTGTAACATTCTTATCACTACGACTATCGTAAATTCCTGTTTTATATAATTGATAACGTAATGCTTCTAGATCTGCATATTTTTCATCAAGACGTGAATCATGCTCATTGCCTGGAATATAAGGAACAACACTTCCAAATAAATCTATTACAGGTCTTGTGATTGGTAATTCACTAGTAAATACATGACCATACTCATGAGCATCAGTATAATTAGTATCCCATTTTCTAAAAGTCCCATACATAGAAGCATCACTATAAGTGGGATTACTATAAACTATATCACGAGGATTTCTTGTATTGTGCTCTATAAGAGTATGGGGAGTTTGTGAAGTATAATAATAGGTAGAATTATCTAAAGCATATCCAGCTTTGGGAATTAAATATTTATAATTATCAATGCCCCCATAATAAGAATTATTCTTTATTTTTAATTTAGTTAATGCCTAATTCCACGGATTAGAATAATATCTATCCATCCATTTATAGGCATTATTTATAATTCTCTTTGCTCCTTTTGATTGTAAGTACTACGAAAAATACTCTTTTGGTTCTAATACTTTCCCACTCTAAAACTTAGGAATTAACTATTTCATATATCGCTTTTAAATTTCTCTACTTAGCAATCCTACTTTATCAATCGTGTTTTCCATAATCTATTTAGCTAAAAATTTACCACATTTAATAGCAATATCATCAGAAGGTTTCTCTTTATATTGTTTGTAGTACTCCTCAATTTGTTCAGTTACTTCTTTAGATAAAGTAATTTCTTCTTTCTCAACCTCTGCGTGTTGAATGAGTTCTCCTCCTTCTTCTTCAGATACTACAGGTATTCCTTTAGTAGTAATTTTCCCTTTTAGCTCAGGATTTTCTTCTTCTAAGTGATGTTTTCTAGCATGAAGTGCTCCTTCAGGAATAATATTTGGATCTAATTTACCACCTTTTTTAAACTCTTTAGCTTCGGTAAATGTATCTCCAACTTTATAAGTTTGAGTAGGACTATATATCAAAAGGTCTTTTGGCTCAGCCCATTTCCAATAGTCGATATATTCAGCAAAAGACATATTTGCTCTTTGTCGTGGAGATACATAAAACTTCCATCCCTCTTCATCACTTCCTACCCAACCGTAATTTTTATCGGAGTATGTTGGGTGCTTTTCGGTTTTATATTTATCAGTAGAATGTGGAAAATCCTCTTCCCTTCTATTGGGAGTATTTAACCATTTTTCATAGCGTTCTTCCCACTCTGGATAAAGTTCATCGTCATTATAGAAACCTTCGTAATCGTACCATTCTTTTTCTTTGTCAGAAGGTTTTCTAATGTTCATATACTATTCAAAAGTATATTTCCTACTCTTTCCACCTTTCTAAAACATAGAAACATCAAACTCGAATACACCTCCGTTTTTGTAAGCATCAGTCGCTTCCTTTAATTTAGTAAACTTATGTTTAGAAACAACTCTTTTTGCTTTTTGTACTGCTTTTTTAGATGGAAATTTAATACCAGATTTAGCCGCATATACAGGCTAATAACCTCCCATTAATTCGTTCATATATCCTGTATTGTAAATGTCTGTAGTATTGCCCATAGATTCCATAGCCATGTCTCTATCTTTAATAATGTATTTTAACTAATTCTATGTTCTACCTGCTGCTGCTATTTCTGCATTAGCTGCTTTACGTGCTCTATTACTGAATACTCCGTACTTCTTGCCAGACTTTTGTAAAGCCTCATTAAATCCATAATTAGTTCCTCCGTAACTAAACTAAGACTGAGATTGAGTATAATGGTCAACATTAAGAGTATCTGCCTTTTTTCCTATTAAACCATTTACAAATCCAATTCCAGTTAGCTAACCCAAGGATGAATTAAAAAAAGCATCAGACTTGGTCATGCCATCGGTGCCACCACCTAGCTTATTAAGTGCTTTTCCAGCAAATAAACCTGCTTTAGCTATTGCTCCCATAGCTGGATTGTATTGTGCTAATACATCAGCTGCAGAATCAGAAAGTCCATCAATAGTTTGAGTTGTAGTACCGTATTTACCCTCATAACCTCTTGGAGTACCTAAAATTTGTGAACCAAAAGCAGCTATTTGACCTAGCATCTATGGATCAAACTACCCTTTGAATGACCATGGAGAAGCAGTAGCTCCTGAAGAATTGGCATCAGGAACTGCTGCTTTTGGCTCCATTTTCTACATTCTCTTTAAGTTATCGTAATTAAACATATTATGTATAACTTATTCTATATAGTGTATTAATTGCAGATATAACTGCTAGATCTTCTCCACTATAACGTATTTTCACTTTAATAAATTTATCTTTAACAGCAATTTCTTTACGTTTAGCAATATTCCAAGTTTGATAAATAGAGTTAAACATTAGATTTTCTGGAACAGTAATTTCTGAATTAAATCCTAATTTAATATTATCTAAAACAATAGGAGGATTATTTCCATTCCACCAAGCGTTAGATTCGTTACTTACTAAATAATTGATCGGATTAATTTGTATATCCCATTTATCCTCCTTGTAATTCATATTTCCTCTTAATATTCCATTTGTAATATCCACTGCTTTTACATGATTACAAAGTCTGTATTCATTAAGTTTTTTATTTCTAATAAGTTCAGTTCCTGTCAGATAATTATAATCGTGACTTCCTTCCGACATTTGTTTATAATTGTCATATAACTAAAGTGGAATATCTTGTCGTGCGTAGTATTGAGGGAACATTATTGCTCTTCCGAAATTATTTGCGTTATATTTTACTTCAATATCAGAAGTATCCTTATAACTTAATTTAGCCACTGATTCATATAATTCTTTTAATTTCTCCTATCTAACATAAGCAACTTCTTTCAAGTCATTAAAATCGTAACATTCCCCTACTATTTCATAATGGAATGATTCTGGAGCTGCTTTATTTGAAATGATTTGTAAATTATCAAATATTTTATGAACTTCTGGCTTGTCTTTAACTACAAATTCAAATTCAAACGGATGCTGTTGTCCGTACCAATTTGTTGGTTTTATATATTCTGTAGATGGAACTCTTTGAGAATGTCCATGTTTCCATAAGTAATCAAAACTATCTACTTCTTGAGGTATATATTTTTTATTAGCGTAGTGTTTAACATTTTCTAATTCCTTATTAGTAAATAGATTAACACTTATAAAATTATTGCCTATATTTTGTGCATCTACTGGAATCCAAGAATAGAAAGTTCTCCAACATTCTTCATTAATATTCCAGCATAGACTCCAGATATTCTCATTCTTATGTTCGTATTTAGTATCTTTATCATATAGTGTAAATATTACATCATTCTTATACCTTATATAATAAGATTTAATATTACATTCTCTTATTTTTAAATCATTAGTTACTTTAAGGTAATTGTTTAAAAATTCTTGTACTTTAAAGTCGGAAATGATTTTTACAGTTTGTCCATCTGTATACCATATCTTCTTATTAGATTCATCAACACCATAGATACCATAAGGAGTAGATATTATTGATTCCTACCATTTTGAGCCGTAAGTATCAGAAATAATTAGTGGATTCTCTGGAAGTACATTTGATGTATTAATAAATACATTTCCTCCTTCTCCTTCTGCTGCCAAAGCACGTTCATTAACTGGAATAAGAAGTATTCCATGTTCACATACACACAACAGATTGCTTTTTAAAGAGATTAATTTAACTATTTCTCCATACTAATCAGTATAGTCCCTATAATGTTCTGCTAAGAAAACACGCGTTCCATTAGTTAATGCTGATTGTTGTAATACGTTTGAGTAAACAATTCTATTTTTATAATATACTTTATTAAAGACTAGTTGATTTACATTAAAGAATTGTTTCTCGCTACCTGATTTGTTATATCCAACATTAAAAGCTTCAGATTCTGGAATTTTATAAGATCCAGAAACATCAATTCCGTGTAAAGGATAGAATGCTCTAGAATTACCACAAAGAAGTGCTTCGTCAATGTAAGATCTATCTACAGAACGTAAGGAAATGTTCATAGTAGAACGTACTGGAAATGTTACCCAACTTCCTAATTGAATAGCATTGATGTCTCCTAAATTGAAATATTTTGCACCATCTTTAGTCGTATCGAGAGTTCTGAGGTCTGGCTCAAAACATTCAGCAAACCCTTTAGAAAATGATCCAAAATCAACTATAGTATCGTTAAATTGTGAGGTAGGGTCTTGAAAATTTCTATTTACTCTATGAGTGAAATATCCTATATAACAGTCCCCTCTATAGAAAACTTTTTTATTAGATTCGTCTCTGGTTATTCTATCAGAAATGGCTTGGTAGGGAGATGAATCCTAAGCTCTTATCTTTACGTTATCACTATTATTATAATTAGGAGCATAAATATTTACTATTTTTCCAGAAATGTCCACATCATCGGCAATATATGTTCCTAAATAAGGTCCATAAATACCTCTTACTAAGTTAAATGGGAATCTGATGTTTGTTTTTCCTGTTGTATAATCGGCATCTCTTGCTTCTGATTGTACATGAGAGATGAATGGAAATCCTACATATTTATAATTAACTTCTTGAGCTGTGCCTGCTTTAGTAGAGAAGTGTAAATTACCACTATTCTTCCAACTATATTCAGAGTTTACATAACCATCAACCATCAATGATGTCATAGAAACATTTTCAGCTACATTTATACTCTTTCCTTCTAATGGTTTACTTCTATTTATCAAAGTTTTATTATAAGAATAAAGCCTTTTCTTATTAACTTCAAATAGGTTTTCTGGAGTAAGTGCCCTATAAGTAAAATTCTATCCGGTAAAAATGTTATTATAATAAGGCTAATTCAATTCATATTCTGGACAGAAAATAGCATAAGTTTTGTGTTGCATAGGATATATTTTCTGTCTAGCGGTATCAGATTTTACATCTTCTGTATAAGTGTATTTACCATTCCAAGTAGGAGAATCTGGATCATCAAATAATGTAGATGTACTAGTTCCTGTTAATGGCTCTTTTTCAGTACAGTATTTATACATTAACTTGTATAATGTATTTATTCCTGCAGTCCAAGTATAAGTTCCAGGTTTTGCATAAAAAATTCTATGTAATCTATAGTATCCAGATAAATCATTGTACCCACTTATAACAGTAGATTTGTTGCCATTTTCGTCTTCTACAGTAGTTGTCTATACCCCATCGTTTACAGTTGCATAAGCTTCGTGAGTATTGGTGTCTACATAACCAAGTAATCCCCAAGAATCTCCATAATCATAGGTATCTTCTTTCTATTTGCCAGAGAAAAGGCATTTTAAAATTTGTTTAAAGTACTGAGATTTTTTATTATTTTGGTATATATAATCACCTAAACATACAAAAGTATCGTCGTCTTTATTATGGTCGTTTTTTAAATTATCATAACTTATTGTTCCGTCATCATCATACCCCTTAAAATTGTCTTTAGAAATGCTCGGAGGAGTTGTTAAGTTTTCTAATATTACACAAACATATATTGCATCTTTATCCTTATCATCAGTATAAAAGGTAGTTGCTCCATTTGCTCTTAGAGCAAAATACAAACAAGTATACTCTTTCTCTTCTTTTTTGTTATCCTCGTCTAATACATAATGTTCATATACTTCACAAGTGGGAGCCTGTAAAAGAGCTTTACTAGGTATTCCGACGGTCTAAATAGCAGAAGTGACTGGTCCATTTGAGTTTAATTTGTCCAAATAAGCATAGGTATTGTCTGTTAATGTGAATATTCTGGATGAGTAACTATTCATTAGGACTAATGATCCTTTACTAACAGATCTCCTTGGATAAATTCCTTCATCTGGAGCATATCTAAAAGCTCCTTTAACAAAAGATTCATACAAATACCCTTTTTTATCGTTATTTGTTTTTACGTTTATACTAGGAAGATAGGATTCTTCACATACATTAGTAGCATAACCCTGAGCAAGAATAGTGGGAATACGTTTTTGCCTCACAAAGAAAAATCCTTTATATGTATTATCAAACCAGACTGGAAAATCAAAATTTCTAAATTGAATACCTATTATATCAGTTAGGTTTTTTAACAGACCTTCTTCAAATTTAACTACACCTTTGTTATTATAAGTAGTATCACCAACAGGAATTTCATCTACAGCCTAGTCAAAAGTAAACTCCAATGCACTAGGTTTTCTTTCAGTTGTACCTAAATTAGTATTACCTAATACATTAAATACACTAGTTAATGAGCCATCCTTTCTAATATACACAACACCAAAACGGTAATATTCTTCCTCGTGATACCCAGTATAATCATAAATGAACTTGGATTGATAGTAATTACCTTCTTCTACGTCATTAAGTTCTAAATCCTTAGTTTTATAATTACTATCCAAATTGTATACTACTTTTTTATTAACACGAGCAATAGGATAGAACTTAAGACTCAGGTCTCTCAAACAAACATATTCTTTACTGTCTTCTCCATTATTTTGTTCTACATTAGCTAAGAACAGCATATTCTAATTAAGAGCTTGTGCTTTAACAGAGTTAGCATTAAAGTATTGCGTATTTAAATCATCAACAGAAATACTTTCAATTACTTCATTTCCAGTAAATATAATTTTACAAGTTTCATTTTTTACTGGATATAATTTATCAACTTTATAAGCAAGTGTTTCTGCCATCTAATTATTTTGTGCAGAAGTCCTTGTATAATATAATTTTAAGTAGGAATAAGCAGAATCAACATTTTCTATTTTTAATTGTACCGATTTATAAGAATTTTGATTCTCTAATCCTCCTTGTACAGAAAATGGATTGCCGTCCTCTCCAATAAAGACAGATACAACTCCAGACTCACATATAATGTCTGATTCATTGCCATCTTTATCACAACTTACTGCATAAAATACATAATTTCCAACTTTTAAATCACCCCCATCTGTAGTACCTAAATACTCAAATTTACTTAGTTTACTAAAATTCCGATAAAGTGATGTTTGCAAATTGAAAATATCCGAATTGCTTAAAAGGTATCTATTAGTATTATTATTGTCATATCTTTCTATTACCTTACATTGATTGTTATCTTGTACGTGAAATCCAGAATTTATTAGTCTTGGTTTAGCTTGTCCGTCATTTAAAATCAGATTGACTGACCCATCAAATGAGGGTTCTACCAATATATTTACTGGATGATTTAAGTCAAATTTAAAGTCATAGGATACTAAATCGACATCTTGATAAGTTTCGTCCTCTTGAATGAGTCCAACTCTCAAAGGAGCATAATTCCAAATTAATGAATGTTTTTCTGTACTATCCCAGTTCGGACTTGGAAATGAGCCTATTTCACACTTACAATATCCTTCATTATTAGCATCATCAGGATAAAGAAGTACATAATAAATTACTCCTCCATATTCAACAGAGCCAATAGGAGTAGCAGGAAGTGAAGCAATTATTTCAGTATCATTATACTAAGTTTTAATTTGTACATTTCCCATTTCATTCTAAATAGCTCCTTCATTTCCATTAAATGTTACAGCAGTCGCATTTAAGGCTGTAGTACAATAATCATTCCTTGGAGTGTCTAATTCATTAATATCCATTACCATTCCTTGTGTAAAGGTATTGGTTGTTTTTTCTTGAGCCATTATAATAAATCGTAATGTTTATTAGCAACTAATAAATCCTAAAAAGTCCAAGGTTCTCGAACTTCAATAAGTTCTGCCTTATCAGATACAAGATCTGGTTTATATACAGTATAACCCATAGGAATTTTATAAGGAATTCTATATATATATCGTCGATTAGATTCTTTAATTTTACATTCGTCAAGTAATCGGTACAAAACTTGATTGCCGTAGTATTTATGCTTTCTTGGACGCCCTCTTGTTTTAATGGATTCTTCTAATTCTTTCTGCTATTTATCAGTTAAAGCGAAATAATAATATCCATCATATTTAATATGTTTCTTTTTATAAAGTATTCTTAACTTTGTAACTAGTTTTATTTTGTAAACAAAACAATGTCTTGCCGTATTATTGCGTAATATACCAAAAAAGCACCAAAACTTACTAGAAGTAATCAATACATCTGCACCATAACTATTATGCAAATATACACATTTCCAACAATAATTCAATATTCTTTGTATATCTTTTTTCGGAATTGTTGGGAATAACTCATATATCTATTCATAATAGTCTTTTATTGTTTTAACCATACTATTTCCCCTGATTAGTAAGTTCAGTTAATCTATCTCTATAATCATGATTTACATATACTGGTTTAGTTCTATAATAACCTTTTGTGTACATATTAAGAACTAATTGATGTCCTGTAAAATTAGATTCTAGAAAATCTACATCCATAAACTTTCTATTTTTTCTAGCTCTAATAAAATCATCACCAGTTATTCTACTTACTCTTATATCAGCCTTTTTAGCTCCTGTAGGTAATTCAAAAATAACATTATTTTCTATAATATCTTTAAGAATTATCTATATGCTTGCTATAAATACCCTTATCACAAGAGTCATTTTACCACATTCTCCAAATAGTCGTTTAATTTCTGTCCAATGTGTTTTTAGTTTACCAAAGGGAAAATTCATAAACATTTGGTTCATACTAAACGCATAACCTAAAGCATAATTCATTTCATTAAAGGTGGTGTACTTCTACCATAAACTTTTCTATTCCAACTTGATTTCGCATCAGCAATTTCGTTAAAATCATTTTGAGTTAAATACTCAGGACTTCTAGCCTAATCAGCCTGAATAAGCCATCTTTGACGGAGCATTTCAGCCATTTCAGCAATAGTCTTATTATTAGTTTGTAAAGATTCTTTAAATTTAACTATCCATGCTACATAAGTTGCAATAGCATTCATCTCTTTATCATTGATATAAGGTAAACCTTCATCATCTACAATAACTCCTTTATAGAGTATTTCTACGTTACAGTAAGGCTCATTAAAGAAAAGAGTATTACCAGCTCTCCAATAATGTATATAGTGACCATGTGAATATAATGGGTGAGTATGATGTTTTCTTCGTTCAATATATTCTTCTGTCCATTTAGATTTTAAATCGCCATTATTATATATATTAGACGTTCTATTCCAGTCTTCTCCTAATGTAGTAACTGATTCAATTAAATCGCAATTACAAGGCAATTCTAAAGACAGAGTTATTTTATCTACTTCCCCGATATATCTATATAAACGAACATTTTTATTCCCTATAATACTCCAAGCATTTAGAGCTATTTCTTCATATTCACTTGGATCTGTAAATTCTATTCCATATAACAACTAGGCTTGATACATAGCCTGCCCAAACTCATATTGTGTCATTATCCAGCAGCGTATTGCTAATCATTCGGAAGATTTGGAGGTGCAAATTGGCGATAATATCTTATAAGCTTTTCTGTAAGTCGTCTTTTAATTTCATTATTAATAAGATTAAAATTATCGTCCCTTTGTGAATCTTCGTCATTGCATTCAAAGTTACATAACTAACGAGGATCTTTAAATATTGCTACTACAGTTATATATTTAAGTAATGGTGCATTAAACACATAACAGTCGTAAAGTCCGTTTTCATTTGGAGTTGTATCAATCCAAACGTAAGGTCTATCTTTACCTCTTCTTCTATACTTATGATACATACTAAATTGTGCTGAAGTATATACTATAAATGGATTCTATTTATCTACAGAACCTATGTAATAAATAGCCCCAGAATCATTTATTAATTGAGGTATTTCAAAATGAGCAACAGGTTTACCTAAGTGTAAGTTCTAGCATTTATTACATTTAGCTATATCAGAACAATCAATAGGAATACAATTAATAGATAGAATTAAATCCTTAATTGGCAATGTTCCTTTTAGTTGATGCTCTTTAATTACTGTTAAGCGTTCATCAACTACTGCATCTTCCAACTATTCCATACTCATGCTCATGTTATGATGATAACCTCTTAATCCACCTACTACATCATTTCTAATAGCAGAAGCTAATTTTTCTATAATCATGTTAGTATAAAAATAAAATAAGGCAGAAGATTCCTACCTCCTGCCTTATTAATATGTATATTCATCAACCTTCTCTCTTAGCAGGAATTTCTTTAATTTCAACTCCAAGCTCAGCAAGATCTGTATCAAACGCGTCTTGAAGACCTTCCTCAACAAAAATTACATGAGTAGTAATAGACTTGTTGTACTGACCTAGAACAGAAGTTCCTTGCATTTCTGGTCTTTCTACACACTGAGTAACCACATATTCCCAATACTTTCCAGTAACAAGAGGTACTTCATTTGGTTGGCTACGGAAGAATCTAGAATTTGCATTAGTTGGAAGTCTGAGATCTTTAATAAGTTGACTATAGATGCCAAATCCTATATTACCTGTCTTAACCATGGTAAATACGTCTTCATCATAAGTATCAGAAGTAACATCAGAACTAAAGAGAGTTACAAAAGCTCCATCATGCGACCAAACGTGTGCATTGGGATCGTACTTTTGAATCTCAGCGATATGAAATCTCTGATATTCATTAACTGCCTTAATAGTTACTTTTGCTCCGGAAGCGGAAACCTTTGCAATTTGACCATTTGCAAAAAGCAATGTAATCCATTTCTTAGCTGTCTTTACAAAATTAGTAGCATCCTCAGTTGCATTACCAGTTGCTTTAAATTCAATATATAAAGGACGACCTTTATAAATAAAATCATTAGCATAAAGAGGATCTGCATTATCAATCGAACGAATATAAACGTACAGTCTATATTCACCTGCTTCAAGGTTAGCCTTACTAAAGTCAATACTTAATTCAGCAAGTTCAGGTTCTACATATTTAGCTTTTGTGATACTTGTTACATTATCTTTAAAGAATTTAACATTCTTATTAACTGTGAAAGACACTTCATCAGTATTAGTTGTAGTTGTCGGAAGTGCTTTAGCAGTTGCTGCATCATCATCTGAATAAGTAATAGTACCATCCTTTACACTAAACCATGCTGGATCACCGTTAAGATAAATGGAACTATTTACAAACGAAGTTGTCGAAAATTTAAACATAATTTAATTAATTTTGAGATTGATTCTACTGAGCCTGTTGAGGCTGTGCCTATTGCTGAGCTGGATTTGCAATAGTAGTATTAACTGGAATAAAATTCTGAAGCAATGGATCTCCTGTACGAGCCATTACTAAAACGGTCAGCTCATTAATAATCTTTTGACAAACATAATCTGGATACTCTATAATTTGAGAAGTATCTTCTGTAAGATCAATTTGTTCTTGAGTCAATCTAATATGCTAAGGAGCCTTAATGTAATCAACTTGCACCTCTACTAATTCAAATACAGAAGAATCTTTACCATATCTTAATTCAAGTCGTACAGGGCTTACGTTACCATATCTGTAAGCAGTTGCTCTTTCAACTGTACTCACCACATCATTACTATTATTTGCTCCTTGTACTTGAATTACTCTAGGAAAGTTACTTCCTTTATTTTCTGAAAGATCGTATGCACTTTCGGAATTAGTATTGTTTTGTCCAGTTGTTGCTACATTATACTTTCCGATCATATCTGTGCCTGATTTATATACACCATCTTCATCCCATACTACAGGATTAGTAGGTATATCAGGTCTAGCATTAGTATTATGTATAAAATAATAAGGTCTTTGTGGAGTTGGTCTATTATAGAGATCGTTAATAATAGTGGACCAACTATCGGAAGTTAATCTTTTAGCTCCAAATTGAACATAACTTCCTCCATTCCAACACTTAAAGTTCTTATTTACTTTATAAACACATACACAATTAAGTAAGTGATAATAATCCATAGGAAGCAATACTTCATAAGTAGCTCCATTTAATTTAGAAATTTGATTATGTGCCTTACTTAAATATGAAGTCGGATTAGTTGTTTCTCCTGCAACCCTTGTAGGACTAAGAATTACAGTTGATTTTAAAACTCTAAGATCATCAGTAGACTACTGATTAATATCATAACGATTATATACTTTATTTATATAATTGTTAATTGCTTTATTAATATAGTAGTTATACTCATCAAGCATTAAACTTGGGGCATTTACTTTCGAGCATTCGATAAGCATTGCCTCAAAAATTTGCCTTGAAGTCATTTTAAAGTCGATGTTTTATTATTCTTCAACGAAAAGTTCTGGATAAGTATCCCTCTTAATTAAATCAACTACTTTCTTATTGCGTGGATTCTTCATCCAAGTAATAACGGCTTCATCAGTAGCGGCAATTAAGTTTTCGCCGTAGTTATAAGTTTTGTTCTTGTATATAAGTACCTTCTTGTCCTTTGCATCCAAGAATAAAATACGTAAACCAATATCATCTCCAGTATAAAGATTGATAATTTTATCAGGATCTTTTGAAGCAATATCGCATAAGTAATCAGTAACATCAGCATCAGGTTGATTTTTCATATTTCTACCTAATACTTTAGCTTTCGTTACTCTACCTTCATATCCTCTTTCATCATCAAGAATATACGAAAGTGCGTCACGAAGTTTTTGTTTTCTATTTACTTTTTCTTGTGCAATTAATCCTGGTCTATCAATGAAAAGTTCTGCTTGCCCTTTTTTTGAAAGAAGCAAATTACCTGCCTTGTCTTTAGCAAGCCTGCTAGGAGCAATTAAAACATTATTCTTAATAGCTTCCCATTCTGCTTTCTGATAAATATCAGACAAATCGAATGTTGTACCATCTTCTATAATAAATGTCTCATTTTCTCTAATAAAGTGTTTAGTTACTCCTTCCTCATTCTTTTCTGCTTCAGTTAAACGGATGTCTCCGTGAGAATCTACTGGTTTTACACAATCAGGAAATCTTCCTGTTTTTGGATCTTTGCAAGGTTGGACATAATATTTCGCAATTTTACCATAAACACTTCTCAATACTACTTTATTAGTGAGTATATCACTATTAGCAATGTTCTTATTAGCCATTAATTCATTAAAATTACTTATCCAAAAAATAGTAAGGGAGAGAATTAACCTCCCTTACAATATCTTATTATAATGTTTGTATTTTTATCTTAATTAAACCTGACGTAAGATAAAACTTCTGTAAGGATTCCACAAGCATACGCCAACATATCCCCAAACTATCATCTTACCACCTGCAACAGGTGTAGAAACTTCTCCAGATTCAAAACCTGAAGGACCACCTGGACCTTTTATATAATTCTGAATGCACTGACCATTCTTCAATGTCATCATTGAAATAGGTGGCATTCCATTTGCAGAATCTGCAGTTAAATCAAGTACAAGACCGTAGCCTTTGTTACCATACTCTCTAGAGAGTGCTCTCTCCACTGCAAAAGTTACTTTATTACCACCAAATATGAATGTGTTGTACGTCGTACCTACGGAAACGTAGCCGTTTGCTGCTTTAGACCAAAGATGAGTTCCATCAGCTCTATTGTCAGAAAGGAACTTACCTAAAGTAAGCTGTACGTCATTCCAGAGTGCTTCATTACATAATACCATATAAGTATTGCCTGTAGGATTATCTGATTTTTCTCCGAGTACATTCATCATTGTCTGGAATACCTCAGTAGAAAGTTTATTGTATGCATACTTCTGTGCATAGCGTTCTACCTGAGGAATAAGACCTTCGCCAATATAAATAGGTCTGTTTTCTTTATCTCTTAAAGTAGTGTTGCCGTGCTCATCAAAATTACCCTTAGAAAGAAGCATCATGTTGTTTCTTGCCTCATTGTAATTCATCATAAGGTTGGCTTTCATACCATCGAGCTTATAAATTGCCTCACCGTCTTCTCCAGATCCCTTACCTTTACCAAGGTCAATGAACACATCTTCATGTGCTGCATAAAGAGCTGAATAAGAATCATCACAACGTACTGTCGTAAGATAGTTACGGAATTTATTAAATGAACTTTGATACTTAATAAACATTTATGTTAACAATACGTTTCCGTATTGATCAGACTATTTCTTAATCTAAATACTTAAACCTATATCCTTTGCAGTGTTCTCTTTTCTTACGTATAACCTCATTAGCATTTTTATAACCTGCTTTTTTACATTCAGTTAAATTATTGAAAACTTCAAGCAAGTTCCAGTTATCGTCAAAACGTCCGACTTTAGGTCCAGAATAGGCTTCAAAAGGCTATACTTTAACCTCTCTGTGTTTTTTAATTTGCTTCATATGAGGTACTTTTTCGTAAGACCATTGATAATTTTGATATACATATCCCTATTTTATAGCTCTAGTAATATGAGCACCATTTTTAGCTTTTGGATTAATAGTCTATGCCGCAATATTAATTCCGGAGAAACTTCTTACATAATTTCCGTCTAAATCATACATATGAACTTCTTTTTTTGGATTATGTAAATTATCCTCGTTCAGTCTACCTCCAAGAGCTAAATTATATACATCTTCTCTTTTAATAAAGTTGGCATTAACAAGTTCAGCTTCTAAAGAATATGCATCTTTTTCGTTATCAAATTCTTTTATAGTTGTTCTAACAAAATTTTTAACTCCGTATTTTTTAACCGCATACTAAAACGGGGTTTTTGGATGTTCGTATGTACTAGGTCTATATATATTAATCCCATTACCTAAATATCCATCAAAATCATCTATCTCTGTTCCATGAACTCCTATATAAATTTTGTTATTTATTTTATTTACTGTTTGATATACTATATATTTCATAGTGTTTAAGTTTAGATTTATTCCATTTCGGAGTTTATTTCTCCTACGCTAATTAGCTAGTCGTTGAACCTTTTTTGGTACTTCTCAATGAGTTTGTATTATCCAAAACTTGGCTGCAGGTTGCCATTTTACAGGTTTTCTGCAATTAAGAATATTTTGTTAATTTTACACTTAGGCTGCTAAGCGGAGAACGGCAATATTAAGTCTACCGTACTCATGCAATTCTGGGAACGCGTTTCCAATCCATCTTGTTCTTGCATTAGTATAACTGATACTATCATCAAGAACTGTATCATAGCTGTTATCAATAATTCTTACCTGTACTTCCCAATAATCATCGCGATGGCGAGTTGGACCAGCTACTACGAAGAACTGTTGGTGAGTGTCCTCTACCTCAAAGGTATCATTCATGTTATAATAGTTCTCTCTGAATGCAAAAGTGATTTCAGTACCACCTGCACCATCACCGATTGGCTCATCAACTATTTCTACACGCTTAATATCATTAACTTGGATCTGCCATTCGTAATATAACGAATTTACAGACTGAAATTTGTTCTTACTCTTAGTAAGCTCGAATACATTACCCAAAGCTTCAGTAATATAAGTAGTTGTATTCTTTGGGAACATACGAGATACAATTCCAAATCTGGTAGGCTTTTCTCCAATAAATTTTGAAAAATCCTCATACGTTCTAGTGCTAGACATATTAGGATTTACAGTTGTAAATTGTGCTACCTACATAATTTATTAATATGCTAATTGAGCGATGGACAAGACTCCATCGTTATTGTTGTTAACATTCTTTTTAACCACAACAGATGCACCTTTTTTAGCATCGTTGAGTCCTTTTTCGTAACTACTCTTAGATATTTTACTTATCTAAGTCTTATAATAATCTGATATTCCGTTAAGTATTTCTTCTCCATTAAGAGCAAACCACGCCATTTTCACAAGTTCTCTTGGATCGTTTAATGCCCTAGCGAAATAACTTGTACCTGTATTATCTCTTTCTAAAATAAAATTAGCTAACTGATTCATATCCTCATCATCCATACTAATTTCTAAATCGCCAACTTGCTGAAAGTTGCTAATAGCATCGAGAATGCTGTAGGAGAAGTCTTGATATTGCTGATTTCTCTGCTCTTCTTGTTCAGCTGCAATTAAAGCGTTTTTTTCATCTTCATATTGCTTATACTGATTCCGAAGACCTTCAATTTGTAATTTATACAGTTCCTCATCCTCTTTAGCTTTAGCTAAAGCATTCTGAGCCTGTTCATCAGTAATATTAGGAATCTTTGCTTGCAAATCTATCACAAATAGTTCATCATCAGAAAAATCATCTACCTGATAGGAAGGTTCTACTACCACCTATTGATTTCTAAATCCGTCTAAATATTGCTGAGGTGTTAATCCTTTTGAGCGTATTTCATTAATAAGATTAATCTCATCATCATCTAAACCATGTTCTTGAATAGGAGTAGCCATAGATTTAAGAATGTTTAACTGCTCTTCTTTAGTTAAAGTATTCCAATCTCTTTCTTCCTCTTCATTATCTTCTGTATCAAACTTGATTTTGTGAATATCTGCTATTCCTTGACTGTTAAGGTATTCTTCTAACACGTCAGGTTCATGTTGTCCTGAATCATCAGGTTCGTCATTCAGATTTTGCGGATCATTAACTACTAAATCATCCTCATCATCATACGTCAAATTACCTATATCCATATTAATTCATATTTAAAGTTAATTTATTTCCAATAATCATTATACTCTTTTACAAAAGTATCTCGTTTAAATGATGGACACGCTTTTAAATTGGTGTAATCATTATGACAATGTACATTATCAATAGTTAAATTGTACCTCTCCAAAAGTCTATGCACCAATTCTAACAAAGCAACTTTTTGTTCTGAAGTTCTTGTATCTTTAGGCTTCATGTTTTTATCGCAACCTCCGATATAACAGATTCCTATTGAGCCTGTATTATGTCCAGAACAATGTGCTCCTACTTGAGAAACTGGACGTCCATCTTCTACAGTACCATCTAAGTCAATTACATAATGATACCCACAGTCTTTCCAACCGTTACAAGTAACGTGCCATCGTCTAATGGTTTCGACTTTAATATCCTATCCTTCCTGTGTTGCAGAGCAATGAAGGATAATATTGTTTATTTTTCGCATAATTTTTCTGGTTTATGTTACTTTATACAAGTATAAATACTTGTGATATTAAACCAAAATGAGGAACCCTCCTATTCGGAAGATTCCTCAAATTAAATGATTTTTATTAAAGATAATATAGATTTTCTATACAATCTCTCCAAGTAAATAACATACATCTTCACTATTTTCATTTAAATGAAATACGTTTGCAATATGTTGTTGTAAATGTCGAGATTCGTGGGCTATAGTATTTATTAATTCAGATTTAGAATCATGCTGTCCAAAAATTATAACTGATTGCATTAAAAACTTATTAGAAACAGTAAATCCTGTATTTAACGACTTTTCATTAATAGTATCAATAAACTGAGAAATGCAATTAGCGTTACACTACACATTACGTAATTCATACAAAATATAGTTAATATCACACTCATCATTAATAATAAAAATTTTTACTTTCCATTTATCAATTAAAAAGAAATCATAACATTTCTTCCCAATCTATTGGAATGCCTTTTCGGACAGTGTCTGCATACCATCTATTAAATACTAAACCATTATAACCATCTACATCATCTATTACGTCTTTTACATATAATGCAAGATGTTCTTCATCTATAATACTCGATCCTAAGAAATCTGCTTTACACATATTAGCAACGTAAACTGCATCATACAACATATCATTTTTTAAAGTAATCTTATATCTTTCTAATAAAGTTTCTAATTGCTTTTTAGTTATAACAGAAATTTTCTCTTCCTTTCCATTTACTTCTTTAGTCATTTTACTAATTGCGAAGTCACATAACTTACGATTAAAATGTCTTCCGTTATAACGTAAGTAATTAATCATATCTTCTGGAAGAGTATCATAAATGTCTAAACCTTCTCTCATTAATATCTATTCCCCTTCTTAATTCTCCAGTCGTAATCATCATCTTCGTAATCTTTATAACGCTTACGGCTTCCGAATTCATTTTCTTCCATTCTCTGAAGCCATTTCTTAGCTTTATGCATTATGCATTCGAGAGTCTCTTCCAAATCGGAATAGTCTGTTTCTTGTAATGTATATACTTTCATTGATTCAAAACTTTTGTTAGCATAGAAGCTATGTTATCTATTTTAGATTCCATACTTCCAACTTTGGTTTCTAAACTATTTATTTTATCTTCCTAATCCTTTTGTTGTGCAAACTGTGGACTTAATTGTTTAAGTATTTCCTCACCTTCCGCAATTACAACTTCGTGATGGGGAATACTATCTAAGATCTACTTACTCTCTCTAATCATATTTTCTACTTCTTGACACATCTGATCTTTACTTTCACTAATTACGGTGCTTCCATAATTAGCTATAGATAATGCAGCAGGTAATTGTTTAAATTCTGCTGTTTCATCTCCAAATCTAACATTTATATCAATAGTACCTGTACTTAAATAGTTATAAGTAGTAGGTGAAGTAGCACTAATTACTTGTCCTACTTTTAGAATAGGAGTATCTCCTTTTTCTAAAACATAGACAGTACTCCCCGATCTTAAAGCTGAAAACATATCAAGCAATCAATTGTAATCTGTTAGCTGGTCTGTCATAAAAGCATAAGAATACTCCTCCACCAGTGGTAATAATATCGGCTAAAGTAGCCTATTCACCACCAGATAAAAACAAAGGAAGAGTGGAACCGCTAACACCAGTAATTGTAAACTGTACCACATCTGTTCCTGTTACAATAGTTTGTGGTATTCTTACCCAAAATCCACCTGAAAATCCTCCTTGAATAAGTCTGTGATTATCAAATGTTATTGTAGAAGTAGTCCCATCTGAACTAATTGATGCTGATTCAATACAAGGGAATCCAGTTCTATTTACAAATCTTACTAAAGGATTAATCATGACCAAATTGAACCATTATTTCCTCCCCATCCATACAAACCTGCATTCCAAGCAATATAGTTAGGAACTGTAGTAAATGGCTGGTAGAATGTTGTTACTGTATCTGGAATCTTACATTTAATATCATCAACTTCTTTCTGGATACCTGCAAGAGCAGCATTAATAGGAGTAACCGCTTGACCAACCACTTGAGCTGTATACTGATTCTGGTGTTCAAGATTAAGTTGTGTGGTAAGAGTATTGTTACGTTCACGTAATGTCTGAATCTTATCCTGCAAATCCTGAGCCTGAATAGCATCCAACTTAGTAAGAATGGACTGAGTATTTAACTGAGCTGCTTCTCTATTAAGTGTACCATTAAGATTTACTGTATCTTTAATTGTTTGTGCTGAATCTGTTGTATTCTGCTTTACTTCACAAATCTGAGAAGCTAAGTTGTAATTGGTCTGTGCAAAATTTCTATCTACTGTATTTCCAACTGCATTTACAGCACTGCTTATAGCATTTGTTTGCTCACAAATAGCTAATCTATTTTCGCAGCAAGCAGTTGCAATCTACTGACCAAGTGTAGCATTACCTGCTTGTACAGCGTTAATAGTCTGTAATCCAGTCATTCCAACCTGATTACCTACTTGATTAACAGAGTTCATAACTCCATTAATAGCAGTTTGGATAGCATCTACACTGCAACCTAAACTAGTTGCAAGATTAGAAATTGCAGTACCATTACCTTGAATTGCACTCATAAGCATTTCTCTACCTACATCATTGTTAGCCATGTTAGCTAAGTAACCTCCTGTCGAATTGCCAAAACTATTGTTGCCGAATAAACCACCGTTTCTTAACATAGGATAAAGGAAGAAAAGGAATATAACCCAAAGCCAATTACCATTACCTCCAAAACCACCATTATTGTTAAGAGCCATTAACAAAGCAGGATCAATAGAAGAACTGTTGCTTTCTGGAAACATAAACACTTTAGAACTTGTGTCTGCCATAATTGTTAAAATTTAATTTTAATTGTTAATACTATCTTATCCTAGGATACAACAAGTATAAACATAACAATTTGAGTGCAATATAATTAGACAAATAAAAATGCGGCACTTCCAATATTGATGGAAATACCGCATTACACAATTAAAAGTACTGATGAGATTGTCCGAGTCGTTTGACACAGACTACCTTACGTTAGGCTTTTATATGTTAATCTATTAAAAAATTTTTATTAAAATATTAGAACTAAATAAATACTAACTAACATTAGTACCTCTGACCAGAATATAATATTAGTATCTTTAAATAAAGTTTTGATGTATTTTCTTTTACATATTATATATACAATTAATAATATCCAGACTAATAATATCCAATAATTAATTGTAACTACCCATATCTATGATACAATTAATGAAATAATTGCATTATAAGTATGTACACTGTCTTTTAGTTTATCCTACATATAATCTGGAGTAAATGCTACAAATAATAAACACGTACACACGATAAAAGGCAAAAATTCTAAAGTTGAAACAGATAACATAGTAGGAAATATTAGCAATGTTGAACTTATTAACACTAAATGAAACACTTTTGTTTTATAATAAGTTTCAGATAAAGAATGCGGTATTCCATAATTAATTACAATATATAATATATAAGAGAATATTATTAAAAAGGATATTAAAATCATTCACTCTTCTACTAAGATAATTTACTAGGTTTCGTTCTGAGTTGTAATTATTCGTTATAATATGGTATATTATAAAGATTTGTATTATTTTCAGACGTATCTATAGCATAAGTAACTCCATCTTTTGTAAATGTCATTATGAAATCATTTATAGTAAGTGGAATATACTCATAAGTATTGTCAAATATGGTGGTACTTGAATTAGATGCCCAACCCTCAAAATTTTCAACTTTTGATTTAGTATGACTTATATAGTATAATGGAGAATCATAAGTACTAACATGAAACTGTAAAATCTTACCGCTAGAATCACATAATGCCCATTCATCATAAGCACTGCCAGTGTAAATCGGTTTTAAATATATTCCAGAGTCAAACTAAACTAATTCTGGTTCAGGATATTCAGGTAGACTGTTTAACACTTGATTTGAGTTTAGATCATAATCGATATTACTTATAGTTTGGGTAGTAGGTCTTAAAGCGATTCTATCTTCAACCCCAAAATAGAAGGTGTCTAACTAACATACGTTTAAACTATCCCAAGTATTACCCTGTTTTCTGCAATAAAACGCTGACTAATTATTCCGATTAAGTATCTTTACTATTTTACCTTCTTGATTTACTAATATATAGTCTCCCCAATTTGAAAAATAATTATACTATTCTAAAGTTGGTGTTAATAATCTACGTTTATACAAGGAAGTTATATACTAAATTCCTCCCCCCCCCAATTTTATTATTTAATAATGTACGTCTTGTATTCATAATTATTTATTTATTTTTAAAGCGAACAGAAAGCTCTAACATAGAGGTTGTCGTTGCGACCGTAGCCGTACATGTCGCCATAGGTCCAACGCAAGGCCCATGAGTAGTCAGAAGCATTATACAACGTACTTGACCAATAATAACTATCAGTAATCGCTGTACCTCCTATATTACTCATTGCGGTATTGACTGCGGCTTTATTGCTATAAGCAAGGTTCCATTCACCTAATGAAGGCAAATAACCATTACCGTTAAACTGTGTTCTACACCATTCTGCTGCTGGAGCTCCTGTAGAATAACCATCATTATACCCACTCAAAGCGTTGATAATAGCTGTAGTATTAGCGTCTCCTGCAAAGTCAGCTTGTGCTGTTGCTCGCGCAGAAGTACAAACTACACCTATATTAGACAAGTCTTTGCTATATCCGCCAAATCTAAGAGTAGATGAAGCTTGATTCTTACCTATTACAAATGCATGAGTACCATCAGATACTACAACTCCATCATATTCATTAGCACTACCTGTCATTGTACTCTTTACTGTACCATCTGTCTTATGGTAGTATACACCAGATGCGGGAATTCCACCTTGGGACATCATACTTCTTAATCTATTACTCATAAATCAAATTCTAATTTATTAGGATAATCCTGTGTATAAACGTATTCATCTATCTCCTGTACAGTTTCCAATTCATTAACTGATGCAATATGTCTTTTAGTAATAATAAAACATCTATCAGCATACAGTTGAATCTGAGCAAGTAATAACTTTGCTTGTTCAATAGAAATAGTAAATTCTGTATCTCCAACACAGAAAGTAATATCTGTTCTTCCTACAGTTTCTGAAGCTTCGATGGAAGAACGATAATTACTTCTTTCTTCTGGAGTAAGCCAAGAGTTTATTCCATTTACTGTAAAACTATTTAAAGAATTATCGTAATCTCTGATTCTTTGAATTACCTCATTCTTTGCATCTTGTAAAGTGCGTTCTGGAGTTGAATTTAACTCCATATTTAGCACTTCACTAATACTTGCTTTTGGATAATCTTTATGAAATTGTACTTGTTCATTACTTAATTTTACCCACTTACCTTGCAAATAATCTGAATAGGTATTTCCTATTTTACCTTCCCAGTAACTTGCATCAATTTCTTCAGGAAACTCAACATAGCTTCCCCTATATGTATTTCTAATATAAGTTATCATACACCACGAACAAATATTTTGTTATTCAAGTTTAAAAAGTTAATCTCTACATATCCATCAGCAGGAACAGTAAATGTAACATCATCAGCATCAGGGGTTATTCTATTTGTAGAATCGTATGCAATAGCTACAGTATATTCAGAAGTTGCAGTAAATATAATATGTGTACTATATCCAGAAGTAGGATTAGTAGATAAAGTAAGAGCACTTACATTTCCTGTTAAGGTAACTAAATGCATTGCTTTACTACCATCCAATGATAATGTACCTCCAGAACTTGTACTTGTCTGTACAGTATGGTCAACAGCAATTTGATTTCCAACATACGTTTCTGTCGCATAATTTGAATCATTAGTAAACGCACTTACATTAGTAGGTTTATTTGCTATATAAGCATCAGAAGAAGTATCAGTTACATTCCAATCTGATTGTACATTTACTTCTGCTCCTGTTGCTATTCCAGATAATTTAGTTTGGTCTGCAGTAGTATAATCTTCAGTACTCAGTCCTTTTCCAGATACTTTTGCTACATAATTATCAGCAACTGCTTTCTATGATAATACATCTGTAGTTGAAGTACCTGTTGTTTGCACTACAGTTATTCCTTGTACAGAAACAGTTGGGTACTGTACAAATGAATTACCCTCTTTTATTTTAATAGCACTCATTTTATTTCATATTTAGACCAGTCAATAGAATCTTTTATCTGCCATCCTTCTGCTAAAGTAGTGTTAATATAACTAATTGCCGAAGTGTAAAAATTATGTAAATCTTCAAGGGTAGTAAATATGTGATATTGCGGCTCAGTATCACTGCCAAACTTGAATGTTACAGGAAGAGAAGCTCCTTGGGTTTGAACAGCTAAATCATAAGCTGCTTTATAGTTAAACTGATTTTCTGAAGAAAGCCAAACTTTATATCCATTCCACTCAAATCCAGAAAGAATCTTATTATCTATTTGTTCATTATAGTAAGCTAAAATAATATCTTTAATAGCCTGTATAGTTGGCAGATACAATACTTTAGATACCCAAGAAGCATATATACTGTCTGTATATTCAGTTTCTTCGTTTTCTTTTTCAATGGGATTCAGATGTTCTTTATAATCCCAACTTATCATATATTGATTACTATCCAATCTCTTAATTGGACGGTAAGATGTCTTTAAATCGAAAGTTCTAATCATTTCCCAAATTTGTTAAATGTTTTACTTACTTTGAACTACCACTTTTTAGAAATTAATTTACTAGCCTTAACTCTAATATTATAAGAGTAGTTATGCTTCATATAGCCGTAGTAACTATTTAATCTAGCAATAAAATCAGATTCTGGATAATTTTTATTATTCAATTCATAAATTACATTATATAAATGTGTTATAGTTCTTTTTCCTGGCAATTTAACACAAGGCTTTAAGATAGTTCCTGTAAACTCACAACCCTTACTTACGTGTTGTACATAAGTTTTCTTAGGATTTAGGCTTACATTAATTAATCGTAAATACTCTTGTACGCAAGGAATTAGAGTCAGAGTTGTTTGTTTTTCTTTTGTAAGAATAACAAAATCATCCACATATCTACAATAAAAATCAAACAATTCACTCATTAAATGGTCAAAAGTACTCAAATAATAATTTGCAAATATTTGACTAGTTAAATTTCCTATAGGTAATCCGTAATTATTTCCTGTTGTGAATAAAGATTTATTCTTAGGCAACTTACTCCACTCATTCTTATTACCCTTTCTAATACATTTATTTTGAGGACAATGAAGAACTACCTTTTTTACCAACCAAAGTAATAAATCTTTATCACTGCCGTTATATTGCTCAATAATAAAACTTTCAAGTTTTTTCCACAGTATAGTTTTATCTATACTCATAAAAAATCCAGAGAAGTCAAATTTGGCAATATAAAATTGATTAGAACATGAATCAATAGCCTACGATAGTCTATTAACTCCAAACAATACGCCTTTTCCTTTTCGGCAATTATAGGAATCATATATAAATTCTTTTTCAAATAAATCTTCTAATTTGTTAATGATAACATGATGTACAATTCTATCTCTGAAATCTGCAGCAAATACTTCTCGTAATTTAGGATAGCGAATAAGAAAACAAATAGAATACCCTATTTCATAAGTTCTATTATTTATATCCTAATATAATTGATAAAGATTTTCTTCTAAATCAAGTTCAAATAAAGAAGCATTAACTGTATTTCTTTTTCTTTTACGACAATCGTAATATGCCTAAGTAATTTCCTCTAAAGTAATCTACATAGTAAAATAAAGACAAATTCAAGAACACACGAGCACAATAGTTCTAATCAGAGTTAGACTTACCATTGTTGTTGAAATAAGGATAGGAGTTGTTGCTGTTGAAGTTCAAGTTCCACGCATTGCTAGCATTGTACTCACCGATTTGTTGTATTAGTGAAATAACTGTAAATTACAGTATACAACCCTTTTGTCTTTCTTTTTTAGTGTTAATACAAAAGTCGAACCATCAAGACAACCGTAATCATCTTTTGGACAGTTCATTTATATCTTTTTTAATTTTACTTATAATTTCTAAATATTCACTCCACTAACCAGTACTTATAGCACTACAATCACAACTCAATCGCAAGAGTAAAGTTAACTTTCCTATATGTTCTTTTATTACCATTATATCCCCATCTTTACGAACAAGACGATATAAATATTCTACCATATCAGTGCAATGTTCTGTTATTTTATGTGCAAATACAACCTATAATGGTTTAGGATAGTTCATTATTTGTAAAATCAATTTCTTACTTAATGTCATTATTCTTGCAGCTATAGGAGCATATAAATTACTCCTATGCACCGGTTGTGAAAAAAGTATATCATTTAATTCTTCATCGTTCAATTCATCACTTTTCATATTTCATTTATATTTTAATGGTTAATTAGAGTGGGAAGAACACACGAGCACAAAAGCTCTAAGCAGAGTAAGACTTACCATAGTCGTAGAAACAAGGATAGGAGTAGCGGCTGTAGAAGACCAAGTACCACGCAACGCTAGCACTGTACTCACCTGAAGTCCAGTACCGAGTATACGTATCACTTCCACTTGAATATCCTGAATCCGTACTAGTAAGTTGAGTACCACCAATAGTGCCAAGAGCTGAATTAATAGCACTTAAGTTATCAAATACTACTACCCATTCTGCAGGAGATCCCAAATATCCATCATAAGTACCTGTAACTGGATTTACGATACTTCTACAGTATTTAGCGGCATTGTTTGAAGTGGTATCACTAGTACATTGTGCTACGATATTATCCGTATTAGATACACCAGTTTCTCCATTGTTATAATTTGTAGTAGTCCAAGTTCTGAATGTATCTGTAATTCCAGGACTGGAAGAAGTATAACCATTATTATTTTCTGTAATACCTGTTATATTTAAGCTCGAATGACTACCTGACCAAGCAATTGAATTTTTAGAAGTCTTAGCCATAAAGAATGCTATATTTTTACTAGCATCTCTAACTACAACTCCTACACAACTTGAGTTACCTTGACTAACTGCTACTTCAGTTCCATCTGCTTTCATAACAAATATTCCTGATACTAATTCAGTATAAGCAACTGTACCAGATTTTGTAACAGAATCAGCAGTTCCTAAAGTAGTAATAGTACACTTATATCCTGACTTAGCATCTGCTGTAATAACATCAGAACTTCCATAAGGTATTTTCCAAGTTAATGTAGTACCTTGCCAAGACTTAGTTACTGAATTTACTGTAATGTTCTACCCTATAACAGAAGCGTTATCTGTTGTAGCAGTCACTGAAAGAACTTCTGTTTGATAGACAGATGAACTAGTATCATAATTAGTTCCTGCTACCGTACTTGATATAGTTATAGTGTCAGGTTTTTTATAGTCAGTATTTACATTTGAGAATGTCAATGTAACAGAAGATCCTGGAGGAATGATAGTAGTATCTCCATGTTCTAATTCAGCACTAAAACCAGTGTAAGCAACAGTAATTGTTTCTGAACCAAGATTAGTAGCAGCATCTGTTCTACCTACACTATCTTGATTTGAATTGATATATGCTGTAAACACAGAGCCGTAAGAATAAGTAGCAGTAAGTGTTTGAGATGCTCCTGTAGCTGTGAATCCTGACGCAGGACTTAAAGTACATCCATATCCAGATAATGTAGTAGTAGTTACATTTACTGTAGTTCCTGTAGGAATTTTAACTTCAGAAGTAGTAGCATCTACACCATTAATAGTAAATGTTACATCATTAGAATTATATCCTCCAGCAGCATCAACATTTGCTACTAAAGAAAGGATAGTTGCATTATATTGTCCAGTTATTGATACTGTTGTTTGATCTGCATTAACAGTCGTAGCAGCAGGAGCTGTATAACCACTTAAAGCATTGTATGTTACATCAATTCCAGTAGTACCAAAAGGTACTAACACATAGTCCCCCTAAGTTAAAGTAGTATTATTATATGATAAAGTAACACTTGCTCCATTTATTTCAGAAGCATAATTAACATTGCTAGATTGATTACTTGTTAGTCCCCATTCTAACTTAGAAGCTGTATAAGTACCAGTCTTATTGAGATTTCCAGTCATTTCTGCAGAAGTAATGGAAATGTCGGATGGAGTTGCGTAACTAGATATATTAGAAAATACAATAGTAGCGGCTGTTTCTGCAGGAAGTAATATAGTCTAAGATTCTACTTCATTAGTAAAGTTTACGACTTGTGAACTTGTACCATAACTAATTGTTGCACTGCTATTTCCCAAATCATAACTTTGATTAGAATCTCTTTGTATTGTAAGTTGTGCAGCAGAATATTGGAAAGTAATCGGTCTAGTAAATCCAATTACAGAAGTATATGCTTGAGATGCTGGAGTTTTGTAGCCAGAAACAGATGATACACTTACCGTATAAGATTCATTAAATGGTAATGTAAAAGATACCTGTGAACCATTCCAAGTTTCCGTAAGTGTGCTTCCAGCAATGCTTACAGTGATAACTGCTCCATTTAATGCTGATGCATTTCCCATATTAGCACTCAAACTTACTAAGAGTGTTTCTGTAATACTTGCCGATCCTTCAATCGGAACATCTACTGCTAAATGTCCATTTTTGTCGTATTCAACTGCATAATATTTTTCATCAACTCCAATTTCTTTTGTACTTCTTGTTGTACTACTCAAAGAAGAAATTGGAAGGAAAGTAGTATTTGCTTGTGATTTTGTGTAAACTTCAACAGTTTCATTACTAACGGATGTATCTATCCATATTTTTATATTTGAATCAGTAGGCTCAGTAGCTCCTATGTAAACTTCGCTTTGTCCATAGTACTTGCCATGTGTCCAAATTAATCCGGCATCTTTGATAAACACTATTTGATAATCAGCGATACTGTTATTAGTCAAATAGGTATTAAAGTCTGATTTTGAATTAAAGTGAATAAATTTCTTATTTGTTAGAAGTGCCATATTTATTCGATTTATAAAAAAGAAAGGGAGTTGTTACACTCCCTTTCAAAATGTTAATATTAAGCTTCGTACCAGAGAAGCATTGCTTCAATAGTATGAAGTGCTGTTTTAACTGAATCATCTAAATAAACAGAACCACCAGTATTAAGTAAAGTATGAGTAGTTCCATCAACCTTAATATCGTCAGAATCAATAGTTACAGAAGCTGTACCACTGCTTACAGTAGCAGCAACACTATTAACATTAACTCCAGTAATAGTATTACCAGAAAGAGTATTAAGAGCTGTATCCAAAGCAGCAATATCAGAAGCAACTGTATTAGTTGATTCCTGTCCGATATAAGTACCTGTATTAGTATAAGTTCTAGTTTCACTATTAGCAGTCTTAACAGTGCCGAGAACTGTATCTAATGCTGCTTCAGCATTACCTGCTCTAGTAACTTCATTACTAAGACTCTGTGCAGAAGCAATATCACTTTCAGAAATAGTATAAGTTGTACCACTATCAGTAGTAGTACTTGCAACAGTTACATGACCTGTTGTCTTAGCAGCAATGCTAGAAGATGCAGCTGCGATAGCAGCATCAATACCTGAAACTTCGATAGCATCATTAGCCCCGTCAATAGTTTGTAATTTCAAGTATTTAGCAGATTCAGTGTTAGCAGAAAGTTTAACTGCCACACTACCATCAGATACATTAAGACCTGCACCAAACTCAGCTTCCTTCAGATATTCTGCAATATTAATTGCAACAAGAGAGTATACACCTGCAGCATTTACATACTTGTAAACTAAAGCGTCAGCTCCAGTACCAGATGTTACTACACCTGTAGAGGTATTTACAGTATCATCATCGTGACCTTTGAAAGCGTCAACAAATGCACTATCTTTAGGAACAATAATTCTATCGCAACCACTAATTTCAGTATCAGTAGAATCTACGAGAGCATAAGCCTTCAAAGTAGTGGAAGCAAGATTAGAAGTTACTTCCTTTAACTTGATAGTAGAACTGATAGTTTTATTACCGTTATTTTCTGCACTAACAGAAATTGTAGCACTATCACCTACATACTGAGTAAGAGCACTTGATGCAACAGAAAGTACACCAGTAGAACCGTTCTTTACGATTGTGGTACCGTCAACATTTACACTAAGATTAGTCTTAGTGATAACTCCTTCACTAGTAGAACCATTTGTTACAGTAATAGACTTGTCAGTAGATTCTACCTGATTCTCACCTACTTTGTTCTTGAGTGTACCATCACCACCTGTAGTAACTTGTTCTACAACACTTTCCAAACTAGATTTCTGAGCTGGAGTCATCAAACCATTGTTATCTGCACTAACAGCAGCAAGAGTTACATAAGTATCAGCTTTAGTAGAATCATTGTAGCTAACTTTGATTGTGTTATCAGAAGCATTCAGAGTTACACCTGAAACACTGGCATTAAGTTTCTCACTGTCTGCTGTAGAAATACCGTAAGCAACACCAGCTACATAAATAAGAGGGTTGTCAGTTACGAAAAAGATTGAACCGTTGGTTGAATACGTACTTACACCAGCGTTATACTGTTCCAACGTACCTTTAATAAATTTAACTTGCATAATTAAAATGTTTTAAATGAATTAAGTTTAAGCATCTTCCCAATTAAATGCATCTTCTTCAAGTTTTCTATCTAATTCATCTTTAGTATAGTAATTTTCGGGATTAGTTACGTAGTTTGAGTCATTCACTAATTGACTTGTTTTTGTAGGAATTTGACTCAATATTTCATCAGAAATTTCGATATTAGAGCCTAATCTTTCCCACTTATCATTTACGTATATGTACTCATTATATAAGTTATCTCCCTCAACAGTATTATTTCTTACTAAATATATTTCACCCTGTTTTCCAGTTTCAGGTAGTTCTGATACTACTTGAGTTTTACTTACAGCACTAGAAGAATAACTGGATTTTACAGAGCCTCCGATTCCGATTCCTATGTTAATCATTTCAGTAATTCGTCTTTAAACCAATATAAAGAATTAGAACCTAGGTCTTTTTTACCTTGTGGAATTTCTCCAGACATTATACGTCGATCTAATGTTCTAGTAGATATTCCAAGAAAGTTTGCTGCTTGAGATTTATTTACTTTTATATGTAGAATTGATTGAGCCAAATATATTATTTCAGATTCTTCTAATCCGCATTCTCCAGAGTCAATTTTATTAGCGGAATCTCTTAAATAACTAGTAACGACTTTTCTCAAATCTATCATTCTTTTACAAATAATGTATAAAGAATTTCAAGATAATCTCCAGCAGAAATTTTTTGTCCATTTATTTCAACATCATTATCTACGTTAACAACCATTAATTCATTGTATTCATCAACTGTTAAGGTTGTATCTACATTGACTTCTTTTTGTCCAAGTTGTTGAATATATGCTATATAAGCTTCATTTATCTCCGCTTCTTGCTTAGAATATTCAACTTTTTCTTCATCAGTTTTATCTTGTTTCATCGCAAGATTTCTAAAGTCATCAGTAACAATTTGATCTGCAAATGCTTTAGAATCTTCATCAAATGATTTCTTGATTTTTGACAACTCAATTCTCATTGTCATTACTTTCACTTTCATTTCTTTGGAGAGGTCTCCAGATAACACTGCTTTGCTAATAAAATTATATTTAGCAATCGCTTCATTTGTTGTCATAATAAATTATTTTAAATATTTTCTTTAATCGTATCTATCGTTTCTGTTATAAAATCTTCAGAATCACTTAAAATAGATGCCTTGACATTACTTACGTTTTTATTGACAACGTCCAGACGAGGCTCGTTAAAATAAAATTCTCCAACGTAATTATCATTTACATCATATAACTGTCCATTGAATGAACTAATTAAATTATCAGAATTAATCATTAACTCTCCGACTAATTTCATCTTATCGTTTGAGTTAATAACTGTGTACTGAGTACGTTTGTTGCTTAATTCCATGTTAAATATATTTATTCAAACCTATGTAAAAATAATAATTCTAATTTAATTTTCCAAATCTTCAATTAAATTGTTTTCTTTTTTATATTGATATACATTTATTAATATTGATAATAGTATAGCATTATAATCAAAATTAGGGTCACTACAAACTACAATTCCTTCCTTATAACTAAAAGAACATATTATATTTCCTGTATTTTCTATTACAGTACAAATAAAGTTTACTTTATTACCTATAGAAAATACACATAATAGTTTATAATCACCATATTCTAGGATTGACTATCCTATGTGTCTGTTATTCGATAACGTCATATCTATGAACATTTAGAGTTGCTTTTCCTCCGTTCTCTCCCCATATTGTCAACTTATGAACTACTCCTTCTCCTCTAAATCTTTTAGATGATAAAGTAAATCCCATTTCAGAAAATTTAATACTATATAAACCTGTTGGATCATTCAAATGCAATTTTCCACAATTTTTTGCAATAAATCCATCTACGTCAATAGAACAGGGAATACTCATCATATCCACATCAGTCTAATACAACTAAAGAATAGGTCCAGAATGTTTTACTGTTTTTAAATCTACTTTTCCAAACCATTTTTCTTGTGTCTGAATATACTCCTCGATTGTTCCGTATTTTTCTTCAACATATTTTGTACATTCCTCTCTATTAAATTCCGGATTATATATAAAAAATTCATCAAAACTCCTGTATACTCTATGATACACATCACCACGTTCATATATCTTATAACAATAATCTTCAAATGAACGTGTAATATAATGGTTTATCCAAGCATCTTGAATAAGAACAGATTTTTCAACTACATGAACATCTATCCATCTTGTTAATTTTTTTAAATTTGCAAATGATTTTGTCCAATAGTATAATAAATCCTGTTGGTCAATTATTGTAGGTTTAGTATAGTTAACTAGTGTGCTTCCTTCAGGTCTGTAAAAGTGCCCATTTGCTCCATAATTGTGCCAATAAAGTTGTACTCCACATTTATCATCGTACTTCTAAAGAACGTCCTTTATATTAAACGGACACATTAAAAATTCATCTACATCTAAAAATCCCATCCAATCATATTCACTTTTTAGTAAATTAGCATAGTAATTGGCAACATAACGCTATACATTTCTTCTTTGAAAATCCTCATAATTAACTAATTGGGATATATTACAAATATACACATTACTAAACTAAGACACATCATGTGAAAGACTGTCTGAGTCTTCTACAATATAAATAGCATCTATACCTAAAGATAGATGGTACTATATCCATTCATTTAGATATAGATGCTCATTTTTAATCATTGTTGTTATAGCTATTTTCATGAAGTATTTCCTCCTGCTATATAATAATCGAAATCAGTAGGGGCAAATCGGATTTGGTTATCTGCTAGTACTTGTCCAAGTAAAACAGGAGTTCCTCCGTTAGGAAATCCAAAAACATATAAAATATCATCTCCATCACCCGTTGTCATCCAATCATATAAATATTTTCTTCCATTATTGTAATAATACTATCCATTTGCTGTAATTTTAGCACAAAATATATTACAATAATCAGTTAGAGGATAAGCAATCTGTTGCACGTTTGCTCCTTGAGCTGCAGTTAGTGTATTTTGTTTAGAAAAAGCTACTCTGTTATATTCAGAAGGAACCGC
>ERZ842401.418-NODE-418-length-61193-cov-15.127777_pt1 | contig 61193 bp, 49 predicted proteins | sample MGYA00521270_ERZ842401 | MGnify/ENA primary metagenome ERZ842401 (study PRJEB31892, sample SAMEA3878208) | bioreactor metagenome | biome: Moose rumen | place: Sweden | collected 2011-10 | study: EMG produced TPA metagenomics assembly of the PRJEB12797 data set...
AATGCCTTTTGGCAAAGTAAAAAATTGGTGCTTGACAAAAGTCACTACATAACAGTGCAGTGAGAAAAAGTATTCCCACCTCCGCCAAGCTGATCTGTAACAAATTGTATTTAAGCACACATTGGCAAACTGCCATTTATATACAGCTTTGAGTTTCACGCATAAAGAAAAGCCCGTTACAGCTAAGCTGTAACGGGGCTTTTCAGTTGCAATATTATATTTTGGGGTCTTGCCTTATATTTATCAGCAGATTTCTACAATATCCATGCCCAGCATAATGCCCAGCTCACGAATCTGCTCGGTGGTCAGACGGAAACTCAGGACGGTATGATGGCCGCCGCCAGCCTGAATCCATGCCGTAGAGCCTTCCTTCAGGCCTATCGTCGGCGTCCACAGCTGCTTGGCTACCGGCAGGTGCGGTGTCTCAGCCTCGGCCTTACGGCAGTCAACGGGGTAATAAATCAGGCGGAAACCTTCGCGGAAATCAGCCACCGTCACATCAACGGCCGCGCCGTCTGCGCCGGTGAACACCAGACGCGCCGGGTCATCCTTGCCGCCGATATCCAGCGGATGTACTTCAACTTTCGGCTTATCGCTGGCGATTGTCGGGTCTACTTCCAGCATGTGCGCCCCTAAGATGGCTTCATGCCCCTTGCGCAAATCAAGCGTATAGTCCTCCATAAAGACTGTACGGTCATTGTGTGCCATAATCTTCAGCAGGCGCGTAAGCGCTGCATGCTTCCAGTCGCCTTCCGCACCAAAGCCATAACCATCACGCATCAAAAGCTGTGCTGCCAGCCCCGGCAGCTGTTTAAGCCCCTTGAGATCCTGGAAGTTCGTGCAAAAAGCGTTATAACCACGGTCATCAAGGAATTTCCTGATAGCGATGTATTCGCGCAGCTGATAGCGGACAGACTCCGTGAATTTTTCCTCGCCGTTATCCTGCACATTAAGGTCATACTCGGCCTTAAGTTTCTCATACTCAGCATCTATATCCTTTTCGTCAACGGCATCCACGACCTCAACGAGTTCTCCTACAGGCCAGTAGTCCACGGTCCAGCCCAGCTGAATCTGGGCCTCTACTTTATCCCCTTCGGTGACAGCCACATCACGCATGGTATCGCCAAAGCGGCAGACGCGAATATTAAAGCTTTCATTGTAGGCAACAGCCACATCCTGCCAGTCGGCAATCTCCTGCTGCACTTCTTCATCGCCCCACCAGCCGTAAACAATCTTGTTGTTAAGCCCCAGACGGGCATTCAAATAACCATACTCACGGTCACCATGAGCGCTCTGGTTGAGGTTCATATAGTCAAAGTCAATCGTTGCATAAGGAATTTCATTCAGATACTGCGTCGCCAGATGCAGCAGCGGTTTCTGCAAAAGTTTTGTGCCGCGAATCCAGTTTTTGGCCGGGGAGAAAGTATGCATCCAAGTGATGACGCCGGCTACTTCATCATGGTAATTGACATCCTTCATAAACTGCGTAATGCCGTCAGCCGTCGTCATAACGCCCTTGCACACGACTTTGTAGGGCAGTTTGCCGCTCTCATTCAGCTTATCAGCCACGGCCTGTGCATCACGGGCAACATTTTTGAGCTGCTCCTCACCATAAAGGAACTGACTGCCAGCCACAAACCAAAACTCATAATCTTTTGTTTCCAACATGATAATCTCCCTTTCGTTTTATATAAATTGAACTTCTACCAGCACTGTCCTTTAAACATTCGTGCTCAGCGTTCCTTGACAGCTGTCCCGGCTTCTTTTTCCACGGACAGTCCTGCCTGATATGCCTTGATGAATTCCCGGCAGCCTGCTACACCCTGCTCATTCGGCGTAAGTGTCGTGCTCTCCGGGTGACGGAACACATGCGCATCCAGGAAATCAGCCAGTGTTTCCTCTGCCATGCCCCACTTAGCAAAGACCGCCAGCACTGCCATGCCCCACGGGCCGCCTTCACCGGCAGTATTCATCACCGTTATGGGAATGTTCAGGGCATCCGCCAGCACCTGCTGACCAATGACAGGCGTCTGGAATAAGCCGCCCTGCGCAATCATCACATCGGTCTTTACCCCCTCTTCGCGCACGAGGATATCCATCCCTATCTTGAGCGGTGCAAACGATGCGTAAAGCTGCGCCAGCATGAAATTCGCCAGATTCATGCGGCTGTGGGGAGTGCGCAGGAACAGCGGCCGCCCCTGCTCCACACGCGTGATATTTTCGCCGGACAGACAGCTGTAGTTCAAAAGTCCGCCGGCATCCTTATCGGCCAGCCGCGTCTGATTGAACAGCAAACCGTATAACTTATCCGGTTTGAGGCTGTGTCCCATCACGTCAGCAAATTCACCGAACAAGGAAACCCAGGCATTGAGGTCTGAGGAACAGTTATTCGTATGCACCATGGCCACAGGCGCACCGTCCGGCGTTGTGACCATATCAATGTCCCGATGCACTTCCTTCAGCGGCGCATCAAGGACATTCATTGAAAACGCCGAAGTCCCCACGGAGATATTGCCCGTGCGCTTGCGCACACTGTTGGTGCCCACCATGCCCGTACCGGCATCACCTTCCGGGGGAGCCATCAGACTGCCCCATTCAAGTTTGCCCGAAGGGTCGAGGAGCTTTGCACCTTCCGCGGTCAAAACACCAGCCTTTTCCCCGGCTTTTAGTACCTGCGGCAGGATTTCCTTAATCTTCCAGCTATAGGGCTGTACCTTATCCAGCCGTGAAAACTTGTCCAGCATGGCAGCGTCATAATCACCGGCAGCGCTGTCAATCGGGAACATACCCGAGGCATCGCCTATGCCCAGAACTTTTTCCCCGGACAGTTTCCAGTGTATATAGCCAGCCAGCGTCGTCAGAAAATGAATCTTCTCAACATGTTCTTCCCCGTTCAGAATAGCCTGATAAAGATGGGCAATGCTCCACCGCTGCGGAATATTGAACGAAAATTCTTTGGTCAGTTCATCAGCTGCCGCACCAGTTATATTGTTGCGCCAGGTACGGAAGCCTGCCAGCTGCCTGCCGTCCTTGTCAAAGGGCAGGTAGCCATGCATCATGGCACTGACACCGATAGTACCGATTTTGGTAAACGCCACATGATAGCGGCTGCGCACATCAGCAGCCACCTGTGTAAAACAAGTCTGAATACCAGTCCAGGCGCGGTCGAGGTCATACGTCCAGATGCCGTCCACCAGCTGATTTTCCCATTCGTAACTGGCCGATGCCAATGTTTCGCAATCTCTGTTTACGAGCACAGCTTTGATTCTCGTTGACCCCAGCTCTATCCCCAGAGCCGTTTCACCGTTTTCAATGCTGGCTGCATTCTTCATGAGTTCCATCAATAGCCCCCCAATCATTTGGAAACAGCTTAACCATCATAACTACAGACGGAGGGCGATATAGCGCCACCGCCGCCTGTCTCAGCTGCACAACATTTTGTGTTCGAGCACATTTACACCTTAAATATAACATCCACGTCCGTTTTTGTCAATTTCTTTATTGCTCTTTATTGCATTTTATCCCCAGTTTGTTAGCCAACATACTTAGCCGCCCTTCCGTATAAATTATATACATATTTTGTTTTATATAGTATCATTATGGCAAGGAGCAAAATCATCATCAACCGACAATCAACGTTGTTTTCTACCGTTTATAACGATGAACATTCTGACCAGAGGTGATATTATGTTCAAAAAATTTTCTTTACCGCTGATAGCTATTTTTTGTGTGTCCCTGATTCTTACGGGGGCAGAATGTGCCTTTGGCGAAGCAATGCACCTTGCTGCTGATTCGCCTTTTATCCGGTATTATGGACGTTGGGAAATGAAGGATAAGACAGCCCTGACCGGACAGGGCGCGACCTATATTCGCGCTAAATTTACCGGCAGCAGTTACCTGCGGGCAGACTTAACCGGCAAGGGAGTGTTCTGGGAGTACAGCATAGACGGCAGAGCCTTTCAGCGTTTGGAAGTAAAAGGCAGCAGTCCTCTTACCTTAGGCAAAGGCTTGGACAAGGATAAGGAACACCTCGTGACCCTTGTCCGCTCCACCGAAGGTCAGGCAGGCATCAGCGAGTTCAAGGGCTTCATTTTGGAGCAGGGCGGCAAATTTGTCGCACCGCCTGCAAACAAAAAGAGACGGCTGGAATTCGTGGGTGATTCCATTACCGCCGGAGCCATAAATTTAATGCCCTATAACGGCTCGAATTATTATGTTTCCGAAGATGGTAATATGTCTTATGCTCCGCTGCTCAGCCGTCTTTTAGATGCAGATTGGAGCGTGGTAGCAAAATCCGGCGGTGGCGTGGTGCATAACTACGCCGACCCCTGGCCCAGCGATAAGCCCCTAGCCATTGACCGCTATGGCTGGACTTTCTTTCACACTGCCATCAGCAAGGCCAATCATGAATGGGACAGCCGTAATTTTCCCGTGGATGCCGTAATCGTGGCTCTGGGGACAAATGACTTCAGCGATCCGCATCGCCAACCAACAAAAACAGAATTTTGCACTGCCTACAATGCCCTGCTCCAGAAAATCCGGCAAATGAATCCCCAGACCAGAATAATTTGTCTGGAGCCGCTGCCTTCCCATCTGCCTGAAGAAATTCGCGCCTGGATAGCCGACAGTGTACAGGCGCAGCATGATAACAAAATGTATTTTGTACCGCTTAACGACAAAATGCCGCTCCTCGCCCCCGAGGACTATACCGATGGGCGCACCCATCCCAATATACTGGGGCATATAAAAGTAGCGGCGTATCTCAAAGACAAGATCGCCGCCATCATGGAATGGGAATAAATAACCTTAGAATATATCTTTAGCCAGTACGATAGTTTCATCACGATTCGGGCCTACGGAGACGATACCGAGCTTGATGCCGGTTACTTCTGCCATACGCTCTAAGTATTTCTTGGCGTTTTCCGGCAGGTCTTCGTACTTGCGAATCTTGCTGATGTCCGTGTTCCAGCCCGCAAAGGTTTCGTATACCGGTTCAACATCAGCCAGAACTTTAAGGCTGGCCGGGATTTCGTTGAGGATTTCGCCCTTGTACTTGTAGGCTACGCACATCTTGATTTCCTCAAATTTATCGAGAATATCCAGACGGGTTACGGCCATATAGTCGATACCGGAGATAAGGCCGGCATAACGTACTACGCAGGCATCAAGCCAGCCCGTGCGGCGGGGACGCCCTGTAACCACGCCGTATTCATGGCCTTCCTCGCGGATTTTTTCGCCGATGGCATTGAGCTGTTCCGTGGGGAAGGGGCCTTCACCGACACGGGTGCAGTAAGCCTTGACGATACCCACAACCTTGTCAATCCTGTTGGGCGCTACACCGGCACCAACGGCTACACCGCCGGAAATCGGATGAGATGCCGTAACATACGGATACGTACCATAGTCGATATCGAGCATCGTAGCCTGTGCGCCCTCAAAGAGAATCTTGCGGCCTGCCTTGATTTCCTCGTTCAGCAGGGCAATGGTGTCGCAGACATAAGGACGCAGGCGGTCTGCATAGCCCTTGTATTCTTTAAGAATTTCGTCATAGGACAGCGGCTCATGGTCATACAGGAGTTTCAGTTCCTTGTTCTTGATTTCGAGGTTTTCCTGAAGACGCTTGGCAAATTCCTCGTCATCCATCAAATCGCAGACGCGGATACCAATGCGGTTGTCGCGGTCCATGTAGCAGGGACCGATACCGCGCTTGGTGGTGCCGATTTTATTCTTGCCCCGGGCATCATCGCCGATACCGTCCATGATGCGGTGATACGGCAGTACGACATGGGCACGGTTGGAAATGCGGATGCCGGACAGGTCAATACCACGCTCAGCAAGACCGTCCATTTCCTCCAGCATAATCATCGGGTCAAAAGCCACGCCGTTGCCGACTACGCAATGCGCCCCCTTGAACAAAATCCCGGAGGGCATCAGACGCAGCTTGTAAGCCTCACCGTCTACAACTACCGTATGACCGGCGTTGCTGCCGCCCTGAAAGCGGACTACCGTATCGGCCTGCTGTGCCAGATAATCCACAATTTTGCCCTTGCCTTCGTCGCCCCACTGAGTACCTGTTACTACTACTGTTGACATAAGACTCTCTCCTTACTTCCTTGATTCTTTATCAAAGTCCGAATCGCTCAAAAATCATATCTACATGACGCAGGAAATACTTGTAATCGAAACAATCGTCAATTTCTTCCTTGGTCAGGTATTTCGTAATATCCGGGTCATTTTCCACCGACTGGCGGAAGTCCTGTCCTTCCATCCAGCGTTTCATGGCGTTGCGCTGTACCCACTTGTAGGCATCTTCACGCAGTACGCCCTTGCTGACTACGGACAGCATAATGCGCTGGCTGTAGATAAGGCCGCCCGTGCGCTCCATATCGTGGAGCATCTTTTCCGGGTAAACCAGCAGTTTATCAATGATATTGGTAAGTTTGCGCGTGCAGTAATCTACGTTGATGGTGCTGTCCGGCAAAATCACGCGTTCCACGGAGGAATGGGAAATATCGCGCTCATGCCAGAGGGTGATATCTTCAAGGGCCGCTACGGCGTTGCCGCGTACCAGACGAGCCATGCCGGAAATGCGTTCACAGTTAATCGGGTTGCGCTTATGCGGCATAGCCGAGGAGCCCTTCTGTCCCGGCGAGAAATACTCTTCCGCTTCGCGGATATCCGTGCGCTGGAGGTTGCGGACTTCCGTGGCAATTTTTTCCAAGGTGCTCGACACGATAGCCAGCGTCGTCACAAACTCCGCATGGCGGTCACGCTGAATGACCTGCGTAGCCAGCGGCACCGGCGTGAGGCCCAGCTTCTTTGCCACGCGCTGCTCGATTTCCGGGTCAATATTGGAGTATGTACCAACGGCGCCGGAAAGCTTGCAGACGGACACCGTCTTTTTGGCATGTTCCACACGGTCAATATCGCGTTCAATTTCCGCGCTCCACAGAACCATTTTGAGGCCAAAGGTCATCGGCTCAGCATGAATGCCGTGGGTACGGCCAATGCAGGGCGTATGCTTGAACTCCACCGCGCGGCGGCGCAGCACTTCGCGGAACTTACGCAAATCATCCAGAATGATGTCTGCGGCATCCCTCATCATCATGCAATATGCAGTATCCTTCACATCGCTGGAAGTCAGGCCCTTGTGGACGTATTTGGAATCTTCACCAACATTTTCCGCGACGTTGGTCAAAAAAGCGATAATGTCGTGATGGGTTACAGATTCGATTTCCTTGATGCGCTGCACATCAAATTTGGCCTTGGCGCGAATGTTCTTCGCCGCCTCTGCCGGAATCTCACCCAATTCCGCCATAGCGTCGCAGGCAGCCAGCTCTACATTTAAAATCTGCTGCCATTCGTTCTCGATGGACCACAAGTGCCCCATCTCCGGGTTGGTGTAACGTTCAATCATTAGTGAATTCCTCCTAGTTCTTTGCGGCGTCACTGCACCGCGGAAGTGAAAACACGATAAAAAAACTCAAATTGACTGCCTCACCACCTGTGAGCCTCAGCCTCATTTTGAGTTTGGAGAATTCGTCTGTAGTTTCCCTTTCTTATAATAGCAAAGCCTAGTTAAAGTGTCAACAAAAACCGCCATTCATGAACATATATCTAGCCGCAGAAAACAAACTGCTGAAAATATGCCATGGCGCTTATTTTTTTCTTGACTTGGAGGGCACTTCAAGTACTAAAATTAGTTATCACGCAATTCTTGACTGTGCCGAAGGAGAATACATGATGAATAAGCAAGATAAAAAATCCCGTCTGTCCCGCCGTTCCTTTCTCAAGGGAACAGCAGGGCTAGGCGTACTGGCTGCCGTCGGCTATTTTCTGCCGCAGACCAGTTTTTTCCGCAGTGCCAAAAACAGTGCGCAGGCTTTGACCGGCGACCTGCAGGCCATGTACCTGCGCCAGTTGATCACGGCCAATCCTGCCCGTGACCGCCGCATTATGTGGCAGGCCGATACGCAGCTGGAAACGCCGGGCGTTGAGTACCGGGCAAAAAACAGCACCGACAGCGTTTCCGTCATCGCCGAAAAGGCTTTTTTCACCGATGACGGTACGGAAAATTATCAATATGATGCCCTCCTCACGGGGCTCACCCCCGACAGCGAGTATGAATACCGCATAACCAGCAGGCAGGGCGCCGGTGACTGGCATCCGCTTTCAACCCCCAAGGAAGGCGCCGCCCCGTACAAAATGCTCATCTTCCCCGATTCCCAGTCCAGCGATTACAGCGACTGGGAAAAAGTGGCGCAGGGCGCGTGGCAGCGCAATCCCGACGCCTGCGCCTTCATCAATATGGGCGACATCGTGGATAACGGTGAAGACCGTACCCAGTGGCACGCCTGGTTCAATGCGGTAAACGGCATGCGGGAAAACATTCCCTTTATCCCCCTGATGGGCAATCACGAAACCTACAATAAAGACTGGAAAGTACGCCTGCCCGAAGCCTACCTGAATTACTTCAACACGCCCAAAAACCACAGCCATGACTTTGAACGCTACTATTATTCCTTCGACTACGGCGATGTCCACTTCATCGTCCTCAACAGCCAGTGGGATGAAATAAATGACTTCAAGCAGGGACTTATGGAAGAACAAATACCATGGCTTCGGGAGGACGTGCAAAAATCCAAGGCAAAATGGAAAATCCTGCTGGTTCACAAAGATGTGCTGCAGTACCGCATCCACGGCCGCCCGGAACGCAAGGAAGGACTTTCCGATTTAGGACAGACCTTTATGCCCATCTGTGATGAGCTGGGCATTGACATCGTTTTTACTGCTCACCTGCATACCTACCGCAACCGCGGCCACCTCTATAATCTGACCCCCAGCGACAAGGGGCCGCTCTACATTCTCACCGGTGTTGCCGGCAACGTCCGTTATCCCGGGCTTTGGATTGACCACGCCTATGACAAAACCGTAGCCCCCCAGCCGGAAACTGACAATTACCTGACGCTGGAAGTCACCAGCGACAAACTGACCGTAGCCTGCTTCCTGCCCGACGGGCAGGAAATTGACCGGGTCAGTGTCAGCAAATAAGCCAAAAAAATTTTTCCTGCAAATTTTTAAAATTACTATTGATTTTCATTCTCAGTTATGCTATATTATATTCAGGCTTTCGTTAAAGCTCTCCTAAAATATAATACACAGCAAAAAACCAGACGTACTGCTCATGCGTCTGGTTTTTTGTCTCTGTCTGTTTTCTTTTGACGGATTTATGCTATACTTACTTGTGGCGCATTGCTAAACTCCAAAAGGACTGATACAAAAAATGTCACAGAAAAACATCTTACGCTATATTATCCTCGGCCTGCTGGCGCAGCAGGATTTGGCCGGATATGATATAAAGAAACTCTTTGAGGGCGAACTCGGCGATTTTTGGTACTCCAACCACAGCCAGATATATCCCGAGCTGCGCAAAATGGAACAGGACGGCCTGATTGAGTTTCATACCGTACTGGTGGGCAAAAAACTGGAAAAGAAGGTCTACACCCTGACAGCTGCCGGTGAGGAAGCGGTCAGCGACTGGCTGCATGAGCCGCTAAAACCGCTGGTGCCTACCCGGGATGAATTCACCATGAAGCTCTATCTTATCAATGATAGGGAATCCCCATTGGTGCGCAAGCTCTTTCGGGAGGAAATCGCCCGTCACGAGGAAAAATGTCTCTATCTGGAAAAACGCTGGCAGCGGCTCTTCGCCAGCGAAGACGAACAGAAAAAGCACTACGGCCACGCCTGCATTTTAAAGCACGCCATCGAGCGCGAACAGAACCGCCTGGCATGGTTAAAAGAAGAATACGCCAGCCTGCCGCAGGCATAAAAAGACGATGTGGAAAATGTTTTGACATTTTCACATCTTTTTTTATTGGCTATGGCGGTCTGCCGGTGCCAGAATCAGCAGTACCGGCAGATTCGAGGCTCCCGGCGGTGAGTATTCCAAAGCAAAATTGCGGTAGGGCTTATAATTGCCGATATGGGCGAGTTCAAAATCCGCTGTCAGAATGACGTTTTTCCCCATATCGGGCACTAAATCCGCAAAAGTATCTGCACCAAAATACAAGCGCCCTGCCGGAGTATGCACGACTTTGGCCGTCCTTCTGCCAGTCTCCACTCTTACCGCTCCTGCGTAAGGGCCGCCTAAAGGTGTCAGCAGCACCTTGACAGGCAGACTGCCCATGGTGGGCAGTTCCACCCGGTACAGCACACCGTAGTTGCCATAATTCACCACCGGGGTGCCATCAGTAGCGTCTACGCCCTGCTTATAGCGGTCATATTCATTATCCCCCAGAGGAATATAGACCAGCCCGTCCCTTGACGGGTCATAGGTGCGTCTGGCGCTGATGGTGCGGTTCATTCCCTTAAAGGTGCCGCGCAGGGCAGCTTTATCTCTGGGTAAAACCCGGGCACGCTGTACAAAATCCAGCGGATTGCTGTGCTCCGGACAGAATACCACCGTCACCTTTACCCTTTCACCGGCAGAAATGTCATACATTCCCGCAGCCAATTTTTGCGGCTCTAACAGCTCCGCCCCCATCAGGGGATTTAACAGATTCCTGCTACCGGCCTCCAAGGGGATTTTCCCCACGGGCTGCGGTATGCGCATATAGCCGATTTGCGTGTTTTTACCCACCCTGTAATAATTGCCGGACGGCTCCGGCATGGCAAAGCGGCTTACAATTACCTGCGTCCGCTGTGTCCCCATATTTTCCAGCACCACCGCCAGTTTCCCCGGCCTGCCGGTCACGTTGACATGATAATAAAAAATGCGGGCATCGCCTCTTATCACATCACTGTACAAGATGCCATATTCGCTTATGTATTCAGGACTGTCAGAAAGCAGCAGCACACCGCCGTAATCCCTGCTGTACACCGGCCAGGGCTTCATCAGCCGGATATTTGCCACTGTCTGCGCGAACTTTTGCTCCTGCTCCTGTTTTTGCTGCTGTAAGTGCAAATGCCGGGCAGCGGCCACGCCTGTAAGCGCCAGTCCCATAAAAAATGCCATGGCCAGCACGGCCCAAATTCGCTTGCTCATTACCGTGTATCCTCCTCTTTCCCTGTATTCTGCACCTGCTGAAAAACTCCTGCCATTACGCCTTTCATAGCAGGAAATTCCCCACTAATAGCCAATACATGAATTATGATGTGATAAAAGATAATTTTACGGAGGTAAAATCATGCAGGCATTTAACTTTAAAGTCCCCACAGAAATCGTCTTTGGCCGTGGTGCCGAGGATAAGACTGCCGAAAAACTCGCCGCCTACAATGCCCACCGGGTATTTATCGTCTATGGCGGCGGCAGTGTGGTAAAAAGCGGTCTGCTGCCCAAAATCGAAGCGCAGCTGCAAAAGGCCGGGATATTTACCACTACGCGCGGCGGTGTCCAACCCAATCCCCGCCTTTCCTGGGTACGGGAAGCCGTCAGTGAGGCCATCGCCTTTAAGGCTGACTTTATTCTGGCCGTCGGCGGCGGCAGCGTCATTGACACAGCCAAAGCCGTAGCTCATGGCACCGCGAATCCCGACATTGACGTATGGTCGTTTTGGAATGGCACGGTAAAGCTCACCCAAAGCCTGCCCGTAGGCGCTGTACTGACCTTGTCTGCCGCCGGCAGCGAGACCAGCGATTCGGCGGTCATCACCAATGAGGAGACCGGCAAAAAAGCCGGCTTCAACACCCCCTTCAACCGTCCTGCCGTGGCCTTTATGAATCCTGAGCTGACCTTTACCGTACCGAAAAAGCAGCTTGTCTGCGGTATATCCGATATCATCATGCACACGCTGGAACGTTATTTCACCAGCGTCAAGGCTGAAAATGCACTGACCGACAGAATAGCCGAAGCCCTGCTCAAAACCGTCATTGACTGCTCTCATCGGGCCATCAAAGACCAGACTGACTACGATGCCATGAGTGAAATCATGTGGGCCGGCAGCGTATCCCATTGCGGTTTGACCGAGCTGGGACGCTGCAAGGATTTTGCCTGCCATAAGCTGGGGCACGAGCTGTCCGGCCGCTTTGATGTGACCCACGGTGCCAGCCTGACCTCTGTCTGGGGTGCCTGGGCAAACTACGTCTGCCGCGACGATATTCCCCGTTTTGCCCAGTTTGCCGAAAAAATCTGGGGCATTACGGCAGGGACGGAAGAAGAACGCGCCCAGGCCGGTATTGAGAAAACCGTAGCCTACTTTAAGGAAATCGGCATGCCCACCAGCTTTACGGAACTGGGCATCGGCGTACAGAGCGAAGAAGTCCTTGAGGCCCTGGCCGATTCCTGCACCGCTGGCGGTACAAAAGTTGTAGCCAATTTCCATCCCATCGACAAGCAGACGGCTATCGAGATTTACCGTCTGGCAAATCAATAGCGCAAAATGAAAAACCTCTTTACATTTTTTATGACCTGGTATAAAATTTGTCTTGTATGAGCTAACCTATAGTTTATAAAAAAGAAAGAGGTAACATCATGTTTGTTCATGAATTGATTTTACAGGGAAAACCTGAGGCTATGGCCATTGTGGACCATGAGCGCCGCTTTACCTATAAAGAAACGCAGGAAGCTGTCCGCCACTGCCGCAACCGGCTTTATAACGCAGGCGTGCGCGAGGGCGACCGGGTAGGCATCTTCTCCCGGAACAGCGCCGATTTCGTCTTTGCCTACATGGGAGCTACGTCTTTGGGCGCTATCGCTGTACCCATCAACTTCCAGCTCAGCAACCGCGAAATCGCCTACATCATCAAGGACTCCGGGATTCGCGTCCTGCTGACCTACCAGCCCTTGAATCTGGTGGACGCCCTGGCCGCCCTGCGCTGCGATTTGAAGGTCACACAGTACGATATCAAGACCATGGCCAAGGATTCCAAAAAGCTGGCCGAGGCTCCGGCGCTGCGCGCTGACTTTGACGAGCAAAAGCCCTGCGCCACCATCTACACCTCCGGCACTACGGGCAATCCCAAGGGCGCAGTGCTGTCCCATCGCAACCTCGTTGCCAACTGCGAGCAGATGCGTGACAACGGCATGGGCTGTAAGGCCGAGCACAACGTCCTCTGCGTACTGCCCATGTACCATGCCTTTGGCTGGACGTGTTCTGCGCTCTATTCCTTCTTCAGCGGCGCTACGGTGGTAATCCTCGATTCCTTCACTCCGAAGGAAACCATTGCCGTCATCCGTGAGGAAAAGGTCACTGACCTCTACATCGTGCCCTCTATCTGCAGCCTGCTGACAAAGCTGGCCACCACTGAGGACATGAAGACCCTGCGCCTTGTGGTCAGCGGCGGTACGACCCTGCCCCTGCAGATTCAGCAGGATTTCATCAAAAAGTTCGGTGTGGATATCTGCGAAGGCTACGGCCTGTCGGAAACCTCTCCGGTTGTCACCATGAATCCGCCGGAAAAACCCATTGTGGGCTCCTGTGGCAAGATTGTGCCGGGCATTGAGTGGAAACTCATTGATGCCGAAGGCAATTCCGTACCGCAGGGTGAGGCCGGCGAGCTTATCGTCAAGGGCGAAAACATCATGCTGGGCTACTGGAACCTGCCCGATGTTACCCAGGACGCCATGCGCGGCGGCTGGTTCCACACCGGCGACGTAGCCCGGGCTGACGCCGAAGGCTATATCTACATCGTCGACCGCATTAAGGACATGATTATCAGCATGGGTGAAAACATCTACCCACGCGAAGTTGAGGAGCTTGTCTACCAGTTCCCCGGCATCTTTGAAGCCGCTGTCATCGGCATTGAGGACAAACTGCGCGGACAGGCCGGCGCCTGCTTCTACAGCACCCATGACGGCAAAGATATCAACGTCCGGGAACTCAAAAAGTTCCTGCAGGCCAATCTGGCTCTCTACAAAATCCCCCGGGAATTCCACCTCATGGAAAAACTCCCCCGTACCTCTACAGGCAAAATCGCCAAACGTATGATTCTGGACGAATTCCAGAAGGGGAAAAAGAAATAAGTTCTATTTACCAATCAACATATAAGTGGTAAAATATGGCTCATGGCAAAAGATGACATCATTGCTGTGAGTCATACTTTTATGAATGGGACTAATCGTTAGCGCAAATCCTGTGTCCGCTTGGATTCAACTGAACCAAGACGGCAGTTACGGATATTCTGCGGCTTTTTATGGTGCCCTGCTCGTAATCAGTAAAGGTGCGTATCTTTTGGCTGTCTGCTGAAAGATACGCTTTTTCTTTTGCCAAAAATACTTTTTTCATCTTTTTAAGGAGGTTTTTTTGTGCAAAAAATCAGCCAAAAAATCGTAGACAATCTGGCTCTGCTCGTCGTCGCCATTGGCATTCTGGGAGCATGGCGCCCGGAAACGCTGACATGGGTCGGCCCTTATGTTTCGTGGATGCTGGGCATTGTCATGTTCGGTATGGGCATGACGCTGAAAGTCGCGGACTTTAAGCGGGTATTACAGCACCCCAAAGAAGTGGCTATCGGTGTCGGTGCCCAGTTCATCATCATGCCATTGGTGGCTTTAGGACTGGTCAAGGCCTTTGCCCTGCCGCCGGAGCTGGCTATCGGCGTTATCCTCGTGGGCACCTGTCCCGGCGGTACGGCGTCCAACGTCATTGCCTATCTGGCCAAGGGTGATGTGGCGCTCTCCGTGTCCATGACCATGACCACCACGCTGCTGGCTCCTATCGTAACGCCGGCCCTTACCTATTTCCTCGCCGGCGCCTGGATTGATATCTCCTTCACTGCCATGATGATTTCCATTGCGCAGATGGTACTGGCTCCGGTAATTCTCGGCCTGCTGGTACATCACTTTATGGAGGACACGGCACAGAAAATCATGCCGGCCATGCCGCTGGTATCGGTTGTCTGCATTGTCCTGTTAGTGGGCTGTGTCGTAGCACTTTCAGCCAGCAAACTGGCCGCCGTAGGGCTGACCATGGCCGCCATCGTCATTTTGCACAATGCCTTTGGCCTTGCTTTGGGCTTTATGGCCGCCAAGCTCCTGCAGCTGGACAGCCGCAAGGCGCGGACTGTGGCCATTGAAGTCGGCATGCAGAATTCCGGCATGGCCGCAAGCTTGGCCGTCATGTACTTCAACCCTGCCGCCGCCCTGCCCGGCGCTATCTTCAGCGTCTGGCACAATGTCTCCGGCTCCCTCGTGGCCAGTTTCTGCGTGCGCCGTGACGAACAGAAAAACGAAATGAACCCCTGTATCGAGTAAAGGAGAGCATCATGGAAATTTTAACGACCATTGCCGAAATAAAAAAATATGCCGCTCAGGCAAAAGCACAAGGCAAGACCATCGGGCTTGTGCCCACCATGGGCGCTCTGCATGAAGGTCACCTGACCCTGATGCGCGCCGCCCGGGAAAAATGCGATATCGTCATTGCCTCCGTCTTTGTCAATCCCACTCAGTTTGGCCCCAATGAAGACTACGATGCCTATCCCCGGCAGTTTGATGCTGACTGCGAAAAACTCGAAACCGTGCCCGTGGATGCTGTATTCCATCCCGAGCCTGCCGAAATGTACCCTGATGGCTACTGCACCTTTGTCAATGTAGACGGCGACATCACCCATAAACTCTGCGGCGCCCAGCGTCCCGGCCATTTCCGCGGCGTGGCTACGGTTGTGACCAAACTCATCAACCTCGCCCGGGCGGACGTTGCTTTCTTCGGTCAGAAAGACGCCCAGCAGGTCACCGTTATCCGCCGATTTGTGGAAGACCTCAACATCAATGTGCATATCAATATGGTTCCCATTGCCCGTGAGGAATCAGGACTTGCCCGCAGTTCCCGGAACACCTATCTGTCCGCCGCGGAAAAAGAGGCCGCCCTCGTCCTCTCCCGGAGCCTGAAAGAAGCCAAAGCCGCTTTTATCCACGGGGAAACGCAGGTAGCTGCTCTGGAAAATATCGTCAAAGGCGAAATCAGCAAAGAGCCGCTGGCCTCCATTGATTACGTAAAGGCCTACGCCTATCCCTCCCTCAAACCGCTGACAGAGGTAAATGAGGACACCCTGCTGGCCATCGCCGTGAAAATCGGCAAGACCCGGCTGATTGACAACATCATTCTCACCGCCTGAGGAAAGGATAAACACAATGCTCTTAAACATGCTCAAAGGAAAAATCCACTGCGCCACTGTTACGGAGGCCAATCTGGCCTACATGGGCAGCATCACTATCGATGAAGAACTCATGGAAAAAGCCGGCATTCTGCCCAATGAACGGGTACAGGTGGTGGACAACAACAATGGCGCACGCCTTGAAACCTACACCATTCCCGGCCCCCGTGGTTCCGGCGTCATCTGTCTTAACGGCGCAGCCGCCAGACTTGCCCAGCCGGGCGATATAGTCATCATCATGGCCTATGCCCTGTTCACCGAAGAGGAAGGCCGCGCCCATAAACCTAAAGTCGTCATGGTAAATGAACAGAACAAAATCAAGGAAATACGCACGGTAGAATATCACGGTCAAACCGCCTAAAACAAAAAACGGAGCTTTTTGCAGCTCCGTTTTTTAGTTTATTTACTTTTTTCTTCTTTTTTCAGCGGCGAACCTTCCAGTGATAAATTTTCCTTGGCAAAAGCCTGCAAATCATCGGTATTCTCCACCACATCTTTTACATAGGATTTTATATCCTGTTGAATGCCTTTCGTATCGGCAGCGGACATTTCACTGAGTTTTTGGAAATCCTTTTTATTTTTTTCCGTAAATTCGTAGTCATCATCATACTTGCGAAACAGTAATCTTATCATCTTGCGGCGCAGGAATTTTTCCCGGATAATATTCTCTCTTTCCTGAATCCATGCCACCGTCAGCACTATCAGCAGTAAAATCCCCATATAGCCCAAAAGCGGATACATATAAGAAACAAGCGTTGTAAAGCCGCCGAAACTGCACACATAGCCAAAAGCCGTAATTGCGATTAGTATTTTCCTTTTTTTGACCATATCATCTCCGGCAAAACGGCAGGCCGTAGCATAATACAAGCTGAAAGCCGTATTGAAAATCAGCGCGAAAATCACTACCGCATAAATAAAGGCAAAAACAGGATTGATATGATTTACAATCAGCAGCATGGGAATCTCTGCATCTTTTACCTTATCGAGATTGGCAAACAATGTCAGCGCCGCACAAGTGACAATCAAGCCGATAATAGTACCGCCGAGCGCTCCGCCTTTTTCGGCATCACCGATACGAACGACCGAACCGCCGAGGACAAAAGCCATGGAAACACCATTCATCGCACACAAGGCGAAATAATTTACCACGGACAGCCAGACATTGGGCATCACAGGTGTCATCGTTTGCGCTACTAAATCCAGTGCATGATAGTCATAGGTCCTGCCCCAAAAGGTATAGGCTGCTACCGTCAGAATCATCACCACAATCACCGGCGTAAACACCCCGAGCACCCGGGTAATCTTGTCAAAATCCAGAAAGGCGATAGTCACCACCAGCAGGGAACAAATAAGCGCTCCCAGCCAGCTGGGCAGGCCAAACTGCTGCTGCAGATTGGCTCCGGCTCCGGCCACCATCACAAAACCGACCACAAAGCAGGAAATAATCAGCGTTATATCAATAATGCGATTGATAACCGGATGGGCAATTTGTTCCAGGACCTCCTGATGGCTGCTGGACTGATAGTGCGACCCCAATGTCACTATAATCCGCCCGAAAATAACATTCAGCACCCCCAGCATGACCACGCCCATAAGGCCGGCTTTACCAAAACTCAAGAAATACTGCAGCATATCCTGTCCGGAAGAAAGTCCTGCACCGACCAAAACGCCCACATAAGCCATCGCAATGGAAAGGGCTTCTTTGCTAAAACGAAAAAAATTCATAACAGGCCTCCTCAGGATAAACCAGAGCATGTTGGTTTCACGCCCTTATTACTCTTCATAAAATTATACCATGTTTCCCTATACACAGCAATTTTGAGTACAATTTAATTTTGATTAGTATTATTTCTCCTTGTTTTTGCAAGCAGGTAAATAATGTCTGGTGAGCGAAATAAGGAAACAGGAATATGAGTCATGTCACCACGCTTGCAAAGGAGGATTGCCATGGATACGCTCCGCGCCATCTTAGGCGATATTTTCAATCTGGAAAAAGACCGCGCCCCCCTGAAGGAAATTGCCGAACGCATTTACAGCGGCGGTACACTCAAAGGCACGAATATGTGCATATTGATACTCGCCATTTTCATTGCTTCCATCGGTCTCAATATGAATAGTACCGCCGTTATCATCGGAGCTATGCTCATTTCTCCCCTCATGGGAGTAATCATGTCCATAGGCTACGGCATGGCAACCTACGACAGCGCCTATGTCAAAGAATCTTTTCTGAAACTACTGTTTCAGGTTACATTATCCATCCTAACCTCGGCACTTTATTTTTCCCTGTCGCCCATTGATACGGCCTCTTCTGAACTCCTTGCCCGTACAGAGCCGACCATCTGGGATGTGCTTATCGCTATTTTCGGCGGACTAGCCGGTATCATCGGCAGCACCCGCATTGAAAAAAGCAATGTAATTCCCGGCGTGGCCATCGCCACCGCCCTGATGCCGCCGCTTTGCACGGCAGGCTATGGCATAGCGACAAGTTCGCTCAAATTTTTTGCCGGCGCACTTTATCTGTTCTTTATCAACAGCTTTTTCATCTGTCTGACAACCTTTATCGTACTGAAATTCATCAATGTTCCGGCTAAAGCCTATGTATCGGAAACAGTTTTCCGCCGCCAGCGTTATCTTCTTTCCCTGTTGGGCATTATAATCATTCTGCCCAGTATGTATATGGCTTACCAAAGCATCCGCACCAATCTGGAACAGGTGCAGGTAAACGCTTATATTGAAAATAATTTTTCTCAGGGCAATCCACAAGTTATTGCCTACCACATTGCACCGCAGGAAAAAATACTGGATTTAACCATTATCGGACGCACTATTACAGCTGACGAACAAACCGAACTAGAAAAAAATCTCCATACCTACTCCCATTTTGCCGACTGGAACCTGCGTATTGTCCAGAACGATATGTCAGATACAGTACGCGCCGAAGATGTCAAAAATCTGATTGACAGCCAATGGAATTCCGTTGGCGGAGCAACTCTGACCGAAACACAGGAAACCGCCAAAAAGTACAAAGAATTGAGCATACGTTATGCACCTGCTTATCAACGGTTTGAGGCTGACCAAAAACTGCTGGCTGCCATTCGGCAAAAAGCGCCGATTATCTTCCCTGCCTTTACCGGCATCAGCGGTGCCGCTGTTGCCACCGAAGACGAAAAAGGCAAAACGGTCTACAAGAGCTTCTTAGCTGTCATTACCTGCCAAACACCCCTCTCTGAGGAAGAACAGCTCCGTTTGCAAAAATGGCTTGATTCTGAGGCAGGCATGCCCGTAACCTTTATCCTAAAGACTCCGGCGGCAAAATAACCCTCATTTAGCGTATCACACATATCAGCCCACTCCGCTAAGCAGCCTGAATTAAAAACTCCCCTGAGCGGCAGCCTTATCCAGCTGTCCTTCAGGGGAGTTTTTGCACCTTTATTTACCGAAATACAATTTCATTTCCTTACCGATATCCCGGGCGCATTTTTTCAGCGCACCTATCTTCGCCCGCATATCGCTATAGGTCGAATCATCCTGTTTGGATACGCTGTAGGTCTTGATGACATTATCCTTGCTGCAAAGGAAGGAATTGACAGTCACCGAGGCTCTTGACCGTGTGGTTGTTGAAAACAAGCCAGCGCTCAAAGTATTCTTCTCAATAACCGGGTCCTTGACAATAAAATATATCACCTTGTCATAACCACTGAAATTCACAAATTTCAGCAAATCCTCCTTCTTGGGTGCCTGTTCTTCCAGATATCCCTTATCCAGCCAATACTCAACCCATTTATTCTGCGGGTCATTCCCTGTGACTATGTTATATGACGTATCCGTCTCACTTCTCAGCTGACCATAAAAGTATTCATAGAAGTCCTGTGTCTTAAAATCCGGCGAAGAAATAATTACTACACCGACTGTCTGTTGGCGATGCAGAAAATTTTCAGCCGGCCCGGCACACGCGATATTGCAGAAAACCATTATGGTCATAACCAGCAATGCGATTCGTTTCATATAGCATTCCCCCACTTCCCTGTCTCACGAACTGCACCTGCTTTATTATACCAATATATTACGACAATCTGCCGCCATCTCCTGCCTTTACTGGCAAATTTCCTGTCTGCTTGTATTCTGCAGCTATCAGCCGTGGTCTGATTTCAGCCCGGCACCGCACATGGATAAAAGGGCTTCATCCGGCCTGCCATGCTCCTCGCAATACCGTTCGTACCCGGCATAGACCGCCGCCGTCGTATGTTCGCAATATATCCCCTGCCGTGCAATCTTTTCCCTGGCCGGCAGAATCTTATCTTCGGGAATGACCACGCCCTGCACCTTATATTTATTTATATAGGCCAAAATCTCCCGGCTGCGCAGGGGCACGCCGATGGCAATACCCTCGGCCAAAGTCGGCTCTACAGGTTCCACAGCAATATCATCTTTCCCGGCTGCCATCGCCTTGACAAAGGGCTGGCATTTTGCACTCTGCACGATAACCACCTGCGGCATGTGCTCAATAACGCCGCTGTGCAGCAGCTCCTCCAGTCCCTTCATAATGCCGATAAACAGCGTGCCATTGCCCAAGGGGACAAAGATATGCTCCGGGATGCGCCCCATCTGCTCATAGGTTTCGTAAATATAAGTTTTTGTCCCCTCGTAGAAAAAGGGATTATACACATGATTGGCATAGTAAATGCCCTCTTTTTCCACCTTTTCCCGGCACACCTCGGCGCAATGGTCGCGATTGCCCGGTACTACCACAGCCTTGGCACCATGGGCTTCAATCATGCGGATTTTCTTGTCCGATGTGCCCTCCGGCACGAAAATTTCACAATCAATCCCCACGCGCCCACAGTAGGCTGCTACGCTGTTGCCGGCATTGCCGCTGCTATCCTGTACCACAGACTTTATACCCAGGGATTTTATATAGGACACCAGCACCGCCGCACCCCTGTCCTTAAATGAAAGCGTGGGCATGAAATAATCCATCTTGAACAGGGTATGCTTATCGAAGTTGATGATGGGTGTCATGCCTTCCCCCAGCGTCACCTGCCGCCACGCATCCCCCGACAACGGCATAAACCTGTGATAGCGGAACAGGCTCCAGATATCCTTGTCCACCAGATCCGGCGAGAACTTTGGCGGAGTGTATTCCAGCCTCCACAATCCGCCACAGGTGCATTTGAGCTGCTTCGTATCTACACTTTCCTTATGTCCGCATTTCGTACATACAAAATTCATCCTGCACACTCCTTCCGCTTTTAATCTATTGTAAGGCCTCTGGCTTCGGCGATGGCCTCTACTTCCACCAAGGCTCCATGATGAAGTTTCCCGGCAGGTACTATAACTCTGGCCGGCTTATGACCGCCAAAGAAAGCTGCATAGGCTTCATTGACCTTGTCCCAGTCCGCAATATCGGCAATGTAAACATGGGTGGACACCACGGCATCCCGGCTGAGTCCGGCAGCTATCAGCACCTTGTCCAGATTAAAAAGCGCACGCTGTACCTGCACAGCGGCATCCCCTGCCACGACCGTTCCCGTCAGCGGGTCAATGGGCAGCTGACCGGAAATATATAGCATACCGCCAGCCAACACTCCCGGCATATAATGACCATTAGCCTTGACATCCATCGGCTGTACATTTTTCATGTTAATCTTCCTTTCCGTCAATAAGAAATTATTTAATATATATTTTTTTATATAAAACTTGTAAAAAAATACGGGCGTCAGCGTTTCCCCCGTACTTCGTCCAAATAGCTGTAAACCGTTACCCGGTTCACGCCCAAACGTTCTGCCACCTGCTCAATGCTGCCCTTTAGCTGGAAAATGCCCCGGCTTTCCATAAAGCGGATTTTCTCAATGCGCTCATCACGGCTGAGGCTGGCAACATCCGTACCGGCAAGTATATTATCAATCAGGGACAGAACCATCTCCTCCACCCGTTTGCCCTGCTTTCCTGACGCTGCCGTATTTTTCGGCTGCGGCATGAAGTTCTGCAGATAATCCAGCAGCTGCTGGGTACGGGTCATATCGAGATTAAGGCACATTGCCCCGACCAGATTTCCTTCATCGTCACGGATAAGCACTGACGAGGTGCGAATTAACTTGCCTTTTTTATGGAAAAAATCATTGGCCGCATATTCGTTATCGGCACCGTGCTCTATGGTATTTTTTACAAAATGCTCAAAGCCCTGACCGATTTCCCGGCCTGTTACCATGCCGTTAGCCACATAGACTACGCTGTGCTCCGGGTCGGCAATATCGTGCAGTACCACCTCGCACTCGTTCCCAAATGTCGCCGCCAGCATATCCGCTACAGGGATAAACGCCTTTACTCTGGGGTGCATGGTCTCACCTCCCTTATCTGGCTTTATTGTATAATATTTTATACACAAAGTCAATATATATATTTTTTTATATGCTATTTTTTAAAATATCATGCGTTAAGATTCCGCGTAATTTCCTTTAAATATTTTATTAAAAGCCGTTCATCATCGTAAACCTGACGGCCTTTTTTCGTGACAATGCCGGAGTTTATATAAAAAGGATTTTCCATGGGAATTACCGCCAAATCATCCTGTTTTAAAACTGCCTGCCGCGTTAAAAATGTGCAGCCAATTCCTGTGCGGACGAGATTTTTTATCGTGTGTAAATATGGAGAATAATGCACGACCTGAGGTTTACGATTTTCCCGGGCAAACATATCATGCACCATGTGATAGACGAAAAAACTGCTGTCCAAAAGTACCATTGGCTCCGTAATAATATCGGCAAAGGTTATGAAATTTTTAGCCGCTAATGGGTGATTTTTGCTCGTAATCAGGCAGCATTCGCAGGCAAATAATTTCTCGTAATTTAATTTTTGGCTGAAGCCTGTTTCGTAATTGGTGAAAGCAATGTCGAGTTTTTCCTCTTCGACCATGTGCAGGGCAGAGATACCGCCGGATTCGATAATGTCCAGACGAATCTCCGGGTGCTGCTGGCGAAATTCGCCTAATATCTTCGGCAGAAATTGTGTGCCCAGCTGCAAGGGCATTGCCAGCCGGATATGATTGCGATTATGGGCCATATCCATAATTTCATCTTCCAGCTGGTCAATCTGGTCCAAAATGTGTTTGACTTTGCCAAGTAATTTGCTGCCCTCCTGGGTAATGATGATTTTCCGACCTTCCCGATGAAAGATATTGAGACCTGTTTCTGCCTCCAGCGTCTGCATGGCCACGCTGATGGTCGGCTGGGAGACATGCAGATGTTCTGCCGCCTTGGTAATGTTCTGCCACTTGCAGACCTCGTAGAAATAACGCATTTGTATAAGTGTCATTATCCTTACCTCGTTATCGTTACAGTTCAGTTTCACTATCTACAGTTCAGTTTCACTATCTATATAATATCACATTTATAAGCACAGCTATACACCCCACGGAAGCCCTCAATAATCAAGGCATGACAGGCATTTAATAAAAATTTAATAAAACAGCTGGAAAATCTAAAAAAAGGACATGTGACCTTGTTTTCCCTGCTAGCATTTTAATATAATTCTAATCGTAGTTTCGCGTGATTTTTATTGTTGTCTGAATGTCTAAAATATAGTATGCAATAGAAATTAACGCAATATTTATGTTTGGGGAGAGATTTTTATCATGAAGAAAACTTTGGTTTCCACATTAACCACAGCGCTGGTTGTCGGTGCTGCCAGCACGACTTTTGCAGCCAGCAATCCGTTCTCTGATGTTCCGGCTGACCACTGGGCTTATGACGCTGTAAGCCAGCTGGCTGCCGATGGTGTCATTGACGGTTATGGCGACAGCACCTTCAAGGGCAACCGCAACATCACCCGTTATGAAATGGCTCAGATGGTCGCCAAGGCTATGGCCAAGAATACTTCCGGTGCTGACAAGGCTCTGGTTGACAAACTGGCTGCTGAATTTGCTGCCGAACTCAACAATCTGGGCGTGCGCGTTGCCAAACTGGAACGCAATGCTGATATGGTTAAGTGGAACGGCATGGTTCGTTATGACTTTGAACGTTCAAACTATGAACATCATCCGCTGAATAGAGCTGGTTATAACAAAGATGATGTTACCAGTGGCAATGGTATCACCTTCCGTCTGGAACCCACGGCAGAAGTAAATAAAAACTGGAAGGTAAAAGCTCGTCTGGACGCCTATGGTGGTTTTAAAGACGATTCTGCTGGCAACGTTCAGCTCAGACGCATCTGGGCAGAAGGCAAATACGGCAACACCATGGTACGCTTTGGTAAAATGCCTGTTACCATCGATATGGATATCATGTTCGATACCCAGTTCAGCGGCGCGCAGGTGCAGTTCGGCAACAAGCTGAAGACCACCATCAATGCCGGCCGTTTCAACCTGAACAGCGGTAATGATTACTACAAATATGGTGTAAAAATTGATGCTACTGGTGCAACCACGGCCAACTATCAGGCCATCGGCTTCACGGGCTGGCTCGGTAAATTAAATGCCGGCCTCGGCTACCATCACTTAACCAGCCATGCCTTTACCAACATGTTAGGCTATGGCAACAATGATGCCATGAACACCGTTACGGCAAAAGGCACTTATCACTTTGACAAAAACATCGCCCTGCAGGGTAACTACGGCAAAAACTTCAGTGCTGATAGCTACAACCAGTCTGCCAGCATCGTACTTGGCTATAAGGAATTTGAAAACTTCGATACCACCAATGCCGGCCAGTGGGGTATGGCGTTAGCTTACCGTCACATCGGCCAGAACGTCGGCCCGACTCCGACCTATACGCTGGACGCTGGTACTAAGGGCTGGGAACTCAGCTATCTGGCCAATGTTATGCCCCATACTTATTTATGGCTCAAAGCTGTAAAGGGCAAGACCCTGATTGGCAACGAAAGCTACAACGAGCTGTTCGGCCGTATTGAATGGCAGTTCTAATTCTCTCGTGTTAAAGAAAAGAGGCAAAAGTATGTTTGCAAAACGCTCTTTAAAAACCATGGTTTTGGCAGCACTGACGGCTGCTATTACCTCTGGTACGGCCTTTGCCGGTAACCTCACCGTATTTTCCACTTCCGATATTCACGGCAGCATTATTGGTTGGAACTATTTCACAGCCAAACCGGCTGATGTAGGTCTGGCTAAAATCAGCACCCTTATCAAGGAAGCCCGCAGCCAAAAAGGCCCGAATGATGCTATCCTCGTTGTGGACGGCGGCGATATCCTGCAGGGCACTCCGCTGGATACCTATATGGTGCAGCATCCCAATGAGTGGAAAACCCATCCGATGTTTGATGCCTTCAACACCATTGGCTATGACGCCATCGAACTGGGCAACCACGAATTCAACTTTGGTCTGGATTTCCTCCAAAAGGCCATCGGCAAGAACAAGAACGTACTGGCTGCCAACGTAATCGACGATAAGACGGGCAAAACCTGGAAGGGTGTTCGCCCTTACCTGATGAAGACTGTTACCATCGACGGTGAAAAGGTAAAAGTCGGCATTATCGGCACTGATACGCCGGCAATTCCGATGTTCGAAGACCCGTCCCACTTTGCCGGCGTGCATTTCGTCGACCAGGTGCCGGTATTCAAACAGTGCGTCAAGGAACTTAAGGCTAAGGGTGCTGATATCATCATCGGTATCACCCATTCCGGCGTGCCCCGTGATGACCGCAGCGGCGAAGAAAATCAGGTAGTTGACATCGCCAAAGCCTGCCCAGAACTGTCGCTGCTGGTTTGCGCTCATAACCATGTGGTCATTGACAACAAATCCGGCATTGTCGGCCCGGACGGCACGAAATATCCCGATTCTGTCATCAACGGCGTACCCGTTGTAGAAAGCGGCAAGGACGGCAAATTCCTGGGCAAGAGCGTCCTCACCATCAACAAGAAAAACGGCAAATGGCATGTGGACAAGGTTGCTACGCAGGCTATCTCTGTTAAAGGTGTCGCTGATGACCCCCAGATTGTAAACCAGGTAAAACCCTGGCATGACAAAACCCTGAAACATTTGCAGACTGTAATTGGCAAGGCTTCGGCTGAATTTGTCGGCGCAGAATCCAACCATCAGGATTCCGCCATCGTGGATCTGGTAAACGAAGTACAGCGCCACTATGCCGGCACGCAGCTGTCTGCATCTGCCTCCTTTAACACCAGCCAGAACATTGCCAAGGGTGACATCACCCTGCAGGAAATGTCCGGCCTCTACATCTATGAGAACTATCTCTACGGTATCGAAATCAACGGTGCTGAACTGCGCAAATACATGGAGCATGCCGCCCACTTCTATGGCAAGTCCCCGGACTACAACTATGACATGCTGCAGGGCGTAGATTACACCATTGATATGACGAAACCTGAAGGTCAGCGTATCGTAAAGCTCCAGTATCAGGGCAAAGATGTCAAGGATACTGATAAATTCACCATGGCTATCAACGACTACCGCATGAACGGCGGCAGCGGCTACATGGAAGCTATGGGCTACACCAACGGCAAAAAGCCGAAGATTGTCTTTGATTCCATGCGCCAATACGGCGATGATGGCCAGATGCGCAATCTCATGATTCGCTATGTTCAGGAAAAGGGCACGATTACACCGAAATGTGACCATAACTGGACGGTAATCAAATAAACAACATCAGGACATAGAAAAGCCAGCTCCTCACGGGGCTGGCTTTTTACTATGCGCAATTTGCTATATAATAAGAGCAGACGCAAAACCAAGGAGGCTCCGCCATGAAGTTTTTTCATCTCTCTGATTTACATATCGGACTAAAACTAATCAACCATGACCTGCATGAAGACCAGGCCTATATACTCCGGCAAATAACGGAGCTGGCCGCCCGGCGCCGCCCCGATGCCGTAGTTATCGCCGGGGATATTTACGACAAGGCCATCCCCTCAGCCGAGGCAGTTTCGCTCTTTGACGAATTTATCACCGGGCTAAGTCAGGCACTGCCTCAGGGAGAAATCATGCTCATCTCCGGCAATCATGACAGTGCCCAGCGCGTTGATGTCTTCCGTCATCTGCTTTCGCGGCATAAAATCCACCTGATCGGCCTGCCACCCAGAAAGCAGGACGAACACATCGCGCAGGTCACTATGACTGACAGCCACGGCCCGGTACATTTCTACCTGCTGCCCTTCGTAAAGCCCTCTATGATAAAAGAAATCACCGACACCGGGGATAACGGCAGCCCCCTCTCCTATGATGAAGCCATCCATGCCCTGCTGAAACGGGAAAACATCGACACCGCCGCCCGTAATGTACTGGTGAGCCACCAGTTCTATCTTTCCACCGGCGGACGAGCCGAGGACATCATCCGCAGTGACTCCGAAAACATCACCGTGGGCAACATTGACTCCGTAAACGGCGATGTCCTGGAGCAATTCGACTATGCGGCGCTTGGTCATATCCATAAGCCACAACGTCTCAACGGCGCAGACTGTTACCGCTATTGCGGCACGCCTCTGGCCTGCTCTGTCAGCGAAGCCGGACAGGAAAAGGGCATCATCGAAGTGGATATGGCTGCCAAAGGAGAGGTAACGACCACCGTCCTGCCCCTCACCCCCCTGCACGAGGTACGCAAAATCCGGGACACTCTGGAAAATGTGCTGGCTGCCCCCTCTGCCGACTACGTCAGCATCACCCTGACAGACGAAGAGGACCTGGACATCTTTGATATGCAGGACAGGATAAGCGCCGCTTTCCCCAATCTGCTGGAAATCAGGCGCGCCGTCCAAAAGAACGTCAATTATGAGGCCGCTGCCGTCCCACAGGAGCAGCTTTCTCCCTTTGAGCTATGCAAGTCCTTCCTCGGCGATTTGGATAGCGCTGACGAGGAGCTGCTGGCCGATATCATCAATACGGTGCAGGTGGAGGCATAATTATGAAACCAATCAAACTGATACTACAGGCCTTTGGCTCCTATGGCGCAAAAACCGAGATTGATTTTACCCGCCCGCAGCAAAATTTGTTTTTGATTACGGGGGACACCGGCGCAGGCAAAACCACCATCTTCGATGCCCTTGTCTTTGCCCTCTACGGGGAAAACAGCTCCAACACCAACAAAAAGGCCAGTACCGATATGCAGAGCCAGTATATCGGGCGTGATGTCACCCCCTTTGTCGAACTGATTTTCAGTGAAACAGCAGGCGGCGAAGAGCAAATCTACACGGTACGCCGTGTCCCCCATCACTTCCGCAAGCGGCTGCGCGGACAGGGAGATGACATCGAAACCAAGGAAGAGCTCACCCTGACCCTGCCGGACGACAGCAATTTCAACGGCAAAATCGGCGAAATAAATGCCAAATTACAGGACATCGTCGGCCTTACCAAGGAACAGTTCATGCAGGTGGGCATGATTGCCCAGGGCGAATTTATGGAGCTTTTACGGCTGGAATCCAGCAAGAAAAAAGAAATTTTCCGCCGCCTGTTCGCCACGGAAATCTTTGACCGGATTGTAAATGAGCTGAAAAACCGCAATGCTGCCATGCAGGAGGAAAGAAAAAACCTGCTGCAGCGCTGTCAGGGCGTGGTGGAAAATCTTTCCCTGCCAGCGGAAGGCCGTGAGGAACTGCAAGCCTTAAAAAACAGGATTCAGCAGGCCAAAAACATCAGCATTGTCGATATCGAAGAGCTGATTGACCAGCTGACACCCTTCTGTGACGAACTGCAGGCACAGGCGGCTTCTATCCAGACAGCCTATACAGCCGCCACCGGACAGCGCGATAAATACAACAAAGAATACCATGACGCCCAGATACTCAGCACCGCATACCAGGAACTTGATAATATCATGGCGCAGGAGACTAACCTTTCCGGCCGGCAGGAAAGCATGAACCAAAAAGCCCGGCTGGGCCGGACCATTGACAGCGCCTACAAAATAGCAGCTCGTCATCAGCGCTGGCAGGATAAGTTAAACGGCCTCAACCGGCTCCTTGCCCAGCAAAAACAGCAGACAGCAGCCCTGCCCGGTCTGCAAATAGCCGAAAAAAAAGCCAAACGGGAACTGGAACAGCAAAAAACAATCCAGCAGGAGGCCCTGCAGGACTACAGCGCCGTGGAAACCAAGGTCAGGGCCGCCTTGCAGGTACTGAGCCAGTTAAACGCCCTGCAAGAACAGACAGAAGTTTTACAAAAACAGGTACAGAGTGCCAAGGCACTTCTTACCGCCGCCCAAGAGCAGGAAACGGCCTTTGCCCGGCAGATAGCCGACTGGCAAAAGCGCCAGCAGGAATTAGCCAGTGCCGGACAGGACTTGGAAAAATGCCGCAATCAGGCTGAACGCCTGCAAAACTGGCAAGCCGAAATGCTGCGTCTGACCGCCCTGCAGCAAGATACCGCCAAAGCAGAGGCAGAGGCCCATGCGGCCCAGCAGGCCTATAAACAGGCTCAGGCACAGCACGCTCAGGCGCAGGAAAATTATAATGTCCAGCAAAAGCTTTTCCTTGATGCGCAGGCCGGAATACTAGCAGAAACCCTGCAGGCAGGAATTCCCTGCCCTGTATGCGGCTCTACCGACCATCCCGCCCCCCATAGATTAACAGAAGATACCAAACCATTAGAACGTCATGAACTGCAGCAACTGAGCCAAAAAGCCGCCGCGCTGAACCAGCAGCAAAACCGGCTGGCCGAACAAGCCGGAAAAGCCAGCACCACCCTGCAAAACTGTCAGCAGCAGTTCACCGAGGGGCTGCAGCATCTGGCACAAAGCCTGCGCGAATTCATTTCCCTGCCCGGGCAGCCGCAATTAACCGACATAAAGCCCCATCTCAGCAAATGGCAGACCGTACTGCAAAAAAGGCAGGCAGAGCTGGAAGCACAGGCACAGGAACTAAAAGAAATCAACCGGCAGCTTGACGAAAGCGGCAGTAAGACCGCAAAACTGAAAGAAGCCGTTGCTGCGGCTGACCAGAAATACCATCAGGCCGATAGCAGCCTCAAAGATTTGCAGGGCCAGCAAAAGACCCTGACAGCACAAATTACCTACGAAAACGAAGCTGCCGCCCGCACGGAATTAGCCGCTGCCCAAGCGAAGTTTGCCGCAGCCCAAAACAGCACCCGGCAGGCGGAAAATAACGCCGCAGCAGCCGCTGCCGCCCGGCAGCAGGCAGAAACCCTGCTAAATGATGCAGCGGACAAAATCCCGGCTCTGACCGCTGAAACGGATTCTGCCCAAAAAGACTATCAGGATATATGCGCGGAACTGAACATGACCGCAAAAGTCTGGCAGCCCTTAGTACATGATTACACCGCCGCTGACAGCGATAAATTGCTGCAGGAGGTACAAAACTACAAAGATATGGCAAACAACCTGCAGGGGCGGAAGCAGGCGCAAATAACGGCCATCGCTGACCGTCCGCGCCCTGATATGGAAACGCTGAAAGTCAAACAGGAACAGGCTCATGCAAACTGGCAGGCGCTGTCACAAAAATTACAGTCCTGCCAGCAAATGCTCGCCAGCAACCAAAAAGTAGCCGACGTCCTGCAAAAATCCCTTGCGGCGCGAGCCGACAAACTGGAACGTGCCAACCGTCTGGATAATCTGTACAGCCGCCTGTCCGGCAAAGTATCAGGCTATCGCATGGATATTGAAACCTTTGTCCAGCGCCACTATCTGACCCGGATTCTCGCCGCTGCCAACCGGCGTTTTTCCGAAATGTCCGCCGGTCAGTTTGAACTGCGGCTCATCCCGATTGACGATGCCGGTCAGGGGCGGAACCGCGGCCTTGATCTGATGGTCTACTCCACCGTCACCGGCAAGACCCGTGACATCAAGACCCTCTCCGGCGGTGAATCCTTTATGGCAGCCCTTTCCCTGGCTCTTGGCCTGTCCGACCAGATTCAGGTGAGCACTGCCGCCATCAACCTTGACATTATGTTTATTGATGAAGGCTTCGGCTCTCTGGATGAACACTCACGCAGTCAGGCCATCAAAGTCCTCAAACGCCTCTCTGCCGGCGATAAACTGATTGGCATTATCTCCCATGTCACCGAACTCAAGCAGGAAATCGACAACCAGCTTATCGTCCGCAAAGATGATAAAGGCAGCCATGTAGAATGGCAGATCAGTTAAAACAACGCCCTGCAGTTTTTTGCCTGCAGGGCGTTGTTTCACGTGCAACATCAAAAATATTATTTTTCTTCAATATAGCGGATAATCATATCGGCAGCCTGCTCTAAGCCAACACGCCCCGTGTTAATCGCCAAATCGTAATATTTGGGATTTCCCCACTTACGGCCTGTATAATGACTGTAGTAGCCGCCGCGTTTTAAATCCTCATTTTCCAGTTCACTCAGGGATTTATCCTCATATACTGTCCGCCCACGTTCCTCCCGGAATTTATCATCGGCACAGATAAAGAACGAATATGTATTCTCTCTGTCACGCAGGACATAGTCAGCACAGCGTCCCAAAATAACACAGGAACCGCTGTCTGCCAGCCGCTTGATAATCTCACATTCCGAGTCAAACAGCTTGTCATTGAGCGTCTGGGGGCCGGCAGATACACCGAACAGGTAAAAGGGCATAAACTTTACCGGAAGCGGCGGAACTTCTTCCTCAAACTTTTTCAGTTTGTCAAAATCCATATCTTCCACGCCGACTTCTGCCGCTGCTTTGCTGATAATCTGCCTGTCGTACAGCTTTACGCCTAACTTCTTCGCCAAAATCTGGCTTAATTCCCGGCCACCGGAACCGTATTCCCGGCTAATGGTTATAACGGTATTATTCTTCATGAAATTTTCTCTCCTTCATGAATACAAGTTACCAGTTGTCATTTCAAATACTTTTCAAACTTCATGAAATGCTCCAGCTGTTTCTTAAGTTCAGCCTTGGTTTCTTCAATGCTCAGTACCCATGGAGCCTGGAAATTCATTTTTTCCACTTCTGCCTTGTATTCGGGATTTTCATTGACCACCTTGGTAATGGCTTTGCTGATTTTTTCCACTACAGCCGGGTCTGTTCCCTTGGGGGCTAGAACTGCATAATAGGTGTCTACATAAAGGTCTGGATAGGTTTCACTGGCGGAGGGAATGTCAGGAAGCATCTTGGAACGAGCCGACAGCAAAGTACCTAAGCTGCGGAGCTGACCGCTTTCAATGTATTCCTTGGCACCGCTGTAAGGTACGGAGCTGGCATCTACATGACCGCCCAGCAATGAGGTCAGACGATTTGAAGCATCACCGGTATCGACCACATTGAATTTTGCCCCAATGGATTTATCCATGATAACGGAAGCGATATACACACCGCCGCCCATTGATACGCCGTATTTTATAGTGCCCGGATTCTTTTTGGAAGCCTCAATCAAATCATTCAGATTTTTGTACGGGGAATCGGCTTTTACCACGATATTTTCCCCGGCCTGCCGTCCGTAAATAGCAATGGGTTCAAAGGCCTCATAACTGAAATCCGACAAGCCGGTAGCCTTATTGCCAATCAGCGCTGCTGTATTTGTCGCAATTATGGTATAGCCGTCTTTGTCGCCGTCCTTATACTGCTCCAGCGCTATGGAGCCATTGGCTCCCGTCACATTATTGGGTACGACCGGCTGTCCCAGTTCTTTTTCCAGCAGCCGTGCCAGCAGACGCGCATTGTAGTCAGTATCTCCACCGGCTGCATGGGTTACAATCATGTTAATGGGCTTCTGTGGAAAATTCGCTGCATCCTGCTTGCTGGCACTTTCATCGCCACCGCAGCCGGCAGCCAATAAGCATGCCCCTATTGCTGCTGCTGATAAAACTTTTTTCCAACCTTTAAATTTCATGTTCTTCGCCTCTTTCTTAAATGTCACCATTTACGCTTTATGCATTCTGCCGGGCTTCTGCTTCGGCTATTTTCTTAGCTTCCCGGCGATTCATAATAAAGGAAAAAATCAATGCTGCTACGGCTACAGCTGCCAGCACAGCCGCTATGGGATGGTCCAGCAGCCCTTCACCCGTGCCCTGCAGCTGGGCCACCCGGCGGAAATTCATTTCAAATATCGGGCCTAAGATAATGCCCATGATGACCGGCACCGAGGGAACCTTGGCCTTAATCATGCCGTACCCCACCAACCCAAAGGCCATGATGCTATAAACATCAAAGATACGGTTGCTGTTGCCAAAGGCACCGATAGCACATAGCACCATGATAATCGGCAGCAGGTAATACTTAGGCACGGTCAGCACCCTGATAAACACCCTGATACCAAACAGCTCAATAAAGAGCATGGCCAAAGCTGACAGGAATAAAGCAACGAACAGGCCATAAATAACCACACCGCTTTTTTCAAAAATCAGCGGCCCCGGAGCAATGTTGTGAACCATCAAACCGCCCAGCAGAATTGCTGTGACTGCATCACCAGGTATCCCCAGCGTCAGCAGCGGTATAAGCGCACCGCCGATACCGGCATTATTGGCACTTTCCGATGCTACAATACCGTCCATAATCCCCGTGCCAAACTTTTCAGGGTACTTGGACTGATTCTTGGCCGCCGTATATGAAAGCATTCCCGAAATAGCTCCGCCAATTCCGGGCAGAATACCTATTATACAGCCGATAACTGATGACCGCAGCGCATTGAATTTCTGGCCAAAAAATTCTTTCAGCGTAAAGCCAAAGCCCTTGATGTGTACATTGGTTTCCACACGCATATCCTGCTGCTGCCGTACCTCCTCAGCAGCTTTGGCAACTTCCGTAATGGCAAACAAGCCTATGAGTATCGTCAGGAGGGCAAAGCCGCTGGTCAGTTCGCTCATCCCAAAGGTAAACCGTTTCATGGAATCAACCGGGGACAAACCTACCGTTGCTATCATCAGCCCCAGAAATGCCCCCATCAGCCCCTTTACCAAATCACGGCCGGCCAGACTGATTACCAGCGCCAGCGCACAAGCTGCTACAGCACAGTACTCAAAAGCGCCAAACTTAATCGCCACACTGGCCAGCACAGGCGATACCGTCACCAGCATCAGCAGGCCGAAAATCGTACCGACAAAGGAGAAAACCACGCCTACGCCCAAGGCTTTGCCGGCTTCCCCTTTAGCCGCCATCGGCGTGCCATCAAAAGTAGTGGCAATGGACGAAGGTGTACCGGGGATATTCAATAACACCGCCGCCACCAGACCGCCGGAAATCCCCCCGACATACAGAGCAATCAATGTCGAAAGCCCCTGTACAGGAGACATGGTATATGTTACCGGCAAAAACATAATCAAAGCTAACGTAGCTGTTAATCCCGGTACAGCACCGAAGATTATCCCTACGAATACACCTATAACAATAAAGCCAATGGTCAGCGGGTCAGCAAAAACAGACATAGCGCCTTGAACTAAAATCGAAGGATCCATTTACAGCGCCCCCTTATCGTAATATCCCTGGCGGCAGCATGACCATCAGGTACTTGGTAAACACATAATATAAGCTAATGGAAAAAAATACTGCCAATCCTGCTGCTATATAATGCATCCGTTTGTTGCGCGCAGTAATCGGTGTCAATACCCAAATCTGCAAATATACATATACAATACTGCTAATAATAAACCCCACAGGTTTCATCAGTACAGCATAGAGAATCAACAGAATAAAAGTATAGGCAACTTCGCGCCGTTCCCTGATTACCTCTATAAGTTCCCGGGCAGATTTGCCCCGCTCACCCTTAACGTATTTGTAAATTGACCGGGCTATGAGGATAACGCTCAGAAGCAGCAAGCACGTTCCCCACAACTTGGGAATCGTCTGAGCATTTACTCCGGCCGTGGCCGCACCGCCAAATATCTTGACATTGGCGGTGGCGTATAGATACAGGCCTGAAAATATCACTCCTGTAAGACCGGTGATAAAGTCACTTCTCATACATCTCGCTCCCTTCATGGAAAGCTGCTCTATTACAAGACCTTCTGATAAATACTGCGAATATCAGCCAGTGACAGCTCCTTGCAGTTGTTGACCAGCAAACGCGTCTGCTGGCTGCCGGCTTCTACCAGAAAATCCAAGTCCGCAGGCTGAACGCCAAATTCCTGCAAGTTGGTGGGGATATTGGTTTCCTTGACAATAGCCGCTATTTCCCTGATGATATAATCTGCTTTTTCCAGCTGGCTGCTCCTGGCCATTTCCGGGTACGCAGCATCACAGAGCTGTGCCAGCCTGTCTGCGCAGGCATCTTTGTTGAACTCCATCACATGAGCAAAGAGAATTGCATTGGATACGCCGTGAGCAATATGATATTTTCCCCCCAAAGGATATGACAGGGCATGTACAGCCGTAGTCCCCGAGCCGGTAATGGCTACGCCGCCATAGAATGCGCCCAGCATCATCTCTGACTTTGCGGTCATATCCCCGGCATTATTGTAAGCCCGGCGGATATTGCGGAAAATTTTGACAGCACCTTCTTTGGCATAGGTATCGCTAAGCGGTGTCGCCTTTTTAGATGTGAAGCACTCCACAACGTGAGCCAAAGCATCCACGCCTGTAGCCGCGATGATTTTAGGCGGCAGCTTGGCAATCATATCAACGTCCAAAATCACATAATCGGGAATCATGCAGTCGTTTACAATCCCTTTTTTCGTCTCTTCCTCGGGAATTGCCACAATAGCATTGCAGGTAGCCTCAGACCCCGTACCGCAGGTCGTGGGTACCATTACCGCAGGAGCACATTTACGGGCAATGCTGCTGTCGGCCAGCAAATCACGCAAAGTGTATTCAGCCCCCAGCGTAATGCTGGCCAGTTTGGCAGCATCCATGACGCTGCCGCCACCGATGCCTACAATCAAGTCCGGCTTTTTCCCGGCAGCTTCCGCCAAAACCCTTTCGATATCGCTGACCGCCGGTTCCGGCGTGAGGTCTTCAATTATTTTTACCTGCGCCAGCTCTGCACAAAGTTTCTCGATTTTGGCGCTGAGCCCCAGAGAACGCACTCCCTTGTCGGCAAAGAGCAGAATGTATTCTGCCTGCTCCCTCCTGATAATGTCCCTAAGGCGCTCACTGCTGCCTTGCCCGGCATAGGTCACTGCCGGTATGGTTATTTGACAATTATTCATTACTGCTCCCCCCATCTTGCATGTTTATAAGCGTCAGGATTACATACTTTGTCCCATTTTTCACCACGGCAAACCGCTAATACACCTTCCGCGGCCAAAGTGGCCACGCCCGAAGCCGCCTCTTTGGTCTGACCAGCCATGTGCGGTGTGACGATAATATTTTCCAATTTGAATAAAGGGTCGTCCGTGCGAATGGGCTCCTGTACCACCACATCCGTAGCTGCAGCCTGAATCCATTTCTCGCTGAGGGCCTTGCACAAGGCTGGTTCATTTATGATGCCGCCTCTGGCGCAATTCACCAGAATAGCGGTTGGCTTCATAAGATGCAGCTCTTTTTCACCAATCATGTCCTTCGTAGCCGGTGTAAGCGGCGTATGCACGGAGACTGCATCGGCCTCTTTTAAAATATCCTCCATACTGGCGCGATAACCATACCCCCAGCCCTGTACCACATCTTCTTTGAGGTAGGGGTCATACACCAATACCTTCATGCCAATGCCCGTGGCCAATTCCGCCAATATTTTGCCGATATGCCCACAGCCGATAAGTCCCAGCGTTTTGCCGTAGAGTTCGTAGGCCTTGTACTCACTGCGGATGCCAAAGTTACCCTTACGCATCTCCTGGTCGCATACCAGCATATTTTTAGCGCAGGCAAAAATCATGGCCATCGCGTGTTCCGCCACAGAACGCGTATTGGCTCCCGGCGCTATGACTACGGGAATCCCCAGTTCCGTAGCCCCGGCGACATCCACACTGTCCACGCCGACTCCCGGACGGCCAATAGCCTTTAAATTCGGGCAGGCCAGCATGGTTTCTTTATCAATGGAGCCTATGCGTATAATCACTCCGTCAGCATCCTTTAAATGCGGCAGCATATCCTGAGGTTCACCAGAGCCGACAATAACAACCTCTGCCCCGGCTTTTTCCAGTACCGCCATACCGTCATCATGGAGGCGGTGAGAAATAACAATTTTCGGTGCTTTTGCCATGTTCTGTCCCTCCTCAATATTCCTTGAATACTTCGGTTAAGGCCGCTGCAATTTTCTTATCCGTGCAGTTGGACGGCTGCCGGGCAGGCCCTACCTTCCAGCCGCGCATATTCACAGCCAGCTTGACCACGGAGTTGGGATTTCCCATCTGCATCACATTGCGGAAGGGGCGAATTTTCTTCTGTGCTTCATTGGCTTTCTCAATATCGCCAGCGGCCCAATATTTATAGATACTTACCATAAGTTCCGGGAAAACGTTTGAACAGCCGGAAATCGCGCCGGTACCGCCTGCCTGCAATGTCCAGAGAATCAGCGAATCACTGCCTGCCAGAACCTGAATACGCTTATCGGTATTTTCAATGTACTTCAAAGTGTTATCAAAATTACCGCTGCTGTCTTTGATACCGATGATATTTTCAAATTCCAGCAGCCGTTTAACGGTGCCAAACGCTATGTTATTGCCGGTTCTGGCCGGAATGTTATAAAGCAGGATTGGCAGGTCTACGGCCTTGGCCACCGCACTGTAATGTTCGTACAAATCTTCCTGGCTGACAGCTACAAAATATGGTGAAATCACAGACAGACAATCCACTCCCAAATCCATGACCTTCCGGGAAAATTCAATGGTTTCCTTGGTTGTAACACAGCCCGTGCCTGCATACACAGGCACACGACCATTGACAGCCTCCACAGCCGTCTTAATAATCGTCAGCTTCTCCTCCTGAGAAAAGGCATAGAACTCGCCATTAGTCCCCAGAGGAAATATGCCACTGACCCCGGCCTCAATCAGATGATTGATAAACTCCTTGTACATTTCAGGATTAAACTCTTCTTTGTCCGTCAATGCCGTAACTACGGGGGTAATCAAACCTTTTGCCTCAAACATCGCTATCGCTCCTTTATACCGCTTTATGCCAATTCTTTGCTAAACTTTACTTTTGCCATCTGCGCACCCAACCGCAATGCTTCCAGCATGCTGTTCGGACTTGCCTTGCCCGTCCCTGCTACGGGAAATGCCGTGCCATGGTCTACGGATGTGCGGATAATCGGCAAGCCCACCGTTACATTTACTCCACTGTCAAAGCCAAGCACCTTGATGGGAATATGGCCCTGGTCATGGTACATAACCACCACTATATCAAATTCATTCAGATTAGCCGCCCTATGGAACACGCTGTCAGGAGGCACAGGCCCTGTTACAGCCCAGCCTTTAGCCTGCGCTGCCCTTACGGCCGGCTGGATGACTCTTTCATCCTCATCGCCAAAGAGCCCGTTTTCACCGCAATGCGGATTAAGTCCGGCCACCGCAATACGCGGTTTTTCAATGCCCATCAGCACCAGATTTTCCTGCGCCAGCGCAATGACCTTGGCTACCCGTTCCTGCGTTACTGCCTGCGGCACATCCTTAAATGCGATATGCGTTGTAACGTGGATAACACGCAGCTTCGGACTGGTGAGCATCATGGAAAAATCCTTCTGTCCTGTCAAATGCCCCAATATCTCCGTGTGTCCCGGAAAGTGGACGCCGCCTAAATTGAGCGCTTCCTTGTTGAGCGGCGCTGTCACAATCGCATGAATTTCATGGCTCATCGCACCCTGACAGGCTTTTTCGATATATTCATACGCTGCTTTCCCTGCCCGGCCATCTACCTGCGCAAAAGGCAAATCTGCCGGTAAATTATTTAAATCAACCACGTCGATAATGCCATGCCTGTATTCACCATCAGCCACAGCATGAATGCCATTGCACTTCAGGTCAGCTCCTGTCACCTTTACAGCACGCTTCATTATCTCTAAATCGCCAAAAACCACTGGTCTGGCATTTTGATATATATCCTTTTCCATTAGGGCCTTTACGATAATTTCCGGGCCAACGCCAGCGGCATCGCCCATGGTAATCCCCAGCACGGGTTTCTTCATTGCCTTATCCCTCCTGCTTTACCGCTGTACAGCTGGCATCATGTACGGCAGCGGCCGCTTTGCACAATGCCTCCTCACTACCAAACGCACCTGCCTTGGTGACTACCAGCAAAGGCTCCAGCCCCTCCCCCTGTAAATATCCCAGAGGAACGCCCGGCTCAACCTCAGCCAATATATTTATCCTGTCTACCCCCAGACTGCGGCACACATGCACGGCTGTATCTCCGCCGGTAAGCACCAATCCGGCACATTCCCTAAGGGATTGCCGCTTAATAACCTCTGCCAACATTACGGCTATATGCTCGCTTACCTCTTTACCGGAAAGCCCCAATCGCTGCCCTGCCGCTACAGCCTTCTCCACATCATCATCATTGGCAGCTGTGAAAATCAGTACATCCTGCCCCCGGCGCAAGACATCCCTAAGTTCCCATGCGTACTCAGGAATGATATCTGATTCCTGCAGCGCCCGTTCTGCATCAATCTGCAAGGAATATACCGGGGAATCAGCCTGCAATTTAGCAATTTGGGCCTGTGTGGATTTGCTTACACTGCCGGCACATATTATTACCGGCCCCGGGCGTGACTGAATCCGCTGCATTCCATGTCCCTGCCAGCCATAAAAAGCGCTCATGTAATCAGCCAGTCCGGCAGAGCCAACCCAGAGAATATGCTTGTAATCCTTTACTGCCTCCAGCAGAACCTGAAAATCCTTTTCTTCCGCAATATCAGAGACCACCCATTTGCGTCCTCTAGCTGCATTATCCCGAATGAAGCTGCGAACGTTATCAGCCCCTTGGCGCATGGTATTGTATTCCACCACTGCGCAAAAACAGTCAGGAACCTGCTTGCGCAGGATTTCAGGTATATAGGAATCCTTAACCGGCGTCTTGGGTGCCCGGCCAATCTCCGTCAGCTCCAAAAGTGTACCATCCATAAGATGATAACCACCTACGGTAATCCTTCTGTTTAATGGATACGCCGGGGCAATTACCACCAGTTCAGGCTTTACCACATCAGCTATCGCCTGTACTTCCGCCCCCCAGTTGCCGCGCAGCGTAGAATCAATTTTTTTAAATATACATGATACCTGAGATTTATCCAGCTGCTCGCAAATTTTATGGGTTTTAACATAAGCCTCTTTCAGTGACAAATCCCTGCTGTCAGAATCAATCACCAGTACCTCACTGGTCAATGCAGCCACATCGGCCATCCCCAAAAACACACTGGCAGATATTTGCCGCTTGGCAAATTGTAAGGCCGTATCATTGGCACCCGTAAGGTCATCGGCAATAACCGCCATCTTTATCATGTCATCACCTGATTTCTCTTTAACTTTCGCCCTAATAACTATCGCATAATGCGTGCCAACTTGCGAAAGCCTGTATTTATTAGCGGCAATACCTATAAAAAAAGAAACTTGTTGCATATTGCGACAGTTGTCGTTTTATTTTGCAACAAGTTTCTCCTTATAATCTTTTGTTTTTTAGTTTACGCCATAATGTCGAACGATGTATTCCCAGTCTCTGCGCCGCCCGGCTGTAATTATTCCCCTCTTCTGCCAGCACCTGCCGCATTGTTTCCAGTTCCAAATCTTTCAGGCATTGGCTTTCTTTACTCTGTCTTTCCCTGCTGTCCTGCCTGTCACCTGCATATTCATCCGCCAGCGCCAACGAAACCACCTCCTTGCTTATCTGGTTTCCATTGGTCAGCAGCATTATTCTCTCAACCATATTACGTAATTGGCGGATATTGCCGGGCCAGCTTGCCCGGCAAAGTACGTCCATGGCCTCTTCATCAATCGTTGCAATTTCCGGGTTTACATCCGCCATGTCCTGAAGCATATAACGCACCAGCAACGGTATGTCTTCCTGCCGTTCCGCCAAATCCGGCATGCGTATGCGCAGAATATTTAAGCGGTAATACAAATCCTCACGAAAAACACCGTCCTGAACCATCTTCCCCAAATCTTTATTGGTTGCCGCAATCACACGCACATCTATGGGAATGACTTTTTCACTGCCCAGAGGCATTACCTCGCGTTCCTGTAGAACACGCAGCAGCCTTGCCTGTAAGGAAGCAGGCATTTCACCAATCTCATCCAAAAAGAGCGTTCCGCCATGTGCCAGCTCAAACATCCCCTGCCTGCCGCCTTTTTTAGCCCCGGTAAAAGCTCCGTCAGCATAGCCAAACAGTTCTGACTCCAGCAAATTCTCCGGTATAGCGGCACAGTTGACCGCCACAAAGGGGCCTGCCGCCCGCTGGCTGCGATTATGAATGCCCTGTACCAGCATTTCCTTGCCTGTCCCCGATGCTCCCGTAATGAGTATCGTTGATTCTGTCAGCGCATAGCGTATGGCTTTATTTTTCATATTTTGACAGGCTGTGGATTGGCCGATAATATCATCCATGCTGTATTTAGCAGTAAGACCTTTCGCCATTATCTTCTTACGTATGCTTCGTTCCTGCCGCTGCAGCTCTGATACCTGCTGCAGGGTGTATATAGTCATGAACAGGCCATCGCTTTGTATCTGCGATGATTTCACCAATAACTGCCGGCCAAAAACCTCCAATACGGGTTCATCTTCATCCTGTTTTACGATTTCCAGCAGAGCCGGATAAACGTCAGACAGCCGTTTGCCCACGATATCATATTTAAATTTATGAAAAATGAGTTCTGCCTGCGGGTTAAAAATGGTAATGCAGCCATGTTCATCAACAGCGATAATTGCATCCACAGACTTGTTTATCACTGCCTGCAAAATATGCGTTTTCATCTCATCACGGCACTTGACATTCGCAATGAGCAAGGCCTCCTGCAAAGCCTTGAAAATAGCCTGTTTGCCTGAATTGATAATACTCGCCGCCAATCCATGCTTTAATGCTTCTCGGGTTGATACCGCATCGCCCACAACTAAATCCATGCCTTCATTTATGGCTTTCGTTATACACGCTTCTACATCCTGTTCATTGCTTATGACCAGCTCTCTAAACGGGCGCTGCAATATATTTGTCAGCGCTTCACAGCCATATACCATGTTGTCAAAGCCGACCACGCCAATCTTGTTTACGGCAGACAAGTCTCCGGCCTGATTAACAGCCTCTATCAAGTCCATCCCCGATACTTGAATACTGACCACCGGCCTCACATTCATCTGCTCCAGTAATTTGGCTGTGCCGCCACGGCTGACAATGACCTTTACCGACCGGGGAACGCCCTGACCAATCAGTCGTTCCGCTTCCTGCAAATCAGCCTCAATCACTTTAAACAAATCAATTTCCTGTGGGAATCGCTCCTTAATGACCAATCTTACATTCTCAGTCAGTTCTCCAAAAGGTGCCACCACTAATACCTGTGCCTGCACCCTATCGCCTCCCCATCACCAGCACGCTGTATTTACACATTTAGAACACATCTATATCCTACCCAACTATAAAATTGAATGCAAGCTAATTATTTCATTTTGTATTGTCTCTTGTAAACTATGTATATATTGACATATAATTTTATTTGCTATAAAATTAAATCCGTACATAAACACAACTATATAAGGAGGTTTTCGTAATGAATTTTTCTTTTGCAAAAAAAATCGTCTTTGCTTCAGCAATAGCCTTAGGCATCATTTCTGCTGGCAGTGATACCGGTTTTGCCCAAAGTCAGCATCTCACCATTGACGGTGACCACGGCAAACTGGATGCCGTGCTGCAGACCCCTGACGGCGTCAGGGACTATCCTCTGGTAATCGTCATGCACGGCTTTACCTCCAGCAAGGATACACCGCTCATAGAAGCTCTGGCCAAAAATCTGGACAAAGAGGGCATTGCCACCCTGCGCTTTGATTTCAATGGCCACGGCAAGAGTGAAGGCCGCTTTCAGGATATGACCGTCCCCAATGAAATTGAAGATGCCAAACGCGTTTACGAATATGCCAGCAAATTGCCTCATGTGTCCTCCATTTCCATTGTGGGACACTCGCAGGGCGGAGTTGTGGCCAGCATGACCGCCGGGATTCTCGGCACGCAAAAGATAAAAGCCCTTGCGCTGATGGCTCCGGCCGCTGTCCTGCGTGAAGATGCTATCCGCGGTGAATGTCAGGGCACCTTCTATGACCTGCACAATCTGCCGGAAACCATCCCCATCAAGAAGGGGCTCAATATGGGCAAAAATTATGTGCTCACCGCCCAGACCCTGCCCATCTATGAAACTGCTTCCCAGTATCAGGGCCCGGCCTTTATGATTCACGGCACCGGCGATACGGTTGTCCCCTACACATACAGCCTGCGTTATCAGCGGATTTACTTCCATGGCCAGTTAAAACTCGTCGACGATGAAGACCATGGTTTCAATCACGACATTGACGGTGCGGCGAAAGCCGTAGCTGCCTTTTTCCGCACACAACTCAAAAAATAATAAACATAACAATCCCCCTGCGAAATCGCAGGGGGATTGTTTCACGTGCAACATTTATAGGAATGATACGGGCTCAGAACCAAAATTCTACACGACCGAATAATTTTTCTGCCTTCCGGTCATTTTCCAGCTGCTTGCCCCGGAAGTAAATAGCCTTAGCCTGAACATTCGGCAGGATTGTATACTGTGCGCCTACCTCAATGCCTTTTGTATTAAAGAATGCACCATCACATGTAGGGTCAATGGAGGTATTCCCACCCTGATAACGGTAGGCAGCATAAGCACCCCATGAGCCCTGCTGTTGTTTTTTAGCACCCTTATAATCAAGGTGCACCAAATACGAGCGGTTGTATTGATCAGCCTCTGTGTTCCGCATGTAGGCACCAGTCAATGCCAAATTTTTGTCAAAACGGTATGTAGCTGCTAATTCCCAAATATGAGCATTGTCCTTATCAGCATTTTCACTATAGAATTTATCCTTAAACATACCGTTTTTAAAATGATAGTACGCTCCGGTCACAGACAATCTACCCGGTTTGTAAGTCACAGCCAAACTCTGGAAATCCACCGCATCCGCCGGGGCTTTGCGCGATGTTGCCCGTTTCAGGGCATCATCATAACGCATATCACCCGTACTTATACGTCCTGCCCGAGCCTGCAACTTTACTTTATCCCCGCAGTTTACTTCTACACCACTCAGCTGCGTAAAGAACATCAGATTCTTGTTATAGCTTGTACCTGAGGGAATACGTCCCAGCTTTATACTAAAATTCTTGTAGTTTCCCTGCGCCCACAGACGTTTTAAGCTAACCTCATCCGTTGTGTCATTTTTTAAATCGACCTTGGCATCCAGACGGGCATGTACGTTCCAGTTTTTATTGATCTCCGCCCGGGGTTCCAACCGCAGTAATACTTCATTGGTATTAGATGAATCCGTATCGCCTTTCGCATTTTCCGTGCGCTGGCTGTAAAAGGTATAGCGTGCCTCCCCGCTCCACTTAACCATATCAGCATTTCTTTCCAAATTAGCCACGCGCACGCCCAGATTATTCAATTCGGCAGAAAACTCAGCTGCCAATTTATCTATCAGCGCCTTATCGGCCGCACTGCCCCTGCCATTTGCCATGGCCTTTGCCACCATCTGGGCCATCTCATAGCGTGTTATATTGCGTTCACCACGATAATTGCCGTCACCATAACCATCAATTACCCCATCGGCTGCTAATGTACTTACAGCATCATACGCCCAATGGTCTGCCGGTACATCGGCAAAGGGATTGGCTGCGGCACTGACACTGGCAACAGCCCCCATTACCAGACAGGCGGACAACACGGATACGACTGATTTTTTCATAAATCTGCACTCCTCTTTATCCTAAAATATTTATTACACCAGTACTGACATAACGAAAGACGTAACGAGTGCCACCATCATCGGAATAGCCGTTCTTTTCACTACGTCAACCGGTGATACATCGGCTACACCAGCCACAGCCACAACCGCCGCCGTTATCGGCGAAGCGCTGCGTGCAATGCTGGATGCCATTTGCATAGGGGTTATCATGGCTGCCGGCAGGATAGCCAGTTTGGCGGCAATATCCGGCACCAGAGCACCAAAGGAATAGAATGGCGCATTGCCTGACCCCATGATTACAGCAGCTATAGAGACGATGATTACCATGACCAGCGTTATGGCGGTTGCACCAAAGCCCGAGCTTTGCGCGCCGCTGATTATCATGTCCACCGCGCCGATTTTAGTCAAACCAAAGGCAAAAGTCTCACCTGCCACAATAAGCGTGATGACCGTGGCAAAAATTCTGCCCATACCGTCAAAAAATACTTTTATGCTGTCAAACACCCTCTTTACATCCCTGGTACGTATAAGTTCAAACAACATAGCCATAGCAATGCTGATTATCATAGCCGTCACCACCGGCATCTTGATGGTGGAAATACACAGCTTGCTGAATACCAACACCAGCCCAATAGGTACCAGCGGTAAAATTGCATATATGGCCGGCGGCATGGACTCATCTTTTTCCTGCGCAATAAACTCCATGGACTTGGCCTCCACACCATCACGGCGATCGAACCAACGCTGGACAAGAAAATGTGACACAGCTATGGCTGCAATCGTAACCACAGCAATGGGAATCTGTTCACCGACAAAATAATCAGCTACGTCAAGGCCTGCGGTTTTGGCCGCAAAAACCGCCGTACCAGAGGCCGGCCCCAGATCAAGGCATGGCGCTGTAGCTATGACAGCCGCAGCCGATAAGCGGCTGACTCCCAGACTGGTAAGTACAGGATACAAGGTTGCCATCAGCAACACACACAAACCGGCGGCGCTGGGAATAACGATATTCAGCAGCTGTCCGACCACATAGCTGGCTGCCAGCAGCAAATAAGGAGATTTCATCATACTGAGCGGCTTTGCCGACAGATAAACCAGCACCCGGCTGGCGCCAATATGCTCCATATACTTAGCAAAGCCGCCTACAGCCATGATGAGCAGACCTATACCAGCCGCCCGTGAGCTAAAGGTATCCTCTATGAATTTGAAGATATCAAACCAGACCATACCCGTTGTTTTCTTGCCCTCCAACAAGGGATATCCCAGCAGTATAGTCATGGCCATCAAGAATATGCCACCGGCAAAAAGCACCGTCTGGGCATTCTTCTTATGCAGAATCATGTAAGCCACGACCACTGTTGTTATCAGTGCCAAAGCCATTGCTAACATAAAGCTCTCCTCCTTTTACCGCAGACAGATAATATGTTGTATAATACGGCACAACAACTCATAACGGGGAATTATGGAGTTTATTTCCAGATATTCACCGTCACTATGAGCGCCGCCCCCTACAGGCCCCAGCCCATCAATCGTCGGTGTACCGCCAGCAGCAGCAAAGCTGCCATCTGATCCTCCGCCGCTGGCCGTCCATCCAAAACTTACACCGATTTCCTGACCGATTTCATCTATACTGCGGCAGAGTTCCATGGTCTTTTCCGTGGGCAGCATCGGCGGCCTCGTTATGCCGCCCTCTACCGAAGCCTCTGTGCCCTCCACACCTGGATGCGCTTGTAAGCGCTTCATTATATCGGCCACACGTTCTATTTCTGTGGTTTCATAGTAACGTACATCGACAGCAGCTCCGGCTTCTCCCGGTACTGCACTTATCCCTGTGCCGCCCCAGACTTTACCCACATTTACAGTTGTTTCCTTGCTAAAATCCGTAGCTGACTGTAAGGCAATAATCCAATGAGCCAGTTCCTCAACAGCGTTTCTGCCCTTTTGATAGTCCACACCAGCATGTGCCGCTACGCCCTTGATATTTATGTGGTATCTGGCTATGCCCTTGCGCTTATGAACAAGATTACCGTTAGCCCGGCCTGCCTCCAGCACCAGAACATAGCTGCTCCTGCTGGCCAGTTCCTTGGAATAAGCAGCCGAGTAGCGGGAGCTTATCCCCTCATGGTCACTATTGAGGAACACGCAAACCGCGGCCTCCTGCAGCACTCCACGTTCCTGCAGATTTGCCAGAGCGTAAAAACCGCTCAACATTCCTGCCTTGCAGTCGATAACTCCCGGTCCATAAGCACGGTCACCATCTATCCTAAAGGGGCGTTCAGCCGCTGTCCCTAAAGGAAATACTGTGTCCATGTGCGCCAACAGCAACACATCATAGTGTTCTGCCTCTCTGTTGACAATCCGCAGGCAGGGAGCAATGGCCGGTGACAGGCTGACTTCCTCCACCAGCCAGCCCAGTGATTTGTACTTCTCCTTCATAAAGGCAGCAACTTTTCCAGCACCTTCTGGTTCCGAAGAAACGCTGTCAATATTGACCAGCTTGGCCAGCTCGTCCAGAAATTGCTGCTTTTCCAGCTCCATACTTAACGACCTCCCATTAAATTCCAGTCTGTTCAATTTGCTTCATGGCCATGCCACTATCATAATGGCAGTCAGATTAAATGTAAAATTCGCAATTCTTCTAAATTTATTAGCCAATCTAATTGGACAAAATTCGACGAAACAGTATATAATGATTGCGAACTTGAAAAAAACGCAGAAAGGTGATACGTCATGCTCTTGCGGCAGATACAATATTTTATGGCTGTAGCCGAATCCCACCATTTCACAAAAGCTGCCAAGCAACTTTTTGTTTCGCAATCAGCACTTTCCCAACAGATAAACAAATTAGAGGACGATTTAGGAGTAAAACTTCTCGACCGCATTTCTCATCCAATTACCCTGACACCTGCCGGCGAGGAATTTTACCGCTGTGCCAGAAAGATAATTGCCGATATAAATCATCTTGAACTGCAGATGCAGCATTACGCCCATGACAATCAGGGTACACTGCATCTCGGCGTAATAACCGGCTTGGGCAAACTGCCCCTGACGGATATTCTTTCCAAATTCAACACGGAAATCTCCCCCCAAATGCAGTTTTCCCTGACGAATTGCCTCAGTAAAAAACTCTGTCACATGCTGGGCAATCACGAAATAGATATTGCCATTATGGCTGTTCCCGATGATTTCCCCACAGCTGATTTTGAGCTGCTGTCCCTGCAGCAGGAGCCGTTTTTAGTCATTCTCCCTGCAGGCCATCCGCTGGCAGAGAAAACGCAAATCAGTCTGCAGGAAATGCAGGCTGAAAATTTCATCTTCCCCACGGCAGAAAATGTTTCCTATGATGTCTTTATGACAGCCTGTCTCAAAACAGGCTTCACCCCTAATATTGTCACCTACTGCAACAACCCTGGGCAGCGCATCGACCTTGTTCAGTCTGGTCTGGGCGTGAGCCTTATCTCCGAAAGCGGCTTTTCCTATTTCAATAATCACGCAGATGTTGTGTCTCTTTCCTTAGCCGAACCACTCTACAAACACATCGCTATGGTACGACGGAAGGAAGAAAAACATCTTCCTTTGGTTACTAAATTTTGGGAGTATATCCAAACAAACTACGGGCAGGAAACTGTTGATTAGAAAGTTTCTGGCTCATAGCAGGATATTTATTTATTAACACCCTTGAAAGGAGTGCTTTTTAATGAAGGGTTATTCTCTGTTTATGGGGCTGCTACTGGTACTTGCCTGCCTGATTTCGCCAACCGGGCTGGCACAGGCGCAAAGTCAGCAGCTCCCCGCCGGTCTGAGCAGTTTTTCCATGCCGGAGGCAGCCGGTGCCACACCTGAGCCTCTGAAGGTCTATACCTACAAGCCTGCATCCTGGCAGAACGGCAGGCCTATCGTCGTCGTCTTCCATGGCTTAAAGCGTAATGCAGAAGAATACTGTCAGGGCTGGAAGGAATATGCCGAAAAGTATAATTTTCTCATCGCCTGCCCGGAGTTCACCGAAAGCAAATTCCCCGGCGTGCGCTATTACAATTTTGGCAATGTTATTGACAATGACAATATGGGCGGCAATGTACAGCCCAAAAAACAGTGGATTTTCCCGGCCATAGACAACATCATCAAGGAAACGAAGAAACAAACCGGCACTCAGAAGAGCAAGGTTATTATCTTTGCTCACTCTGCCGGTGCCCAGCTAATCCATCGTTATGTACTGTTGAATAAAGGAACCTCGGCAGACCTCATTATTGCCGCCAATTCCGGCTGGTATACCATGCCAGATGAAAACATAACCTATTCCTACGGCTTAAAAGGGCTTGCACCCACCAAAAAGGATTTCCGCAATGCTTTCTCCAAGCCCGTTGTCATTCTGCTGGGTGAAAATGATACAGTCCGTTCCAAGGTTCTGCGCAAAACGCCGGAGGCTGACGCTCAGGGACAAAACCGGCTGGAACGTGGACGCAACTTCTACAATCAGGCACAGCAAAAAGCCGCCAGCCTTAATCTGAAGTTCAACTGGCAGCTCATAACAGTCCCCGGTGTCGGCCATGACGGTACAGGCATGGCAAAAGGTGCAATTCCTCTTATTGAAGCTCTTGCTCATTAAGTTCTCTTTAAGTAAATACTCCCCATAAAAAAAGCTCTGCAAACATACATTTGCAGGGCTTTAAGTTTTATATTAAACTATAAAATCCTTATTCACTTTGCGCGTATTTCACCGCTGCCTTGGCCAGTTCTTCTGTGGAGTCGATGAATGTTCCCTGTAAATTATACATGGCAACGGCCACCGGAACTTCCGTACAGCCAAGAATAAAAGCCTCTGCTCCCTCCTGTTGCATTTCCTGAAGCAGTTGGCGCACCTCCGTTGTATCATAGGCGGCATTGCCGGCCTTGACACCGTCATATATCATGTCGTCAATAAGATGCTGCTTATCAGCTTTTGGCGTTATACATTTTAGCGTCTTGGCCTCCAAGGCTTTCTGGTACAGGCCCGTGCGGATGGTGCCGCTGGTAGCCAGCAGTCCTACAGACTTATAGCCCTTTGCCTGAGCGCAGGACACCGCCACCTCAATAATAGACAGCACCGGTATCTTTACCTTGGGCGCAACTTCCGGCAGGAAATAATGCGCTGTGTTGCAGGCAATGATGATGAAATCCGCACCGCCAGACTCCAAACGCTGTGCGCTTTTTGTCATTGCCGGTACAGGCGATTCTCCCTGCCCCATTATGGCCTTTGTCCTGTCAGGAATCTGCGGCGCGTTGTCCACCAGCATTGGTATATGCTCCTGGTCGGTTTTGGCCGGAGTTGCCAGAATGATTTTTTTCATCAAATCCACTGTTGCCATGGGGCCCATACCGCCCATGATACCGATTTTTTTCATATTTATCACTCCTCGCCTGACTGCTGTACAGCTGGAATTATCTTCTGTATCAAGCATAGCATAGCATATAAATATTCTCAAATACGCGTAATCAAATACATTTTAAATAAGGCAGGATTTTTTGTATATATTATAGAATACAATCACCAAAATTATTTAGCTTTTTTCATACAACAAGGAGGTTTCTTTATGGCAACCATTGCAATTTTGAGCAATTCTGTAGATGAGCGTGACAAGATAAAAAAAGTAATGCTGTCTTATTCTGCCCACAAAGACAATCTACAATTTATTGAATATCAGATAACCGAACGCCACAAAGCAGACCTGATGGGCGAAGTAGACGGCGATGTTCAGGCCGGTAGCATTCAGCTTCTCATTGCCAGCGACTGGCTGGAAACAGGCTGGGATGAATTTTCTTCGGCAGAACTCATTGCTTTTTGCCATCAGGCCACGCCGGGATTCCCCTTCGTCATTCTGACCTCTGCCGCCATAGCCGATGATGACAAGAAAAATATACTTGCCACCCATATCTATCCGGTAGATTATTTCTTCGGTCAGGACGAGGATATCATCCGGCGTATGGTAGACGAAATAGATGCTCATTTATAACGAATATGCAGACATATTCATGTACATTACAGGAGGTTTTATTTAATGAACAATAAAAAGATTTGTGCCGCCATGCTGACAGCTGCCTTGAGTCTTGGTTTCATGGTGGGGACACCGCCAGCCGAGGCAGCTACCCGGGCAGAGCTTGCCCAGATTTCTGTCAATCAGCAAGGGACGAATTTCAAGTATTGGAATAAGGATGCCAAATCCTATCAGGCATTGGTAAGCTATGTCAAAGATGTCACCAATCCCCGGAGCAGCAGCTTTATCCCTGTAGAGGACCGCATCGCGGTATTCGACCTTGACGGCACACTTATTTGTGAAACCACCCCTTCCTACTTTGAATGGATGATGTATCTTGACCGGGCGCTCAATGACCCGTCCTTTACCCCGAAGGCGGAAGACCGCGAATACGCCAAGGTCGTAAAAGAGGCCATTTACAAAACTGGTATCCCCGGCGATATGGAACGGAAAGAAGCAAAATCTCAGGCTTCTGTTTTTGCCGGTATGACCTTGCCGGAATATGAAGCCTATGTCAAAAAATTCATGGAAACTCCGGCTGAGGGCATGAAAAATCTAAAACGCGGCGATTCCTTCTATCTCCCGATGATTGAGGTTGTGTCCTATTTGCATGCCAACAAGTTCAAGATTTTCATTGTATCTGGTTCAGACCGTCAGGCACTGCGCATTCTCACGGATGGCATAATGCCGGTCGAAAAGGATAATATTATTGGTACTGACATCTGGAATCTGGCCTCTCATCAGGGCAGCACAGACGGGCTTGACTATCTCTATGAGAAAAATGATACGGTTGTCCGTGGCGAATTCACGTTGAAAAACGTAAAGATGAACAAGGTTTCCAATATCGTCCGTGAAATCGGCAAGCAGCCTGTTCTGGCTTTTGGCAATTCCTCCGGCGATTCCAGTATGTTCAACTACACTATCACCAACAACAAATACAAGGCGCTGGCTTTCTCCCTCCTCTGTGATGATACCGTCAGAGAGCTGGGCAATCAGAAAAAAGCCGACAAGATGCGCGCTTCCTGCGAAAAATATGGCTGGATTCCCGTATCTATGCGTGATGATTTCAAAACCATTTATGGTGATAATGTAACCAGAGCAAAATAATAGCTGCAAATAAGACAAAGGGGCTGCGAAGTTAAGCGCGGCCCCTTTATTTGTTGCACGTGAAACAAAAATATTTTTCCGCTAGGAAAACAGTCTATGTAAAGCGAATATATATAGTAAATGATTATCATAAAGCCTGATGAGGTATATGCTATGAAAAAAGAACATATTATTCTGCGCAGCGATATGCTTAAATGTATGCTGTGCGCTGACCCTGTATGCGACAAGGCTTGTACCCAAAATTTGCAGCCTGCCCGTATTTTACGCAGCCTGTGGTTCGCCAACGAAGATGCAGCAGCCGCCGGTTTACCTGCGGAAAATACATGCGCCGGCTGTGCTGCCCCATGTGAAGCGGCGTGTCTGCGCCCCCATGAAGTGCCCATAAAGCACCTTATAACCAAATTAAAACAGGATGTTGCGCCTTATCTTCATAGTTCCCTGCCCCAAAATGAAGAACGTCTAAAAACAGATATTTGCGGTATCCCTTTGGAAAATCCCTTTTTACTTTCCTCTTCCGTTGTGGCCAGTACCTACGATATGTGTGACCGGGCCTTTGCCGCAGGCTGGGCTGGCGCGGCCTTCAAGACAATCTGTACGTTTGATATTCATGAAGCTTCGCCGCGTTTCTCAGCCATAAACGGCGCAGACGGCAGCATTATCGGGTTCAAGAACATCGAACAGCTTTCCGACCACAGCCTGACGGAAAACATGGCCATATTCCGGCAGCTTAAAGAAAAATATCCTGCAAAATTTATTCTGGCCTCTATTATGGGGCAAAATGAAGCAGAATGGACGGAACTTGCCTATACCTGCCAGGAAAACGGCGCTGATGCCATCGAACTGAATTTCTCCTGTCCCAATATGATGGAAGACGGTCTGGGGTCAGATATCGGGCAGGTCCCGGAACTTGTAGAACGGTTCACTGCCGCCGCCAAACGCCGGACGGATATCCCCGTTCTGGCAAAACTCACGCCCAATGTTGCCACCATGAGCCCGGCTGCTGAAGCAGCCCTGCGCGGTGGTGCCGATGGCATTGCGGCTATCAATACCATCAAAAGTATCATGGGCGTAAATCCCCATACATACGTATCCAGCCCTGCCGTACACAACCGTTCCGCGGTAGGCGGCTACAGCGGCAATGCCGTAAAACCCATTGCCCTGCGTTTTATTGCCGAACTGGCTAAAAATCCGGCTCTGGAAAAACTACATATCAGCGGTATGGGCGGTATCGAAACATGGCAGGACGGGCTGGAATTTCTGCTGTTAGGTGCCGGCTCCCTGCAAGTCACTACTGCGGTCATGCAATATGGCTACCGTATCATTGATGACCTGAAATCCGGTCTCAACTACTACCTTCAGCAAAAAAACTTCTCCTCCGTAAAGGATGTTGTCGGGCTGGGGCTTGCCTCTATCAGCGAATCTACGGATGTTCTGGAACGGGACAGCATTGTTTTCCCCAAGTTTGAACGCAGCTCCTGTCTGGGCTGCGGCCGCTGTGTTATCGCCTGCTCCGATGGCGGCCATCAGGCTATCACGCTGAATAAAGAGCGCCAGCCTATCCTTGACGGAAATAAATGCGTTGGCTGCCATCTCTGCTGTCTGGTGTGTCCCACACAATCCATAAAATCCTCCCACAAACGGATTTATCGCAACGGCACATCAACCTGATTCTCTAAACAATAAACACCGCTGGTAAATTTACATCCAGCGGTGTCTTGTTTTACCCTTTTTTTCGTCGTTCAGCCAGTTCCCGGCCTTCCTTGCCGGTCAGATGTTCTATATCCATGACCAGCACATACAAGGCGTTTTGCAATTTGCCTATCTCCTGCTCACGGCTCTCAGCCGTTTCCAGCGGTGAATACTTATCCGCCAGCAAATCAAGTCCCCGGCGTTTCTCCGGCTCTGCATTATCTTCGACAATGCGTACCCTGCCAAATGCAATTACACTGCGAAAATACGTTGTGTATTCTGCCGGTACAATCTCATCCTGCTCTATAATACAGAATGATGCCTTGGCATTACGCCGCAATGCATCCAGCTTATGACCGCTTTTAGCCACATGAAAATACAGCCTGCCATCAGCGTAGGCAAAGGATAAGGGCACCGCATAGGGATAGCCCTCATCTCCGGCCACGGCCAATACCCCGGAAGTGGCCTTCTGCAATATTTTAAGACAATCTTCCTCCGGCAGCAGCTGATTTTTCCTGCGCATTTCACGAAACATTTATATCCGCCCCTTCCCCTATCTGCAAAAACATCTGTAATCATTCTAACACCATTGGCCTGCATACTGCAAATTGCATACCCATAAAAAAATCTGCTATATAAAATACGGACTGCAGCTGAGTGATTTCTCACTTCGCTGCAGTCCGTTTGTTTCACGTGCAACAATATTATTTTTACAAGCCTATGACCTCGGTAAAGTAAATCACCGTTACCGTATCTTCCATCAGTATGCGTCGTTTGTAGATACGTTCAAAGTCGGCAATCAATTCTTCATGGCTGTTGATGTCGGGATTTTGATTGCCTAAGTCCTTGGAAGTCAGGGTTCCCATGGTCTTTACACGCACCTTATCCAGATAGGCCGTATAGAGTTTTTGCTTTTGCTCGCCCTTCTGCCCGGTGGTAATCCAGACAATCGAACCTTCAGGGAACTGGCCGCTGACATCACCTAAACGCACCGTACAGCGTTTGGTGCGGCTAATCAGCATTTTCTTATGCTTTTCGTCGCGAAAATTCAAGGCCATCATATAGACATTCCTCCTTTGGGTGACTTTTCATTTATACTAATTATATCACAGTTTTGCACCCGTAGAATACATTTTGATTGGCTCAGGATTGTCCTCGATGCTCCAAACACCGCAGGGACAAACACCGGCACAAATGCCGCAGCCAATGCACTTATCGGGGTCGGAAACGTATTCCCAGCTGCCATCCGCTTTTTCGATACGCGTGATGGCTTTCTCAGGACATGATTCCAGACACATCTTACAGTCACGGCAGGTACCACAGCTGACACAACGCGCATGGTCATCCACGGGGTCGCCCAAAAGACAGTGATGGCATTTATCAAAATAGGCTTTCGACAGGCGGTCTGCCGGAATCTGCTGCTTCTGGGGGAAAGGCTTCATTTCCTGCCCCATAACATACAGGTCAACATAGTATGCAGCTTTCCGTCCGCTGCCAATGGCGTCCGTCAGCCTGCCCGGCTTAATGGTATCACCGGCCGTAAAGACGCCCTTGGCAATGGACTGGTCTGCCTTGGGTACGAGCCAGCTATTGCGGAAAAATTCTATGCCTTCATTTTCCGGCAGGAAATCCAGCTCCGGCTCTTCACCGATGGACACGATAACCTGGTCAGCCGGGATAAAAGTGCCATCGTTGGCATACACGCCTTCTGCGGTAATCTTATTGGTGAAGAAAGGCCATACCAGCTTGCCGCCCAAGCCTTCCACATAGTCAATCTCTTCTTTAAAGGCCGCCGGTTTCTGCACGTCCACAGCGACTACGGTTTCTGCGCCCATCTCGTAAGCACCGCGGCAGGTATCCATGCCGGAGTTGCCGGCGCCGATAACCACCACATGCTTGCCCGTTTTAGGATGTTCACCACGGTTGATGGCCTTGAGGTATTCCAGCCCCATCGTCAGGCGCTCTGCGCCTTCCCACGGAAAGAATCGTGATTTCGTGCCGCCAGTCGCCACCAAAACAGCATCATGGGCACTGCGCAACTCGGCAAATTTTTCTTTGTCAACCTTACAGCTGGAAACAAATTTCACGCCGACACTTTCAATGCGTTTAAGTTCTGCTTCCAAAAGCTCATGGGAAAGACGGCCACGCGGAATAACCTGCTCCAGTTTGCCGCCGATATGTTCCGCCTCATCGTAAACGGTAACGCTGTGTCCCTTGCGGGCAAGCTGCCAGGCAGCCGACAGGCCTGCTACGCCGCCGCCGATAACGGCAATTTTCCTGCCGGTCTGTACTTGCGGTTTCGATACAGTCAGAAACGCCGAGCGGTAGCCTAAATCGCCAATCTGTATCGGTTCATCAATGCTGCCACGGGTGCAGCCATCCATACAGGGATTCGGGCAAACAGAGCCGCAGACCGAGCCGGGGAATGGCGTGTAATCCAGTTCGAGCTGGAAGGCTTCATCAAGTTTCCCCTGCCGGATAAGGTCAAAACGGCGCTGGGTGGGAATCCCTGTCGGGCAGTTAAACTCACAGGGCGCGGCAAATTTCGCATTATCCCAGCTGGGTACACGCAAGCGGTAAAGCCCTGTAGACAGCGTGTTGTGTACCGCAAAATCATCATGGGCTACATCGGCAAAGATACCGCCCTTTACCCATTCTGTCATGCGGAAGCCCTGCATGGAGGGCTTGTTATTGCCCTTGGCCGTCTTTTCCGCAAAGGTCAGGGGGACTAATTTCTGCCATTCCTGCCAAGCGGTCAGCTGCGCTTTTATGTCCTGCTTGTCAATATGACGCAAAAAATCGTCAATACCGGCATCTAAAAACGCAATATCATCAGCGTCTAACGGCAGGCATTTTATATCAGACGGGAAGCCGGCCAGCGGCCCGCGGACGTAGACGACACCGCCCACCATGCCCACACAGGGACGCTCGCCCAGCACCGAGGCGTATTCCGCGCTGTCATAGCCGCAGACAACCGCCCGGCCGCCGCCCATAAATTCAAAGGAGAAAGAACCGGTATTTTTCAGTACCCAGAGTTCCGGCTCCTCATAGAGAGGGTCATGCTTCATCAAAGAGCCGGTACGGGTACCGCTGCGGCCGCCGATGAAGATTTTACCGCCGGAGGAACAATGTCCGGCCGTATCCCCGGCATCGCCCTTTACGGTGATGATACCGCCGGCATTGAGCCAGCCCACATCAGCAGAGGTTGCCCCTTCCGCCACGATTTCCGTTCCCGGCAGGCACATGGAACCCACGCGCTGGCCGGCATTCGTCACATGGAAATGCAGGGTCTTTCCTGCTGGATGCCATAACGGGCCGCCGATATCATGCTGGCCGGAGGCCGCAATCTCAAATTCCGTTTCCCCTGCAGCTACAGCCTGACCGATAGCCAGCAGCAAATCCTGGGTGGACATACGGTCATGTCCCTGCATAGTATCTATTTTGAACATTATCGTGTCCCCCTAATCAACAAACGTACTGAATACCCAGTTTATCAGCTACAGCCTTATCCGTAGCCACCAGCGCATCACTGCGGCCGATAGGCAGGGAGCTGTTGCCAATGGGCGCCATGAGTTTTTTCAGCTCGGCATCAAAGGCCAGCACATAATCAACAATTTTCTGTGCGCCCTTATCTACATCCAGACGCTTCACCAGCCGCGGGTCCTGAGTACAAATGCCCATGGGGCACTTGCCTGTATTACAGGAGTTGCAGCGTCCCTGCTCATTGCCCACACAGCCCAACAGCTGAATGAGTACCTTGCCGACAAAGACGCCATTAGCACCTAAGCACATCAGCTTAAAGGCATCGGCAGCCGCATTGCCGGTCATGCCGATACCGCCGCCGCCATACAGCGGAATCTGCCCCTGCAGGCCCTGTTTGACAGCCGCCAGATAGCAGTCACGAATCTTGGACACCACCGGATGGCCGGTATGGTCAAGAGATACTTCGTTAGCCGCGCCGGTACCGCCCTGAATGCCGTCCAGAAAGAAGCCGCCGCAAATCTTATAGGGATCGCGCAGCAAATTGTTGTAGACGGATACAGAGGTAGCTGAAGCCGCACATTTAATCGCGACCGGCACACGGAAGCCAAAAGCCGCATTCATGGACAGGTGCATTTTCTGTACTGATTCCTCGATGGAATAAAGGCCCTGATGGTTCGGCGGTGAAGCAAGAGTAGCCTTGGGTACGCCGCGGATTGCCTGTACATGCTCTGCGACCTTGGCGCTGGGCAGCAGGCCGCCGTCACCGGGCTTGGCACCCTGACCGATTTTAATGAGAATCCCTGCCGGATCCGTAACCATGTTCGGAATCGCCTTGATGATACGGTTCCAGCCGAAATGACCCGAGGCAATCTGAATTATGAAGTATTTCAGATAATCTGATGCCAGCAGTTTGCTGGGCATACCGCCTTCACCGGAGCTCATGCGCACCGGCAGACCGCATTTCTCGTTGAGATAGCCCACGGCGAGAGCCACGGCTTCCCATGCTCTGGTTGACAGGGCGCCGATGGACATATCGGAGAAAATCAGCGGATAAATCCAATTCACCGGCGGTGTCTTGGCGTCCGGGAGCAGCTTGCCGTCCTGCACCTTAAAGGGCAGTTTATTCGCCGGCAGAACACGGCCAAAGGGTGAACGGATATCAAAGGTATGACGGGCAGCGTCCAGTGAAGGGTCAGTCATCTGGGAGATACGCCCGACCACAATGCTGTCCAAAGTCCGCTGCGCATTGAGGTTTGTACGGCCGCCACGCTTGATAGGCCCGTTGTCCCTTGATAGCAATGTCTTGCGCGTATCCTGATTTCTTACCGGCCGGATAGCATTATTGGGACAGATTTTTTCACACATACCGCAGCCACGGCAGAAATCCGTCAGGCTGGCCACCTGTTTGATTATAGGCCGGGCTATATGCGTGTGCTGCGGCTGGGGCTGACTGCCCTCAGATACCGTCAGGGACTGCCTTTGCACCTCCACCTTAATGGCCTTGAAGGAACAGCCGGCCACGCAGCTGCCGCACATGGTACAGCGCTCAGCGTGATATTCTATTTTCCAGGGCAGGTCATTGATGCCGATGTCCTGTGTTCTTACTGCTTCCATCTCTGTACCTCCAAGTCATTATCGATAACCACAATTTCCCGTTCATTGGGATAAATATCCTGCGACTGGTCACGGTCAGGCATGATTTCATTGATACCGCATACCTCCGAGGATATCGCCACCATGTTTTCATTGCGGCCGATTACCACCGGACGCAGCTTTTTGGAATCACAGCAAGTAATCATGCGGCAATCCGGCAGTACCCCGATAACCGTATTCGGGCCATTGATTTCCAAATTGGCCAAAGACTGGCGGATAGCCGTCAGAACCTCTTTATCCTCCCGCTGCTCACATTCCTCAAAGGGCAGCGGAGTGATTACATGCTTATAGTAAATCAGCGGCCATTTCAGCTCATGGTGGACGTAATGCAGGGTGTTCAGGAAGCACTGGGAATCGGATTCAAAACCGATATAACCCCTGTGCAGGGAGGACTGAAACTCTTTATTCTTGGTATAGAAAGTGTTTTCCCCATTGGCACACAGGGTATAGCCCTGCAGGAAGAACGGGTGCGCAGCATAACGCACAATGTCATAGTTGGTATTCTGACGGCACTGCACTACAATGGACTTGGCGATAAGGCAGCCGTTATCATCCCAGAGATGGAAATAAGTCGCAATATCGCGGGGGTCGCCGATTTCCTTTAAGGTCAGCACATCGGGCCAAAAGGAATAGACAAAGCCATTGCCCGTTTCCGTCAGCAGCTTGCGCAAGGCCAGACGGGTGTCCAGCAGCAGGTTCTCCTTCTGCTCTGCCGTCATATCCGCAGCTTCTTCCGGGTAATCATAATTACGGAAAATGTAATAAGGCATGGCCTTGATGTCCAGCCCCGGCTGTTTATCAGGAACAGGTATCCACTCCGCCAGAGGTACGAAGTTATGTGCATCCATATATTCCTCTACCAGCTGGGCACCGCGCTGGGTGCAGGCCAGCGACAGCAGCGGTTTGTCCTTGTACGGTGAGAATATCCCGTACAAATCCTGCATGACCATGGCAAAGCCGGAATTATCATGCCCTTCCTGCTGGGGAAGCATCAGGCGCAGCGCCTGTGATGGCTGGATAGGCACCTTGCTTTTTATCGAACCAATTCTGCACATATCTTTCGCTCCTTTGGTGATTGTATACTTAAATAGATACTTATGTCTTTATACACAACATACAAAGTGTAACACTGTTCATATTATATGTATCATATAAACTGTTGTCAATAAGCCTGTTTCTCAAAATTATACATTTATAGTTATCATAACCACTGTAAAATAGGGGATTACGCTATTATTGTATGTATTTTTATGCAGATAATAGTATTTTTATGAAAACAACCATTTACATAATGACAAATATGTTATACCTATGAAGCCACTAAAAAAGCCCTATGTCACAAATTGCATAGGACTTTTTTTATTATATTACTTTTGTTATGTTATGTATTTTTTTACGGTATACATGAATACATAAATACATAGATTATCGGTAAATATCTTCCAGTCTATATATACTTGATGAGATTATCATAAGTATTGATTTTGTTAGTTATACCTGATAAAATTACATATAAGTAAAATTTTATTGGTTATATATTTAGAACGGAGGTATATATGATATATCGTAGCTTATATTTAGATAAAATCCGTCCTTTTATAAATCAGGAACTGGTCAAGGTCATCACCGGCATTCGGCGTTGTGGCAAATCGGTCATGCTGCAACTCATTCAGCGTGAACTGCAAAAATCCGGCGTGGCCGCTGAATCCATGCTGACCTACAACTTTGAATCCTTAACCCTTTCCCATCTATGCACTGCCGAAGCACTGCATAAAGATGTACTGGAAAAGGCAAAAACCATCACAGGAAGGGTATACCTGTTCTTCGATGAGGTGCAGGAGGTGACACATTGGGAAAAAGCTATCAACTCCTTCCGCGTTGACCTTGACTGCGATATTTACATTACAGGCTCAAACTCCAAGCTCCTGTCCGGGGAACTGGCCACCTATTTGGCTGGGCGCTATGTTGAGTTTGTCATGTACCCTTTTTCATTCCGAGAGTTTTATGAAGCGATACACGAAAAGCAGCCTGACCGCACAGCGGCAGACTGCTTCCAAATGTATATGCAATTCGGCGGCATGCCCTATCTGGGTAACCTGCAATATCAGGCAGAACCTGTCAAACAGTACCTCCAAGACCTCTATAATGCCATTGAACTGAAAGACATAGTGCGCCGTAAGAAAATCCGGGACGTGGACTTGCTGGAGCGCATCCTTGCCTATGTCACCGCCAATATAGGCAATACCTTTTCCGCTACCTCTATTTCCAATTATCTGAAGAACGAAGGGCGCAAAGTCGCCCCTGATACCATCCTGAACTATCTCCACGCAGGACAGGAAGCATTTCTTTTCTATCCAGTCAAACGTCAGGACATAGCAGGAAAGAAAATCCTGAGTGTACAGGAAAAATACTACTTGGCCGATCACGGCATTCGGGAGGCCGTCATTGGCGGCAATATGCAGGATATTAACCTCATACTGGAAAACA
>ERZ842401.419-NODE-419-length-61160-cov-5.317617_pt1 | contig 61160 bp, 53 predicted proteins | sample MGYA00521270_ERZ842401 | MGnify/ENA primary metagenome ERZ842401 (study PRJEB31892, sample SAMEA3878208) | bioreactor metagenome | biome: Moose rumen | place: Sweden | collected 2011-10 | study: EMG produced TPA metagenomics assembly of the PRJEB12797 data set...
GCTTGAGATACTTAGAAAAAGGCTGGATGATGCCGGAATAGCCTATTATATGATTACCGGCTCCACTCCCAAAGAGAAAAGAATTGAGCTTGTAAACTCTTTTAATGGTGATGATACACCTGTATTTCTTATATCTTTAAAGGCAGGTGGAACTGGCCTCAACCTTACCGGTGCGGATGTTGTAATACACTATGATCCATGGTGGAATCTGGCTGTCCAGAATCAGGCTACAGACAGAGCGCACAGAATAGGACAACAAAAGGTTGTAACTGTATTCAAGCTTATCGCTCATGGAACTATAGAAGATAAGATTGTCGAAATGCAGGAAAAGAAGAGAGAACTTGCCGAAAGTATACTTGAAAGCGAAGGAATATCCAGTGCTTCGCTATCTAAGGACGACCTATTGGAATTGCTTGGATGATTAGAAAAACTTCCCACATCGAAAGCGGCGCTAGCTCCAAACGGGAGCTGAGGTGCCGGATTTCGATGTGGGAAGTTTTGGTAATTTAGGGCTACTGAAGTACCATATCGCCGTTGTTTTTAAGCATGCTTCTGAGGCTTATGACGCGATCCCAATTGCCATCAGACTCTGTTGCAGGAACCCAGCATTTACCTTGAAGATAGATATAATGATAATAATAATACATATCGCGTTCCAGTCTTTCGGTCGAAAGACCAAAAAGCTTTGAGAATCTGTCAATAGCAGGAATTTCTTCTTCCGTATACATTACAGCCATTGCTCCGCTTTCAAGCATAGGAAGTATATGATTCTTGGCATAATCAAAGCCTTCATCCCAAGAACGATTTTCATCATTATCATTGCCGTGGGAAGGACTATATCCATTTCCGGCCTCATCCAGAAGGGACTTTATCGCATCAAGACTTGCTATATTGGTATTAGTCGAAAGATTAGCAATGAAATTACGGAACATGGTTAGAATATTGGTATCGTCGGCCACCGATGCAAACCACATCTTTCCATTTTCGTCATCAAGAACAATAGCCTTGTTATAGGTATAGATTTCTTCACCATTACATCTTGAAGCTGTCTGTGAATAACAGATATTTTGGGATATAGCACGTGAATCTTTCATGTTATGAATACATGCATTCAGAATGGCTACCATGTATTTGGTATCTACTATAAGCATAAAGGGAAGCTTAGACTTACTGACACCAACGGCATCAATTGTAAATCGTCCGGAGGAAATCGGTTCTTCTAGAGCCACAAGAATTCCTTTTCTTATTATCTCCTCGCTCTTATCGGTTCTGGTAATCTTTAAATATGTATTATCAGCTATATAATCCATAGGCGCCTTCCCTTCCTATCTCTATAAAGTACTCACATGGATATTTCTAATATCATAATAACACATCTAAGTTTAATTATGTAAAAAGGAAAGAAAAAATAATAAACTCAAACTTCCCACTTGCCAAACTGGCGCCACCCCTTTACTGTTATGCAGAAACTACTTCCAGCTCGAAAATTGTCCTCATTGCTTTTTCGAGAGTTGGAGTAAGGATTGCAACAAGAATCATCTTAAGTACATCTCCCGGAATGAATGGAATCATGCACCATGCAATTGATGTAGGAAGATTTGTGCCTGTAACAAACATAAACTGTGTAAGTCCTACAGCATATATAAGAACACTTCCCAAAAGCATAGCTGCAAACATTACTACATATTTTTTGACACCCTTAGTATTTCTCCCAAATCTGAAATAAAGAAAGCCCACAAGAATAGCTGTGAATGGCCATGACAAGATAAAGCCGCCGGATGCACCTGCAAGTGATCCAATTCCTCCCGAAAAGCCTGCAAATACAGGAAGTCCAACTGCACCAAGAAGTACATATACAAGGACTGCTATAAAACCATATAATGGTCCAAGAAGAAGAGCTGTCAGAAATACAGCTGCTGTCTGAAGTGTAACCGGAACGCCTCCCGGAAGTGGGATTGAAACTGCTGCTGTTGCACAGCACAGTGCTGCAAACATAGCACATAAAACGATTGTCTTAACTGTAAACTTTTTCATATTGATGCCTCCTAGTTTTGTGCGATTCCTCAAAATAGTAAACCCTATCCCTTCTATTGTCAACTGTCATTTTGCTGTTTGGTTTACAATTTTCTTCCCCCTTGTTGTTTATGGCTAAAAACTCACCTGCCAGCAGCCACAATCAAACAACAAGGGGAAGAAAATTTATGCACAAAGTTCTCCTGTCTTTTCAAGAAGGCTTTCAAAGATATGGAAACTCTTCCCATGAGTTAGGGACACTTTTATATCGCCATCTATTTCAGGGCGGGCGTCCCGCATCCTAGCTGGAACAAACGCCGTTTTCGATGTGGGAAGTTTGAGTACATAACAGTAAAAGGGTGGCGCCGGTTTGGCAAGTGGGAAGTTATGACATGAAAGTCATTGTAAACTCAAAAGTGTCTGACTTTGGATAGAAGCGGACTCTGTAGATATTATGCTTCCAGGTCTTTTTTAATCTTTCGTCTGTTATGGGGATTTCTTCTATTGTATAGTTGCTTGCACCTGTTAGGTGAAATGTACATAGATCTCCTATCTTGAATATGGTGTTATCATCAGATACTTGCGGCTTTTCATAGGTCATAAAATTCAGGATTATTGTTTTATCTGCAGCGTCCTGCTCAAATTCCCACGAATCTTTTATTGTTAGCATGGGCAAATCTTTTGCATCGCCGGATGTGCTTTTATATGCGCTTGAAAGTGAAACGTATCTTTTGTAGAACTTTAATTTACATTCAGAAGGATAAGCACTTTCTATATTAAGTTCGATGCTCGATAGATCGTCAGATACATTTACATTTGTAGCTTTGTAGGAAGAACCGGGTAATTGGTCATATCCTCCTATTGTTGGGAGATTATGATAGCCCGATTGCATGGTCCATATTTCGTAACGTTTATCTGAAAAAGTCTTTGCTGTATAGCTTTCAACTCCTACATCAATAAGAGCGGGTTTATTATTTGTATATAAAATAATACTACCGGTATCATTGTGATTGTGACTGTCGTCGTTATCACCCGCTTTGACTGAGAGGGTTACATCGCCATTTCTTGTTACAAACACTCCTGCGCTTTTATAATAAATGTTACCTGCCGGAATCTGTATAGGGTTATTACTTGCATAGCGCAGGATTTCATCTTCATACATTATTGTAAGAAGCCTGTAGGAAAGGTTGATTTCATCTTTTAGATAATGTTCATCGAAAGTCTTTAAGGAGTCACTAAAATCAAGTGCGGCATAAGACATAAGCGCAGGGCTGTCTATCATTTTTCCAAAGAGATATTCTCTTGCACCTGCAGGCTCTAAAATAGGGGCACAGTCAGCATAGTTAAGATAATATCTGCCATAAATATGCACATTTGAGATATACTCTGCAATATTTCTAATCTTGGGATTGTGCATGCAGTCATCAAAAGCGCCGTCTGTCATGGAATTGAGGAGTTTTGTTGTTATATATAGGCACAGTCCTGCATGATGATAATACATAGCTCCTTCATCGCAGCAACCGTCCATGCCGTAATCTTTTAGAAAAAAGTCTACGCTCAAAGCTGCTTTTTCTAATATTTCTTTAAGCGGGAGATCGTCATTATTCATTTGCGCTGCAGTAAGAAGGATGTTCTGTGTGCACCATATGGTCCAGTTGCACATGGGTTCGTCCTCTTGGCCCATCCACCAGAAATGTTCGGTTAGATAGGGTGTTATTATGCGCTTTTTAAGTTCTGAAGATATTCGATGACGTATTTCTTTTGATACATTGTCAAGTTTGTCTCTTAGGATGTTTGAAACAGTTGCAAGTAGAGCCCCTGTTTCACACGCAAAGAGCTCGATGATAGGTCTGTCTGTGTTTGGCAGAAGGTTTTGCTTTTCATCTCGCTTGTATGAGTTGTGCGCAGGTAGCTGCCATGCGCTTTCTTCGCAGATACTATAGATTCCATTTATAATATCATCAATAAATCTTCCTTTATCTTCACATATTTCGCCAAGTACAAGGGCATTAAGTGCACGTCTTTTGGCAAAATAAATGTCTTCAAAATGAACTCTGTTGCCGGTGCGCCCAAAGTCCATAAATAGGGTAGCGCTAATAGAAGGAAAGCTATAACCTAGATATTTGACAGCTTCATTTATTAGATATGTCCTGGCATTTGAGGATATATTTGCTTTTATTGCTCCAAAGAGATTATCTGTCTTTTGGATAGTTACTGCCTTTGATAGTGAATCCTTATATAAATATTCCATCATATGACCTCACATGTTATGACTTTTGACCCTTACGTCATATAATGATATCACAAACAGACTTTAAGGGGATATAATAAGGTATGAGTCAAATAAATTATAGGCATAAAGAGGGATAATATGGACTTGCAATTTCTTTTATCAGTTCAATCTTTTCGTGAAAGTACGGGATTTGTTTTAGATGGTTTGATGTATTTTATAAGTGAAATAGGCTATACCTATCTGATAATTCTTGCTCTGTGTCTCTTGTACTGGTGCATAGACAAGACGACAGGAGTATATGCGCTGTGCTCTTTTTTTGTTTCAAGCGTCGTGGGGCTTACCATGAAATGTATTGTATGCATTGATAGGCCTTGGGTTAGAGATACAGCTATTAAACCTGTCGAAGCGGCAATCCCTGATGCAAGAGGTTTTTCTTTTCCAAGTGGTCATACTATAAATGCGGTAGCTATATATGGCGAAGCGGCGTGTTTTGCAAGCAGGTCTAAGAGGCGATTATTGTCAACTTGTCTGATGTGCGTATGTCTTTTGGTGGGTGTATCGAGGATATATTGCGAAGTTCATACTCCTTTTGATGTTATGGGGGCTTTTGTAATAGCGATTATATCTATATGTGCAGTAAATGTTATCTTGCCCAAAATCCTTAAGCTTAGTTTCAAGATGCAGGCGTTTGTATGTATGGTGGTAACCTTGATAGTTGCTGTGCTGGCTGTATTTGTTACCTTTAAGCCTTATGACATAAATGCCCAAATGCTGGCATCCGGGATTATAGGGGATGGTGTGAGCGATTTTGCTGCGGATAATTACCGTATTTATGGAGGAACTATCGGAGCTTTATGGGGATTACTGTTTGAAGAAAGGTTTGCGCATTTTGATACTTATGGCATGACCGTAAAGAAAGCTGTTTTTCGCATTTTGTGCGGATTTATATGCGTATTTATTGCATTTGCTTTACTTGGAAATATTATAGAAATTGCATTTGGAGATATACTTGGCAAGGTTATCAAATATGCGCTTGTCGCATTTGTTACTGCAGGTATTGCTCCGTTTATATTTAAAAAGGTTGAAGACAAAATTTTTTGATGAATTTTAGGGGATGGCATTTATGATAATAAGCAAAAACAGTTATATAGTTTCTGAGACAAAATTGGCACAAGAGCCTGGAGTAAGGTATGCAATAGAGGCTTTAGAAAGAGATCTTAAAAAGAAAATAAGTAAGACTAATGATGATAGTAATGAATCTTTATGTGATGCGGTAATTGTTCTTAAAGAAAAAGAGCTTGTAGAACAGACATTTGAAATAAAGGCCCGTGGCGGTGATAGGCTATGCATCTATGCGTCTGACGAACTTGGTTTTATATATGGTATATACCATATAAGCAGGACATTTCTTAATATCCTTCCTTTTTGGTTTTGGAATGATCAGGATATTAGACCTGTTCAATTTGTGCAAGTTAGTGATGATTACAATTATACAAGCAAGCCTTTTAAAGTCAGATACAGGGGATGGTTTATAAATGATGAGGTTCTTTTGGATCATTTTCCGCTAGGAGGAGATCTTAATAATACCTGGAAGATGGTATTTGAAGCTCTTATGAGACTTGGCGGTAATATGACAATTCCCGGAACCGATCAAAACGCTGCGAAGTTCTCAGAAATCGCGCTTTCTATGGGGCTTACAATAACTCATCATCACGCAGAACCTCTTGGAGCAAGGATGTTTAAAAGGGCGTATCCTGATGAAGTTGCCTCTTATGATGTCAATTCATCGCTTTATAAAAAGCTATGGGAAGAGGCTATAGAAAGACAAAAAGACAGCAAGGTTATCTTCAATCTTGGCTTTAGAGGACAGGGCGATAAGCCTTTTTGGGATGATGATCCCCAATATGATACGCCTGGTAAAAGAGGAGAACTTATCAGCAGGCTTATAAGGCTTCAATATGATATGGTTAGATCTAAAAATCCAACAGCTGAGTGCTGCACCAATCTTTATGGTGAGAGTATGGAGCTTTACAAGCAAGGCTTTCTTGATCTTCCGGATGATGTGATTTTAATTTGGGCCGATAATGGTTTTGGAAAAATGGTATCAAGAAGGCAGAACAATCATAATCCAAGAGTACCTTCTCTTCCTGATAAGAATGGTAAACGCCATGGAATCTATTATCATGCATCCTTTTATGATCTTCAGGCAGCAGCATATCTTACGCCGCTAACCAATCAGCCGGGTATGGTTAAGAGCGAACTTGAAAAGGTATTAGAGCATGGCGCAAATGATTTCTGGCTCATTAACTGTTCTAATGTTAAGATGCACTGTTTCTATCTTGAGCTAATTGCTGGTATGTGGAGCGAAATGAACGCTTCAATGTTTAATGCTTATGAGGCAGATAATACTTTTGAAGATGCTGGCAATGATGTAAGTTCGTACATACAAAAGTATACATATGATTATTATGGCAAGAGATTCTATAAAGAGAGCGCAAGGTGTGTACAGGGATATTTTGACGCTGCGGTAAAGTACGGAGAACATGAGGATGATCACGCCGGAGAACAATTTCCAAATCACGTATCAAGAATGCTTATGACACAGTTTCTAAAAGACAGAAATGATATATGCAGTGGTCTTATATGGACGGGATGCACTGATAGTTTTAAAGGTCAGATTGAGTGGTTTAGAGACAAATGCTATGAAGGAATTAAGTCATATACCAAGCTCTTTGAAAACTTAACAAAAACAAAAAGATATATAGATAGTTATTCTGATGCAGATACCTATAATATACATAATATACAAATGATAGATGATAGAATTGTTATGCCATGTATGCTTTATCTTTATAGTTATAAAGGCGCATATCATGCCTGCAGAGCGATGGAATATGGTCTGATGGGCGAATGGAAAGAGATGTTCATTGAATCAGGTGATAGCGCAGTGTCTTTTGACAAGGCATATAAGGCACTTAGAGGAAGCGAACATGGTATATGGAAGGGCTTTTATGCTAATGATAGTGAGTGCGATTTGCCTCTGTCTAAGAGCCTTTCGGAAGGACTTATGCGATATGCACGAATCGTTGGAGACGGGCCTTCTTTTTACAAATGGCAAAGGGAATGTACTATGGAAGAAGGTGAGAGGGATATTACACTGATACTCGTACTGGAAGCAGCTTTCGATGATTATAAGCTGTATTCTATGCTCAAGAAGTGCCGAAATTAGTCCGATATAGACTTGAAGTGTATGTATAGGTTCAAAAGAGAGGGGATTAGAACATGATAATTAGTGGTAGAAGCTCTAAAGCTATTGTTTTAAAGACTCTGTCATTCTTGATGGTTGCTATTCTTTTATTCTCATCGTTTTACCTGAAATCTTATGCCAAAGATGTCATGACGCTTAGCGCAGGCACTTCTTCCGAAAGTGAAGTTCGTGGCATATGGTTTTCTTTTCGCGATTGGCAGAAATATCTTCAGGGCAAAGATGAAGCGGCTTTTAGTGCTGCCTTTGAAACTATTACAGATAATATAGTTGGTGCCGGATGCAATACGCTGATAATGCATGTAAGATCTCACAATGATGCTGTGTATCCCTCCAGTATATATCCGTGGAGCAGTGAGATGCTTATGGGAGTAGACCCTGGATATAATCCTCTTTCTATAATGATAGAAATCGCTCATAAAAAAGGTCTTTCTATTCATGCCTGGATTAATCCATATGGATACAGAAATGGTGAATATTGCGGAGATGCTAGTCTTTCGACTCATGATAATATTGTCGCCGGGATTGAAGAAATTCTCAAAAATTACAATGTTGATGGCATCCACTTTGATGACTATTTTCCTGTAATGGATGCGTCAGTACATAACACGCTCGTAAAAGATGTCTATAAAACCTGTCATAAATATGGCAAGGTATTCGGCATAAGTCCTACAGGTAATATTGATAACAATATTGCTAAAGGGGCGGATATTGTCACTTGGATGTCGGTTCCTGGGTATATCGATTATATTGCGCCGCAGATTTATTGGACCAATATGTACAAAAGTGATGGAAGCGTGACCCTGTTTTCAAACAGGCTTTTCCAATGGATAACTCTTAACAAATTAAACCTTCCGATGTATGTTGGGCTTGGCTTGTATTTGGCAGAAGCAAAGCCTTCTTCGGATATTGGCTGGAGCGTTTCAAGTGCTAATATTATGGCGCAGGTTACAGAGCTAAGAGCCAACAACCAGCCGGGATATATCCTTTATAGCTATAGTAGCCTCTTGTCAGCAAGCTGTGCTTCTGAGCTTGCAAATCTTAAGGGCTTATATAATATTCCCGTACTATACGATACTTCTACAAGTGTAGATAGTTTGGATGATTCTACCGGCAATACAGCCATTACAATTGCGATAGACCCGGGGCATCAGGCTGTTGGGAATTATGCAAAAGAACCTATGGCTCCCGGATCATCTGTTATGAAAACCAAGGTTGCAGGTGGTACTAAAGGTGTATCAACTAAAATTCCTGAATATGAACTGACTCTTGACATTGCGCTGCAGCTTAGGGATTTGCTTGTTGCAAAAGGTTATAACGTTATTCTTATTCGCGAAAGTAGTGACGTAGATATAAGTAATGCAGAAAGGGCGCAGATTGCTAACGAATCGGGCGCAGATATCTTTATAAGACTTCATGCAGATGGCTCAGATAATAGCAGTGTAAACGGCGCAACGGCTCTGTGTCAGACGTCTTCCAATCCCTATAATGGAAATATATACAAGGAAAGCAGACTCTTGTCAGAGTGTATTCTTTCTTGCTATACGAAAACTACCGGAATCAAGACTAGAGGTATATCTGAAACCGATACAATGACAGGTATCAATTGGTCGAAAGTGCCGGTTACAATCCTTGAAATGGGCTTTATGACTAATAGTACGGAAGATATAAAAATGAACGATGATGATTTCCAAAAGCTAATGGTTGAAGGAATCGCTGAAGGAATAGATATGTATTTTGACCAAACTTTCAACATTGAAAATGGCGCTAGCTAAAGTAGGGAATAAGAGTGTTCGCCGCGAAGTTTGAGTAAAAAATTTTAAAAATATATTGACATATCGATAAAAATAGATATAATAAAAGCATGGACAACAAAAAATTATTAGATATTTTTAAAGTACTTTCTAATGAAACAAGGTTAAATATTCTTTTGTGGCTTAAAAATCCCGGTGAATGTTTTCCACCTCAGGGTGAGCATTTGGATGAAGGCATAGACTTAAAAGGAGGAGTCTGTGGAAATTCCATCTGTGAGAAGTCCGGAATTGCTCAGTCTACTGTATCGCACTATCTGGATATGATGGTGAGAGCAGATTTACTTCTTACAGAGCGTTACGGAAAATGGACATATTTTAGGCGCAACGAGCAGGTTTTGAACCAGCTAAAAGAATATATTGGTAAGGAATTATAAAAATAAGGGGCAAGTGCTCTTTATTTTTTAAGAATTCATATCTATATTTATCGATATGTAAGTATGAATGCTGAAAGGAGATTTATTATGCATTTTTCAAGTGATATTAACAGACCACCATATGAGGCAAGGGATATGTTCCTTCAGATAACAAGCGGATGTTCTCATGGAGGCTGCGAATTCTGCACATTTTATAAGGATGCAAAGTTCAGGATCAGCCCGATTGAAGAAGTAGAAGAAGATATAAAGGAACTTAAACAGCTTTCAAAGAGATATTATTTTGACAGAATCTATTTGCAGGGAGCAGATCCGTTTATAGCTCCGTATGAATATCTTAAGAAGGTTGCAGAACTTATCCATGAATATCTTCCGAATGTAAAGTCAATCGGTGGATATGCAAGGGTAGATAATGTGAAAAACAAGACAGTTGAGCAGCTAAAAGAGCTCAAAGAACTTGGATACAGCAATTTCTATTTTGGAAATGAATCCGGAGATGATTATATTCTAAAGAGAATGAATAAAGGGTACGAGGCTCAAACTGTTGTAGATTGTATAAAGAAACTTGATGAAGCAGGTATGCCTTATATATTGAATTTCCTTGGCGGACTTGGTGGTCATAACTATGGTGATGGTCATGCTATACATTCTGCAGAGGTTATCAATCAGCTTCACCCGACTATGGTATATGCATCTGAGCTAACCCTTTTTCCTGACACACCTCTTTCCAAAGATCGTGATAACGGAAGTTTTGTAGAAGCAACAGAGGTTGAGCGTTTTGAGGAACTCAAAACTCTTATAGAGAATATAAAGGTTCCTACAATATTCAGGGCAGAGCATGTAACACTTCCTGTTCCGATTCGCGGTAACTTACCGGAGGATAAGGATGAGATAATCGACATGCTCGATCATCTTATTGAGGTTGCGAAAACCGGAAGACTTGATAATTTCAGAAGTACGGTAATGAGCCTTTAAATTGACTTTGAAGAATCGATTCGCTATGATTTACGTATATCCCTTATGGTTACGGAGGCGAAGAGATGAAACAATGTATGGATGCAGACAACCTTCATAGAAGGCTTGCCAAGATTATAGGTCAGATTAAGGCTATTGACAGGATGATAGATGAGGATGTTCCCTGTGAAGATGTTCTTTCGCAGATTAGTGCTGCTAAGTCTGCTCTTAATAAAGCAGGACAGGTTGTACTCGAAGGCCATATCAATCATTGTATAAAGGATGCCGTGGCACAGGGTGATGATAAGGAAATAGAAAATTTCACAAAAGCTATTGAGAGATTTGCCAACATGCAATAAAAGTTCAAGACAAGGTGTGAAGACATTCGTTTTCACACCTTGTTTTTGGGTAGTTCAAAACTTGACAGAATATACCCCTATGGGTATCATGTTACATATACCCCTATGGGTATATGTAACATGACCTTGCAAAGGAGTTTTAACATGAAAAAGTTCATGAAGAAATTGGAAGATTTACTTGAAATAGGTGGAATCAAGAAGGATATAGTTCTTATTGTTATCTCAGCTGTAGCTGTAATACTTAGCCTTTTCAAAGTGAATTTGTCACTTCCGTTTGATATTGCATTTGTTGCAATTGTATTATGTGGTATTCCGATTGTTCTTGAAGCAGTAATAGGACTTGTAACTGAATTTGATATTACTGCGGATGTGCTTGTAGCACTTGCTTTAATAGCTTCAATATGTATAGGAGAGTATTTTGCTGCCGGCGAAGTTGCACTTATAATGCAGCTTGGTGGTCTTCTGGAAGAGATGACTGTAGCAAGAGCCAGAGCCGGCATAGAAAAGCTTGTGCATCTAACACCGCAGACGGCAAGAGTTCTTAGGGATGGAAGTGAGACCATAATACCGGCCATAGAAGTTAAGGTTGGAGATATTCTGAAGGTGGTCCCCGGCGAGACTATTCCTGTAGATGGCGTACTGATATCTGGACAGTCTTCTGTCAATCAGGCAGTTATGACAGGTGAATCAATGCCTGTTGATAAAGAGGTTGGGGATGAAGTATCATCCGGTACAGTGAATCAGTTTGGTGCATTTGAAATGAAGGCAACCAAGGTCGGAGAAGATAGTTCTATTCAGAGAATGATACGTCTTGTGCAGTCAGCGGATGCAAGCAAGGCAAGGATAGTAAATATGGCTGATCGTTGGGCTGTGTGGGTTGTAATAGTGGCACTTACATCTGCTACTCTTACATGGCTTATTACAGGACAGATAATTCGTGCAGTTACTATACTTGTAGTATTTTGTCCTTGTTCACTGGTTCTTGCAACACCTACGGCTATTATGGCGGGAATAGGTAATGTCACAAAACATGGTTTCCTTGTACGTGAAGGAGATGCACTTGAACGTCTTTGCGCTGTAAAGAAAATAATGTTTGATAAGACGGGAACGCTTACAAATGGTACGCCTGAGGTTGTTCTTGTAAAGGCTATAAATGATAGCTTTGGCGAAGATGATATTTATAAGATGGCCGCTTCTCTTGAAAGCTTGTCAGAGCATCCAATAGGAAAGGCGATTGCATCAGGATATAAGAAAAAGGGCGAAGAACTCCTTAATGTTACACAATTTAAGATGATGACAGGCAAAGGAGTATGCGGAACAATTGATGGCAAAAGAATTTTTGCCGGTAATGAGAAATTATTTGATGAAAATAGCATTGTTTTTCCAAAAGATTTTAGAAAAGCTAATCAAGATGCCGCTATTAAAGGTGCAACTGTAATATTTATTGCGGTGGACTTCGAAGCCGTAGGTTATATCATGCTTTCAGATACTCTCCGCGATGCTTCTAAACAGATGATAGAAAGCTTGAGGGCTTTGGAAGTTGAACCGGTTCTTCTTACAGGTGATCACGTAAATGCAGCCGCAACAATAGCTAAGGCTGTTGATATACATGAATATCATGCAGATCTTCTTCCGGAAGACAAGCTTAGATTCATAGAAGAAAGCAATCCTGCCTGCATGGTTGGCGATGGTGTTAATGATGCGCCTGCCCTTAAATTATCCCATGTAGGAATTGCCATGGGAGGTATTGGAAGTGATATCGCTGTAGATGCAGCGGATATTGTACTTATCGACGATGAAGTAAGACAACTTCCCCATCTTCTGGCATTATCCAAGAAGATGATGAAGACAATCAAAATAAATCTGACATTTTCAATGACTCTAAACTTTATAGCAATTATTCTGGCGATGACAGGCATTCTCAGTCCTGTTATCGGCGCCCTTGTACATAATGCCGGTTCGGTACTTGTGATTAGCAATTCGGCACTTCTTCTTGGCTGGAAGAAAAAAGACTAAGACTTTGGATAAATTCTTAATCACTCAAACTTCCCACATCGAAAACAGTGTGGAAAGCTTGAGCTATCACATTGTGTTGCCTAAATAGGAAGATTGAACTTTGGCACAGATTTCTATATCAGGTTCGTAGGCAGCTCTTATTCCGCCAATATATTTGGGTCTTGTTCTGGCAGCAAGAACATTTGCGCTACCGATAGTATTATTTTCTAGTTTTACAGGTACGGCTACTTTTTTTAGATTCATACCTATGAGAGTTCCGCCTATATCAATCCCGGCATCTGCAGATATTTCTTCCAGGGCAACGGGATCATCCAGTGTATAATAGGCACATGTAGCAAAAGAGCCACCTGCCTTTGGCTGTGGAACGACAGTTACGATATTGTTTTCATTACCGATTGTTATTGCAGCTTTTCTTTCTATGATAATGGCACGATTAAGATGCTCGCAGCACTGCGTAGCAAGATAAATTCCTCTTTGTCTAAGTTCATAATAAATGGCTCCAAATACAACCTTTGCAACTTCGAGGCTTGAATTGGAACCGATATTATCTCCGCATATTTCGCTTGTAGAGCATCCTACAACGAATATTCCACCTTCTTTTATACCTGAAGCGTTTATTATCTCGCGCGTGCAGGCTGTTGCCTGAGCCTTTATATTATCAAGATCAAGAGCTGTGGTTCTGTAAACATCTTCTTTGTTTGTCATAAATTAAACCTTTCTGATTGTCATATAATGCCTGTTAGATAATTCCTGTTAGAAAATAATATATGTCGATAATAGAATGTGGCGATTATGTTGATTCAATGAGCTGTGTCTTTATCTGCCTTACAAACACTTTTCCAAGTACGTTGGCAAGGATAAAACATATAATGCCCTGAATAATATTTCCATATACTCCGACAAGAGCAGTAATTCCAAGACCAAGGAAAATGCTTTCGAATATGAAATATCCCAAAACCATTATGATTTCAGAGACAATACCCGCAATTGCCATGGACAGGGACTTTTTGCTCTTAAAAACATTGTTGCAGAAAAAGTTGGCGACGAAAACCATCATGAATTTGATAATAAAGGTAGCGGGAGCGTATATGACGTATCCTTGTGACATATCGGCAAGTGCACTGCCTATCCCTGCTGCGAGTGCACCATAAATTCCGCCAACAAGATAACTGCATAAAAGGACTGCGGTATCACCTATATTTATATAACCATTAGTTATTGCTACCGGCACCTTTATTACGATTGTAAAAACGAAAACGATAGCAGCCATAAGAGCGCCTGATACAAGTTTTTTTAAATTGTTGGTATATTTCATAAGCTTCCTTTTGGTGTAAGATGATTTTTATGTTCCGGATAAAAGAGCAAGGATATTGACCTATGCCTTTTGATCCTTTACGACATATGATACGCCAATCTGGAATTATTATAATATCCAGTTTTAATAATTTGAACAAGACCAGAATGGAAATATCGTTGCTTGCAGTATGGTATATAATATGGATTAGAGTGCATCTACTCTGCAATACATGGATGATTATTATTGAAAAGTTTCAAAGAACGTGACCATATAAGTAAATGCTGATATAATATAACAACTGTTTGAATCGTATTATGAAAGGCTTTTTTATCTATGAGTAGTAATATCACAATCGAAGAGATGCTTCTGGATACCAGAAACAAGCTCGTTATTGATGTAAGGAGCAAGGAGAATTTCGATAAAGAGACCTATCCTGATGCAATAAATATTTTCTGGGAAGAGTTTATGGAGCACAAGGAAGAACTGCCCACAGACAGACCAATATATCTTCTTTGTTATTCTGGTAGAAATTCAGAAGATATTGCAGATACTTTGAGTGATGAGGGATATGAGATTTACAGCGTTGAAGGTGGATACTATTCATGGCTTAGAGTTAAACTTGAGATGTTTATGAAGGATGGCGAGGCGTCTGATAAACGTTGCAAGGAGATAGAACGAAGCATTATCAAGAAGTTCAGAAAAGAAATATGGAGTCAGTTTACCAAGGCTATAAATATGTATGATCTGATACAAGATGGGGACAAAATAGCTGTCTGTATTTCCGGCGGCAAGGATTCTATGCTGATGGCCAAACTTTTTATGGAACTATACAGACATGGTAAGCAGAATTTTGAAGTTGTATATCTTGTTATGAACCCAGGATACAATGACATCAATTATCAGACTATACTTAATAATGCGAAGCTCTTACAGGTTCCGATAACAGTATTTCGTTCTGATATATATAATATTGTTGCCAAAGATGATATAGCAAAACAAGGTAGTCCTTGTTATCTATGTGCCAGAATGCGAAGAGGAGCTCTTTATCATAAAGCCAAAGAACTTGGATGTAACAAGATAGCTTTAGGACATCATTATGATGATGTAATAGAGACGATTCTGATGGGAATGCTCTATTCCGGGCAGATACAGACAATGATGCCCAAATTGCATGCTACTAATTTTGAGGAAATGGAACTGATCAGACCTCTCTATCTTATAAGGGAAGAAGATATTATCAGGTGGCGTGATTATAACAAACTCCATTTTATTCAATGCGCATGCAGGCTTACAGAAAGCTGTGCAAGCTGCGGCGGAACAGAGCAAGGCTCCAAGCGAGGTGAGATTAAGGGACTTATAAGAGAACTTCGTCAAAAGAGTCCATATATAGAAAGTAATATTTTTAAGAGTGTTGAGAATGTTCATATTAATGCTATTATGGGCTACAAGACACCTGATGGTACAAGACATAATTTTCTTGACAATTATAATAACTAACTCACACTTCACACTTGCCAAAATGTGAAGTTTAAGCCCATAAACGGAAGGTGATATTTGTATGGCAAGAACTTATATTGCTATAGATCTTAAATCTTTTTATGCATCAGTTGAATGTCAGGAAAGAGGACTGGATCCTCTTGTGGCAAAGCTGGTTGTGGCAGATGCGTCAAGGACGAGTAAGACTATTTGCCTTGCAGTATCACCTTCACTTAAGGCGTATGGTATACCGGGGCGTGCCCGTCTTTTTGAGGTTGAGAAGAAGGTCAAAGAGATAAAGTCTATTACGGGAGAAAAAATAGATTTTATAATAGCAACTCCCAGAATGCAGTTATATATGGATTACAGCGCGCGAATCTATAGCATATATTTAAAATATATTGCGCCTGAAGATATACATGTTTATTCGATAGATGAAGTGTTCATGGATGTTACGGCTTATCTTCATACCTATAATATGACAGCTCATGAACTTGCCATAAAGATCATACATGAAGTTCTAAAAGAGACGGGCATAACTGCAACGGCAGGAATAGGCTCGAATCTATATTTGTGTAAGGTGGCTATGGATATAGTTGCAAAGCATATTCCGGCAGATAAAGATGGTGTCAGAATCGCAGAGCTCGATGAAAAGAGCTATCGCCAAAAACTCTGGAATCATAGACCTTTGACGGATTTCTGGCGCGTTGGAAAAGGCTATGCCAGAAAGCTTGAATCTCATGGAATGTATACAATGGGTGATGTTGCAAGATGTGCAATAAAAGATGAGGACTTATTGTATAAACTTTTTGGTGTCAACGCAGAACTTCTTATAGATCATGCCTTTGGAATTGAACCTGTCACAATTAAAGATATCAAGGCATATAGGCCGGAGAATAATTCCATCTCATCAGGGCAGGTATTGCATTGCCCTTATGATTTTAAAGGCGGAAAGCTTATTGTAAGAGAGATGACAGATCTTCTGGTTCTGGATCTTGTGGATAAAAAGCTTGTGACAGATCAAATTGTGATAACAATAGGATATGATGTCAGTAATTTGACTGATCCTGATATAAGGAAGAAATATAAAGGATCCGTTACGACAGATTATCTTGGCAGAATGATACCCTGCCATGCTCATGGAAGCGCAAATCTAGATGAATTTACATCATCAACCAATATAATAATGGATGCCGTTATGGCTCTTTATGATAGCTGTGTGAACAAAGATCTTCTTGTTAGGCGTATAAATGTCACTGCAAACCATCTTATGGATGAGAAGGAAATAGAAAAAGAGTCTTTATATGAACAGCTTGATCTTTTTACAAATTATAATGAACTTGAAAAACAGAGGGAAGAAGATAAGAAAAAGCGCGATAGAGAAAGGCGGGCTCAGGAAGCCGTTCTCGCCATTAAGAAAAAATATGGCAAGAATGCTATTCTTAAAGGCATGAATCTTGAAGAAGGAGCACAGACTATTGCAAGAAACTCTCAGATTGGCGGTCATAAGGCGTGAATATAATAATAGTATAGGTATCTTAATATGGACAAGAGATTTACCAAAGAAGAGTTAGAAACGATAAGAAAATATTCTGATATAATTGATGAAAACAGACCTGCATCTTTAAAACATCCCGCAATGGATATTAAAAAGCGTGCAGCTTCGTTTTCTCCTTTTGCGGCACTAAATGGTTTTGAGGATACGGTTAAAGATGCTCAAAAACAGTATGTAAGTGATTTGGAACGCATGGGAGAACATTTAGAAAAAATGTAGAAAAATATGCATTCTTGAAATGAAAATTCAAAAATGTATACTTTTTAGTTTTTTGGAAAAGGAGAAATAAAAAAGATGGCAATGAATCCGGCTAATATGATGAAAATTATGCAAAGGTTAGGGATATTTAGGCAACAGCATCCTAAATTTCAGGCATTTTTGGGAAGTGTAGCAAGTAAAGCTATAAGGGAGGGGACTATAATTGATATAAAAGTCACTGACCCAAATGGCGGAGAATATATATCCAATATAAAATTGACAAGTGACGATATAGAAACAGTAGAAATTTTGAAAAACTTTAAAGAGTAACTTGGGCTTCCAACTTGTCAAACTGGCGCTGCATCTGCATAACAGCAAAGAGGTAGTGCCAGTTTAACAAGTGTAAAGCCCAAGTTAAAGACGCAGTTCTTGTCCGTGCTCGTTTAGCCACTTGCGATATGTGTCATAATCAGGCATAACGCTTTCGACGGTTGACCAAAATGCCTTGGAATGATCCATATGTGTAAAGTGGGCCAGTTCATGCACTACAACATAGTCAAGAACTTTTGGCGGTGCCATCATAAGTCGCCAGTTAAAAGAAAGAGTTCCGCTTGTTGAACAGGATCCCCATCTGGTTTTTTGGTCGCGGATTGCGATTTTTTTGTGATGAACACCCATTATTTTCTCATAGTGCATAACCCGTAGTGGGAAGTATTCAGAAGCGGCTTTTTTATATCTTTTTTCAAGAAGCGCACGTTGTGTATCTGTAAGACTTGGCATCTGACTTTTAAGAGCTTCTTCCTTTATGAGCATCTCTTTATGCTTTTCTACAATCCACTCTGCACGCCCCTCTAACATGTCGTTGACGGTAGAATCACTCGTCCAAAGAGGTATCCTAAGCTCAGCACTGCCGTCTGCGTTAACTATCACAGATCCGGTCCTTCTCTTTGAACGTATTACACTGACAGGAAGACTGTGGTGTCCTGCTCTATCCGAATAATTAATATACTTGGTTACAGTTCCATCTGTATTCTTTTTCATATTCCCAATAACCCTTTGAATCTCCTCATTTAATCTTATACAGCAAAAGATAAGCATATTTGATTTGGTTATCTTTTGATATAAAATTTTCCCTGCATGTAGTATAGCATATAGAAAAAATAGGTTAAGACTTGACTTTTTTAAAAACTCAAACTTCGCACTTGTCAAACCGGCACAACGCCTTTACTGCTATGCAGGTGCAGAAAGTTTGAGTATGTGAGTAAAAAAGGTATTGACATAGAGAGGGAGGGAGAGTATCATTATTTCATAAATTCCTACCTAACAAGTATGAATAGTATGAAACGAGATTTTTTAACAGAATCGAAGGGAGTAATAATTATGGCTAATATTAAAAAATCAGCAACAGAACTTATAGGACACACACCGCTTCTTGAGCTTGTGAATTTTCAGAACAGTGAGAGTGTTAAGGATGCAAGGATTATTGCTAAACTTGAATATCTTAATCCTGCAGGAAGCGTGAAAGATCGTGTTGCATATGCTATGATAGTAGATGCTGAAAAAAGCGGTAAAATCAAACCCGGCGCAACAATTATTGAACCTACATCAGGTAATACCGGTATTGGTATAGCTTCTGTGGCAGCTGCAAGAGGATATAGAGCTATACTCACACTTCCTGATACAATGAGCGTAGAAAGACGCACAATTCTTCAGGCATATGGTGCAGAACTTGTTCTTACTGACGGAGTTCAGGGAATGAAGGGTGCGATTGCCAAGGCAGAGGAGCTGCACAAAGAGATTCCTAATTCCATAATCCTTGCTCAGTTTGATAATCCGGCCAATGCACAGGCTCATAGAACTACTACAGGTCCTGAAATTTGGGAAGATACTGACGGACAGGTTGATTATTTTGTTGCAGGTGTTGGCACAGGTGGAACTCTTACAGGCGTTGGTGAATTCCTAAAGAGTAAGAATCCTGATGTTAAGATTATAGCTGTAGAACCGGATACTTCTGCAGTTCTTTCGGGAGAGAAACCCGGTCCTCACAAGATCCAGGGTATAGGAGCAGGATTTGTTCCATCTGTTCTCAATACCAAGATATATGATGAGATTATAAGAGTACCTAATGAAAATGCATTCGAAAAAGGCAGAACATTTGCAAAAGCTGAAGGTATTATGGTAGGTATATCTTCTGGTGCAGCTTTATGGGCAGCAGAGCAGGTTGCTTCAAGACCGGAAGCAAAAGGAAAGAATATTGTTGTACTGCTTCCTGATTCAGGTGACAGATATCTGTCTACACCCCTTTTTGCAGCGAAATGATTTAAGAGATAAATCTCGTTTTGTCTCTTAAAAATAAACATATAGGGATGGAATGAGTTATGTCAGAATCTTTTATCAGTGTTCTGAATGTTAGCAAAACGTTTAAAACCAAGGACAATACTGTTGAAGCTCTTAAGAATATAAGCCTTGACATTGAGAAAGGTGATATATTCGGAATTATAGGCATGAGCGGTGCAGGAAAGTCCACACTTGTAAGATGCCTTAACTACCTTGAAAGACCGACAAAAGGCGATGTTGTAATTGACGGAAGAAGCCTTGGTTCTATGTCGGAGAGACAATTGAGAAGTCAAAGGCAGGATGTTGCCATGATATTCCAGCATTTTAATCTTCTTATGCAGAAAAATGTCCTGGATAATGTCTGCTTTCCGATGAGAATAAATAAGGTTCCTCGCAAAAAGGCAAGAGAAAGAGCTATGGAACTTCTAAGCGAAGTCGGTCTTGAAGATAAGGCATATGCTTTTCCGGCGCAGCTTTCCGGTGGTCAGCAGCAAAGAGTGGCTATCGCAAGGGCGCTTGCTAATAATCCAAGGATTCTTTTGTGTGATGAAGCAACCAGCGCACTGGATCCTAAGACTACAAGTGAAGTTCTGACGCTTCTAAAGAGAATAAACGAATCACATGGCATTACAATAGTAATCATTACGCATTCAATGTCTGTTGTTCAGGAAATATGTAACAGGGTGGCTATTATTGATAAGGGCGAAGTTGCAGAAGTTGGAAAGGTGATTGATGTTTTTAATAATCCCCAGTCTGATGCCGCAATGAAACTTGTCCTTTCATCGGGGAATGGACAGATACCTGAGATGAAAGGTGACCACCTTGTTAGAATCGTTTTTTCTGCCAACTCCTCATATGAACCGGTTGTTGCTAATATGGTTCTAAGATTCTCCTCACCTGTTAATATAATGTTTGCCAACACAAGAGATATTGGCGGATATGCACAGGGGCAGATGGTCTTGCAGCTTCCGAACGATGAGTCTTTGAGATTACAGATGATTAGTTATCTTAAGGACAGAAAGCTTGAAGTTCAGGAACTGTCTTCGATGAAAGAATTTGAGGAGGTGAATGAATAATGGATTTAATGCAGTTTTGGGATGAGTATGGAGAACTTCTTTCACGTAATACAGGAGTTACCATGTATATGGTACTTGTATCTACGGTATTTGCTTATATGATAGGAGTTCCGATTGGGATAGGACTGGTTATTACTTCTGATAATGGGCTTAGACCTAACAAGGTTATCTATGGGATTCTTGATTTTGTTGTTAATATAGTCAGAAGCGTTCCGTTTCTTATTTTACTAATCCTTATAATGCCTATTACCAAGAAGATAGTCGGGCAGACTTGGGGAGCCGATGCGACCATAGTTCCGCTTGTATTTGCTGCAGCACCTTTTATTGCAAGAATGGTTGAGTCTTCACTTATGGAAGTTGATCATGGGGTGGTTGAAGCTGCACAGAGCATGGGAGCCTCGAATTGGACGATTGTTTGGAAAGTTATGGTATCTGAAGCAAGGTCTTCTCTTATTGTTGGAGCTACAATTGCTCTTGCAACAATACTCGGATATTCTGCAATGGCAGGTTCTGTCGGAGGAGGCGGACTTGGTGATGTAGCTATACAGTATGGCTATTACAGATACAAAACAGAGGTAATGATAGTAACTGTTATACTTCTGGTTCTTTTGGTCCAGATAATGCAGGCAGTTGGTATGTGGCTTAGCAAACTGCTTGACAGAAGGATTTCCAAATGAAGAATCTATTGTAAGGATATAGCACTGTCAGATACTTTTTGAATGTTTAATATATTAAAAGTATATATAAGCTTATAAATGTTTCTGATAGGTTATATATATTAAAAAACGAGGAGGAATTATTATGAAAAAGAAACTGTTTGCAACACTACTTACATCTGTACTTGTCGCAAGTGCGGTAACCGGATGTGGATCCGAGGCTTCATCAACAACAGATACGGATACTCAGTCTGAAAGTACTAATACAGATGCACAATCTGATGACACGGCTGCGAGTAAGGATTCAAATGATCTTGAAGTTATCACTGTAGCAGCAACCTCTGTTCCTCATGCAGAGATTCTCGAAAGTGATGTAGTAACAAGTGCACTTGAAGAAAAGGGTTATAAGGTTGAAGTTACTGTATTTGAAGATTATGTTCAGCCTAATAACGTTGTGGAAGCCGGCGAATTTGATGCCAACTATTTCCAGCACATTACATACCTTAATGATTTCAATGAACAGAATAATACTTCGCTTGTAAGTGCCGGTGGAATTCATTATGAGCCATTTGGAATTTATGGCGGAACCAAGGATAGTCTTGATGATATCGCTGACAAGGACACAATTGCAATTCCTAATGATACAACCAATGAAGCAAGAGCACTTCTTCTGCTTCAGGACAATGACCTTATAACATTAAAGGATGGCGTTGGACTTACAGCTACTGTCAATGATATAGAGGAGAATCCTTACAATCTCACAATTGTTGAGGTTGAGGCAGCTCAGGTTCCTCATCAGCTTGACAGCGTCAGCTATGCTGTAATGAATGGTAACTATGCTATGGAAGCAGGATTTACAGTTGCAACCGATGCTCTTGCATATGAGTCTCAGGATTCTGAAGCTGCAGAGAAGTATGTTAATGTCATTGCTGTAAAAGAAGGCAATGAGACTAATCCGGGAATTGTTGCTTTGGTAGAGGTTCTTAAGTCTGATGAGGTTAAGGCTTGGATAGAACAAGAGTATGAAGGATCTGTAGTTCCTTATGAAGGTGACTGATTCACGTAAATACCAAGGAATAGTAGGTTGATTTTTTTGACCCGACTGTTTGAGTACCTAACATGAAATATCTTGTATTCGACTGTTTGAATTACATGTCAGAATCATTAAAAAATTCAGCCGTTTAAATTATTTTTTGAAAATAAACTTGAAATTATTGCAGTAAGTGGTTATAGTATCATAATATAAAGGCAAGGGCGCCGATTCTATTTGTGCTCCTTGCCTTTTTTTGTAAACAACCTTTATGTAGTCAGAAAGGATTAAAGAGATGACTAAGTATACCAGAGAAGATATTTTTCGCATTGTAGAAGATGAGGATGTAGCTTTTATAAGGCTTCAGTTTTGTGATATATTCGGAAATCCCAAAAATATTGCTATTACACCGTCCCAGCTTGGTGTTGCTCTTGACAGGGAGCTTACCTTTGACGGATCTGCAGTAGAAGGCTTTGTACGCAAGAATGAAAGCGAGATGTATCTGTATCCGGATCTTGATTCTTTTGAAATATATCCATGGAGACCGCAGTCGGGTAAGGTTGCAAGAATGTTTTGCGATGTTTATACGCTTGATAGAAAGCCTTTTGAAGCTGATCCTAGAAATATTTTAAGAAATGTTTTGAAAAAAGCTGATGAAATGGGTATTATTTTTAAAGTTAATCCGGAAATTGAGTTCTTCCTTTTTGGCTGCGATGATTCTGGGAATCCTGTTCCTGCGACCAAGGAAACTGCCGGATATTTTGATGTCGCACCGGCAGATATGGGAGAAAATGTAAGACGAGACATTATACTAAATCTTGAAGATATGAATTTTAATATTCTTTCTTCTCATCATGAAATTGCTCCTGCACAGCATGAGATAGATTTTGAAGCCAGTGAAGCAGGAAGAATTGCAGATATGGTGCAGACCTTCAAAATGGCTGTTAAAACTATAGCCAAGAAGCATGGCTATTATGCAACCTTTATGCCTAAGCCGTTAGAAGGCGTAAACGGATCCGGAATGCATATTAATATTGCTGCATTTGATAAGGATGGCACCAATGTTTTTACTGATAGCAGTGATGAACTTGGTCTTTCTAAGAAGGCATATTCGTTTATAGCCGGACTTCTTGACCATATGGAGGGAATCAGTCTTGTGACTAATCCTCTTATTAATTCCTATAAAAGGCTTATTCCGGGCTACGATGCTCCTATTAATATGACTTGGACTGCATCAAGCGCCAATCGTACTGCACTTATTCGCATTCCATACAAAAGAGGCAACAAGACTCTTATTGAACTTAGAAATCCGGATGCTACCTGCAATCCTTATCTTGCACTTGCACTGTGTCTTGCTGCCGGACTTGATGGTATTGAAAATGATATGCTACCGCCAAAGCAGCTTTCTATGCAGCAGGCTGATGGAAATGAAGCAAGAGAAAGATTCAAAACACTCCCTCAGACTCTTGGTCAGGCCATTAATGCCTTTGGCAAGGATCCGCTTGTCAGAGAAGTTTTGGGAGAAGATGTATTTACCAAATTCCTGGAAGCAAAAGAAAGTGAATGGAAGAGATTCAGAAGCTGTGTTACTCAGTGGGAAATGAATGAATATCTTGGGAAATACTAATCTATGGCTAATGTGGTTGTAGCATTTGCAAAGGATACAGATGCGGTTAATTTTAAAAATATACTTGTTAGAAGAGGCTTTAATGTAGCGGCAGTCTGCAATTCAGGAGCACAGGCGCTTTCGGCAATGGAAGACCTTGGTAACGGCGTTATAGTTTGTGGATACAGACTGGGAGATATGATTTGTGAGGAACTTGCAAGCGATTTGCCTTCCTATTTCCAAATGCTTCTTGTCGCATCCCCTTCAAAGCTTGAGACGATTGATCTTTCGGATAATGTTATATCCTTACAGACGCCGTTACAGACTGATGTTCTTGTATCAACACTTAATATGATGCTTGATGGTGTCAGCAAAAAGCGACGAAAATATAAAGAAGGCATAAAAAAAGAACGCACCGATAAGGAGAAAGAGACAATAAGAAAAGCTAAAGAGCTCCTTATGGAACGGCATCACATGACAGAACCCGAAGCACATCATTATCTTCAAAAATGTTCTATGGATTCGGGAACAGGAATTGTAGAAGCCGCGGAGATGCTTATTTCTTTGAGTAGTATTTGAGAGCTGCATTGTTTATAAATGACAATGCAGTTTTTTTGGCTCAAAAAATATTTTGGATTTATAAACAAATAGTGTGACATTTAGAAATTCTATGATATTATATTAACTGTTTAAGGTCATGTGGCTTTGGAACTTTTTGCCGCTGATAAAATAAGAAAGAGGACATTATCCATGATTCAAAAGCTTATATCTGCTATTCAAAGAACAGATGCACCAATTGTGGTTGGACTTGATCCAAAACTTTCTATGATCCCTGATCGAATTAAAGACAGTTCTTTCAAAGATATTGGAGAAAATCTATCAGGTGCGGCTGATGCGCTGTTTAAGTTCAACAAAGAGCTTATTGATTCCATTTATGATATAATCCCTGCAGTAAAGCCTCAGATAGCAATGTACGAGCAGCTTGGTATAGATGGTCTTATCGCTTTTAAAAAGACGGTTGATTATTGTCACGAGAAAGGGCTAATTGTTATTGGTGATATAAAAAGGGGAGACATAGGCTCGACTTCAGAGTCTTATGCAATAGGTCATTTGGGCTCTGTAGCTATAGCAGGTCATAAGTTTTCGGGGTTTGGAGAAGATTTCGCAACAGTCAATCCTTATTTGGGAAGTGACGGTGTTAAGCCATTTATAGATGTATGTAATTCTGAAGACAAGGGTATCTTCGTTCTTGTAAAGACATCTAATCCTTCAAGTGGTGAATTCCAGGATAGATTAATAGACGGTAAACCTTTATATGAGCATGTCGGTGATAAGGTGGAAGAATGGGGTCAAAGCTCTATGGAAGGTGATTATTCCAATGTTGGTGCTGTAGTAGGCGCTACATATCCTCAAATGGGTGCTAAGCTTCGCTGTATTATGCCTCATGCCTTTATTCTGGTTCCGGGATATGGAGCTCAGGGAGGAAAAGGGAGCGATTTGAAGGGCTTTTTTAATAAAGATGGGCTTGGTGCTATCGTCAATTCATCAAGAGGGATAATTGCAGCGTGGCAGAATGAGAAGTATAAAAACTTTGGTGATGATATTGGAAAGGCTGCAAGGGCTGCGGTTCTTGATATGAAAGAAGACATAAATACTGCCATAAAAGCCTGAAAATCATGGCATATGATACCGCTTGTATAGCGGAATAAAATATTAAACAGAGGTTGATTTACATGGAAAAATACAAAGAAGAGTTTATTAATTTTATGGTGGACAGTAATGTTCTCAAATTTGGAGATTTTACACTTAAGAGTGGAAGAAAATCTCCGTTTTTCATGAATGCAGGAGCGTATGTAACAGGTACTCAGCTTAGAAAACTCGGAGAATTCTATGCAAGAGCCATTCATGAAACTTTTGGTCTTGAATTTGACATCTTGTTTGGGCCGGCTTATAAAGGGATTCCTCTTGCTGTATCAACATGTGCCGCAATCAGCCAGCTTTATGGCAGAGATGTAAGATATTGCTCTAATCGCAAGGAAATCAAAGACCATGGTGATAAGGGAATACTTCTTGGAAGTAAAATCAAAAATGGAGATCGAGTTCTTATAATCGAGGATGTTACTACGTCCGGTAAATCTATAGAAGAGACTTACCCAATAATTCAGGCTCAGGCCGATGATGTTGATGTTGTAGGACTTATGGTATCTCTCAACAGACAGGAAAAGGGTCTTGAGTCAGATAAATCTGCACTCGATGAGATACATGAAAAATATGGCTTTGGTACTCATGCAATTGTTACCATGTCAGATGTTGTCGAATATCTCTTTAATAAACCGATAGATGGTGAAGTTATTCTTACCAAAGATATTAAGAAAAAAATTGATGAATACTACAAAGAATATGGCGCTGTAAAAGAGTGATTTTTATAATGTAATATGCTTTTAATTCTATATATTTGATTAAAGGAGGATTTACAGATGGAAGAAAAGACCTATAAACTTATGGGCAATACAGGTGCTATAAATATTACATTTGGAGTTGTTTCGATAATAGCCGGTGTTGCAGCCGGAGTGATACTTATAGTTAGTGGTGCCAAGCTCCTTAGCGGACGCAAGAAGATACTGTTTTGAAAACAAGAGTTGAGCCGTGGAGTCAAAGACCATGGGATAAGGATCCATGGAATAAGGATACCAATGAGACTTATCACGCGCATAAAAATAAAAAGAAAAAGAAAAAACACTTTCGACTTAGAGCATTTATTTTTAAAAGGCGTTACATCTTTACAGATAATGTTCATCCAAGAAAGGGTATCCTGTCTTTTATACTTGGCATGATTGCTGCCGTCGCGTTGTGTCTTAGCGTGAAGGCTGCTTTTGATGCAGGCGGACAAGCTGATATCAAGTATGGGGCGGCTGTTTTTCTGGCGCTTGTATACAGCATAACAGGGCTTGTTCTAGGCATACTTGCTATGAGAAGGAAAAAGATTTTTAAAATATTTCCCAGGCTTGGAATTTTGATTAATTCAATCAATATTTTGGCAGTAGTATTTCTTACTATTGCCGGATCAATTTAAAGAAGATAATCATCAAAGGAGTAGTTCAATGGTACAGGTTGGAATTGTGATGGGATCGGATTCTGATATGCCGGTTATGTCGAAAGCGGCAGAGGTCTTAGAGCAGCTTGGAGTGACATATGATATGCATATAATATCAGCGCATAGGCAGCCGCAGGAATTTTTTGATTATGCAAACAGTGCAGAAGAAAAGGGCTATAAAGTTATCATCGCAGGCGCGGGAATGGCAGCTCATCTTCCTGGGATGTGTGCGGCGATTTTTCCACTTCCGGTTATAGGAATTCCTATGCATACAACATCACTTGGAGGACGTGATTCGCTTTATTCTATTGTGCAGATGCCAACAGGGATTCCTGTAGCAACGGTCGCTATTGGAGGGGGCGCCAATGCGGGAATTCTGGCAGCTAAGATTCTGGCAACGGGCGATAAGGAACTTTTAAAGAAAGTAAAAGATTATTCACAATCTCTTAAAGAGAGCGTTATTCAAAAAGATAAGAGACTTGCTGAAGTTGGATATAAGAACTACTCCAAATAACGGGGAAGATATTTTATGGGCGACTAAACCGGCTGACTATGAATGAGCCGGTATGGTCAGCGTTTAGAATATGGATATATGTATTTTTGATAGGTTAAATCCAGGAGGAACAAGAAGTGGCATTAAATTACAAGATTGCAGGCGTTGATATTGAGGCAGGGTATGAGTCTGTAGAACTAATGAAGAAGTTCGTTAAGCAAACAACTCGTCCTGAAGTTATGGGCGGAATCGGAGGATTTTCGGGAGCCTTTGATATGGCTGCTATTAAGAATATGGATGATCCTGTTCTTTTATCAGGAACGGACGGAGTTGGCACCAAAATCAAATTGGCTTTTCTTTTGGATAAACACGATACAGTTGGTATTGACTGCGTTGCGATGTGTGTAAATGACGTTGCCTGTGCAGGCGGCGAGCCGCTTTTTTTTCTGGATTATATAGCCTGTGGTAAAAATTATCCAAACAAGATTGCTACCATAGTTAAGGGAGTAGCCGAAGGCTGCAAGCTTTCTGATTGCGCACTTGTGGGCGGCGAGACCGCAGAACATCCGGGACTTATGCCGGAAGATGAATATGATCTTGCCGGCTTTTGTGTAGGTGTTTGTGATAAGAAAGACCTTATCGATGGAAGCGATATAAAAGCAGATGACATACTCATTGGCGTAGCATCAAGTGGTGTTCATTCAAATGGTTTTTCACTTGTACGCAAAATCTTTGATATGACAAAAGAAAGCCTTGATACATACTATGATGAGCTTGGCAAGACTTTGGGTGAAGCGCTTATTGAGCCTACGCGTATTTATGTTCATATGATGAAAGCTATCAAAAATGCAGGAGTTAAAGTTAAAGGCTGCAGTCATATTACCGGCGGCGGATTCTATGAGAATGTTCCGCGTATGCTTCCTGAGGGTAAGAGAGCTATTATAAATAAAGACAGTTATGAAATTCCGGCAATCTTTAGGCTTATGCAAAAGAAAGGCGAAATTGATGACAAGATGATGTATAACACCTACAACATGGGGCTTGGAATGGTACTATGTGTAGATCCCAAAGATGTAGACAAGACGATGGAGGCTATCAAGTCGTCAGGAGAAACTCCTTATGTTGTTGGAAGAATTGAAGAAGGAGAAAAGGGTGTTACATTATGCTGAAAATAGCGGTATGTGTATCAGGTGGTGGAACTAATCTTCAGGCTATTATTGATGGTATATCGTCGGGTGTAATCAAGGACACAGAGATTGTACTTGTCTTTTCCAATAATCCTAAGGCCTATGCCCTTGAGAGGGCTAGAAAAGCAGGCATTCCTGCGATTTGTAAATCGCCTAAAGAATATTTTTCAAGAGATGAATTCAATAAGGATTTTCTCGAAACGCTAAAAAAAGCTAATCCTGATCTTGTTGTACTTGCGGGATGTATGGTGGTCATCCCTAGGGAGGTTGTAAGAGAATTTCCAAATCGTATTATAAATATCCATCCGGCACTTATTCCGTCATTTTGCGGCAAAGGTTTTTATGGGCTTCATGTTCATGAAAAGGTTCTCGAAAGAGGCGTTAGAGTTACAGGCGCGACTGTTCATTTTGTTGATGAAGGAACTGATACAGGACCGATTATTCTTCAAAAGCCTGTTATGGTAGAACCGTCAGATACACCACAAACGTTGCAAAAGCGGGTAATGGAGCAGGCAGAATGGAAGATTATGCCAATGGCGATTGATATGATAGCACATGGCAGAGTAAGTGTTGTAGATAACAAGGTCGTTATAGACGGGTATGAAGCGCAAAATGTATAAACTTATATAAAGTTCCTGCTTTGCGTATGAGATAAGGAGAATTATTGGCATTGTAATATGCCAAAATCATAGATATAATTGATTTGTGCAATCGGAGGAGAATCTAATGAAAGTCCTGGTAGTAGGTGGGGGCGGTCGTGAACATGCGATAGTCGAAGCAATCTCAAGGAGCAAACAAGTTGATAAAATATACTGTGCACCCGGCAATGCCGGTATTGCGCAGCTGGCGAGTTGTATTCCTTATGGAGTTATGGAATTTGACAAGATTGGAACATTTGCCAAAGAAAACGGTGTTGATCTTGTTGTATGTAGCCAGGATGATCCGCTTTGCGCCGGAATTGTTGACGTGCTTGAAGATATGGGACTTAGGGTATTTGGAACCAGAAAAAATGCTGCAATTATAGAAGGCAGTAAGTCTTTTTCTAAGAATCTTATGAAGAAGTATGGCATACCTACAGCTGCATATGAGACTTTTACAGATGCTGATAAAGCAAAAGAATATCTAAAAAAAGCAGATAAGTTCCCTATCGTACTTAAAGCTGATGGGCTTGCACTTGGGAAAGGCGTTCTTATATGCAAGGATTTACAAGAGGCACTTCTAGGCGTCGATGAAATAATGCTTGATAAGAAATTCGGAAGTGCAGGTAATGAAATGGTTATCGAAGAATTCATGACAGGAAGAGAAGCATCTGTTCTTGCATTCGTTGATGGCAAAAATTATAAACTTATGAATTCTTCTCAGGATCATAAGAGAGCTGGAGATGGTGACACGGGTCTTAATACAGGCGGAATGGGGACTTTTTCTCCAAGTCCATTTTATACGCATGAAATTGATGAAATTGCTCGCAAAACAATTTATCAAAAGACAGTTGATGCTATGGCTAGTGAAGGTAGACCTTTTAAAGGCGTGTTGTATTTTGGCCTTATGATGACACCTGAGGGACCAAAGGTTGTAGAGTACAATACAAGATTTGGAGATCCTGAAACACAGGTTGTACTTCCTTTAATGAAAACTGATATAATAGATGTCATGAATGCCGTAATCGATGGCACTCTTGATAAAATAGATCTTGAATTTGAAGACAAGGCAGCTGTCTGTGTGGTTCTGGCTTCGAAAGGTTATCCTGTAAAATATGAAAAAGGAAAAGTTATTTCCGGGCTGGAATCATTTGAAGGGATGAAAGATGGCTACTGTTTCCATGCCGGAACTAAGTTCGATGAACATGGAAACGTTATTACGAATGGGGGAAGGGTGCTTGGTATAACTGCTAAGGGCACCACACTAAAAGAAGCCAGAGAAAACGCATATAAACTTACCAGGTATGTTGATTTTGAAGGTAAATATATGCGTAATGACATCGGTAAAGCACTTGATGACATTTGAGTATATGTGCTTTACAAATCCGGCGGAAAGAAAGAGGTAAACTATGAAGAAAATATGTGGGAGAATAGTGACAATGATAGCTGCGTTTGCAACTGTCATAACACTGGGAGTAGGAAGTACTACCATGGTAATGGCTGAAACAGTAACCTATGCAACTGTTACAGCGTCATCTGCTAAAGTTCGTTCAAGTGCTGACACTTCAAGCGAAACGGTAGGAAGTCTTAAAAATGGAGATCAGGTTCAGATTTTATCTGAGGTCACTGATGCAAACGGTCAGGTTTGGTATCAGGTAAATGTTGTAGGTGGCACCGGATATGTAAGAGGAGATCTCGTAAGCAAAGGTGAGCCGCAGGAAGTCGACACATCGTCAACGACTACTACAGATACAACAACTACTACAGATACAACAACTTCTACGGATACTACAACTACTACAGATACAACTACATCAACAGGGACAACTTCTGAGACTACGCAGACTGCAGCAGACCTTCCCGATACACAGGTCACTTCTATGGATTCCACTTCAGCTACAGTTACCACTAGCAGGGCCAATGTTCGTTCCGGAGCAGGAACAGCATATTCTGTTGCGGGAAGTGTATCAAGTGGTGATGTTGTGACAATTACAGGTACAGCGAATGATTCATCAGGAAAGCAGTGGTATTATGTTACTCTTTCAAGCGGTGTACAGGGATTCATAAGATCGGACCTTGTTCAGATAGGAGCCACGCAGACTGTGGATAATACTGATGATACAGGTGATTCTGAAGAAAATAGCGAAGCTTCGGATGAAACTGACAGCACTGAAAATACAGATCAGACAGATGAAACTGATGCAGCAAACGATACAGAAGAAACAACTAATACCGGTAATACTATAGTTGCAACAACTTCAAATGATTCATATTATGTCTTTATTGATACAGACGGTACTTATCAGCTTGTCAAAAATACCGATGGTAATCCTGTAAAATATAGTGTTGAAGGTATACTTGCAGCTAATGACTATGTTCAAACGCATGGAGTTAAGCAGGGACTTGGAGTTCTTGATATAGTACTTATCGTGCTGGTAGTAGTACTTGCAGCTGCAGTTATTTTCTTGTTTATCAGACTCAGAAATCTTCTCTACTACGATGATGAAGGAGCAAGTTATGAGGATGACGATGCAGGATATGAAGATGAGCCAAGACCTCGTAAACCGGGATTTTTTGATAGATTTAAATCTTCCAAGAATGATGACTATGACGACGGATATGATGATGGATATACTGAAGATGAATATCCGGATGATGGCTATCATGATGAGTATCCTCAAAATGAGTATCAACCCAAAGAGTCTGCGTCCAAAGGCAGCAGAGATAATGCCGAGGATAGTTCAACTGTGAAACCAGAAAGAAATTCAAGACCTAAGCCTCGTAAATCCAGAAATTTTGCTGATGATGACGACTTTGAGTTCGAATTCCTTGATCTTGACGATGAGGATGACAGAAACAGACGTTAATTGACTTCTATAGCTTATGAGCCGGATTGGGACAATGTTCTTCAATCCGGCTTTTCGTAAATGATAGGAGCAATGATAGAATGTTATATGAAGATTATATTCGATAGATGATGATTTTTGTAATATAAAATTTATTATATAGGGCATCATATGTATCTTGTTTTATTGCTTATAAGAACCGATATTTAATAAAAGCTTTATAAAACTTCTTTTTATATTTATTGACATGAATATGCCTCTGTTATACCATTTATATAACAGAGGTTATGCAATATGATGATTGAAATTGATTTTAACAGTGATGATGCCATATATCTTCAGTTGTGCAATCAGATTATAATTGGAATAGCAACTTCTCAGTTCCGTGAAGGAGAACAGCTTCCCAGTGTCAGAACTCTTGCAGAAACTATTGGCATTAACATGCACACAGTTAATAAAGCCTATTCTATTTTGCAACAGGAAGGCTTTGTGAAGATAGACCGAAGGAAGGGAGCTGTCATTGCAGTTGATATAGATAAGCTGCAGGCACTTGAAGAAGCAAGAGGAGAGCTTGAGGTCGTTCTGGCAAGAGCTCTTTGTAAAGATATTTCAAGGAAAGAAATACATAATCTTGTAGATCAGATTTATGATAGTTATAGCAAAATCTGAGAGTCTTTTGTTCGAAAATAAACATCAGGAGGGAATATAAACATATGAATTCACAGTTTACAGATAAAGCCGATAACGCGCTCAAAACAGCTCGTAAGGCTTCAAGAAGTCTGAAACTGAACTATGTAGGGACAGAGCATATACTAATCGGCCTTATTAGAGAAGAGGGGAGTGTTGCTTCCAGAATTCTTATTGATAATGGCATAGATGAAAAGCGGCTTATGGATCTTGTTAAAGATCTTATAGTCCAGGATGGAAGCGTTACAACAATGGATCGTGACGGATTTTCACCAAGGGCTCAGCAGGTTCTTAGTGAGGCACATCGTCAGGCAGATAGATTCCATGCATCAAAGACAGGAACAGAGCATATTTTGCTCGCGCTTATCAAGGATGGCGAGAATGTTGCTGTTAGACTTATAAGCACTCTTAATGTTCCGGTTCAGAAGCTATATGCAGAGACACTTGCTGCAATGGGAGAGGATCCTAATCTGGTAAAAGAAGATTTGGGCAAACGTCAAGCGGGACGTAAGAAAGGCAGTGCTCTTGCACAGTATAGCCGTGATCTTACCGCACTTGCTGCTGCAGGCAAGCTTGATCCTGTAATCGGACGTGAATCTGAGATTAAACGTGTTATTCAAATTCTTTCAAGAAGAACCAAAAATAATCCGTGCCTTATAGGAGAGCCCGGCGTTGGTAAGACTGCTGTTGTAGAGGGACTTGCTCAGAGAATTGTAACAGGTGAGGTTCCGTTTACTGTTCAGAACAAGAGACTTCTTACTCTTGATCTTTCCGGTATGATCGCAGGATCCAAATATCGAGGTGAATTTGAGGAACGTATTAAAAAAGTAATCCATGAAGTAGCGGAAGATGGGAATATCATACTGTTCGTTGATGAGATGCATACACTCATCGGTGCAGGCGGAGCAGAAGGAGCAATCGATGCTTCCAATATCTTGAAACCATCCCTTGCAAGAGGAGAGATTCAGATTATCGGTGCTACGACTATATCTGAGTATCGTAAGTATGTAGAAAAAGATGCTGCGCTTGAACGCCGTTTTCAACCTGTTACGGTAGAAGAACCAACTCCGGAGGAAACTCTTGATATTCTGGAAGGAATTTTGTACAAGTATGAAGAACATCACCATGTTCGTATACTCCCGGATGCTATAAAAGCTGCGGTTGAGCTGTCAAGTCGCTATATAAATGATAGAAATCTTCCTGATAAGGCTATTGATCTTATTGATGAAGCAGCATCAGCTGTAAGGCTTCATTCGATGGGTGATACATCCAAGATGCGTGACCTGGATGGTCAAATTAAAGATCTTGATGACCAGGTAGAGGAAGCTCTTAAGAGTGAAGATTATAGACAGGCTGGCGAGCTTAACAGACAACAAGCACTTCTTATCAAGAAATATAACAGGATGAAGGCTGCCAATGAAAGAAAAGAGCAGACCGGTTCTATTACTGTTAGTGCTAATGATATTGCCGAAGTAGTAGCTCTTTGGACCAAGATCCCTGTAAAGAAGATTGCAGAAAAGGAATCAGAACGTCTCTTAAGACTTGAGTCAACTCTTCATAAGAGAGTTATAGGCCAGTCTGAAGCGGTTCAGGCTGTTTCGAAAGCTATAAGGAGAGGACGTGTGGGTCTTCAGGATCCTAACAGACCGATCGGGTCATTTTTGTTCCTCGGACCTACAGGTGTTGGTAAGACGGAACTTTCAAAAGCTCTTGCAGAGGCTATGTTCGGATCTGAAACGGCTTTGATTCGTGTAGATATGTCAGAATATATGGAGCCGCACAGCGTATCCAAAATGATAGGTTCACCTCCGGGATATGTTGGATATGACGATGGCGGTCAGCTTTCAGAGAAAGTCAGAAGGAACCCGTATTCGGTTATTTTGTTCGATGAGATAGAAAAAGCTCATCCGGATGTGTTTAATATACTCCTTCAGGTTTTGGATGATGGACATATTACAGATGCCAAAGGTCGAAAGGTTAGCTTCAAGAATACTATTATCATTATGACTTCTAATGTTGGAGCTCAGAAGATAGTATCTCCTAAAAGGCTTGGCTTTGATACGAAGGTTGATGCCAAAAAAGATTATGAGACTATGAAGAGCGGCGTTATGGATGAAGTTAAACGTCTCTTTAAGCCTGAATTTATCAATAGAATAGATGAAATAATGGTATTCCATCAGCTTTCAAACGATGAAATGATGCAGATTGTTACTCTTTTGTCCGGGTCATTGTCGAAACGCTGCAAGGAACAGCTTAATATTAAGCTTACAATTTCAACTGCTGTCAAGAAATATCTTGTTGATAAATATTCTGAAGAAAAGATGGGAGCAAGGCCTCTTAAGCGTGCTATTCAGACTGTTATCGAAGATGAAATGGCGGAAGAGCTTCTTAAAGGTAATATTAAGCGTGACAGTGAAGTGATTGTAGGACTAAAAGATAATAAGGTTGTATTTACCGAAAAGTCGCAAAAAGATGCTAAAACCGGCAATAAGGCTAAAGCTGCAAGCAGCAAAAAAACAAAAACGGTTAAAGGAAAGTCATCGTCATCCAAAGCATCTTCATCAAAAACAAAAAAGAAAACCGGAAGACCTAAAAAAGTCGCAATGGCTTAACATTTTTTAAAAATATGTATGGTATAATGGTTATTACCCAAAAGGGATAATGCACATTGAAAACTTTTTTATCGTACCAATAGGAGGTTACATATGGCTGTAGTAGAACAGTTGCTGCGGGCAGAAGCTGATGGTTCGATCAGCTTTGGTAACTACGAGCTTTCGTCAAAGTCTAAGCTTGAAGACTTTAAACATGGCGGAGATTTGCTCAAAGTCAAGACGTTCAAGGATATTACAAGACTTGAAGCAAACGATATGTTTGTTTATGAATCAGTTCCGGGAACGGCAGTGACTTGCTTCAAAGAGACTGAAAAAGGTGTGACGTTTACGGTTGAAGGAAATGCAGACGCACAGATCACCTTAGGTATGGAGGACAACACAGAGTATAATGTACTTGTGGATGGCTCCAGCGAAGGAAAGATGAAAACCGGACTTGGCGGTAAATTGTCAATCAGCGTTGAACTTTCCGGTAAACCGGTTAAAGTACAGGTTGAAGAAAGTTAAAAATTTCATATTAAGAGCACAGACATATTGTAATATATGCCTGTGCTTTTTTGTGAAAAAAGTCTGCATGTGATGTTATTCTGGCATTGCTAAATGTAGACGTTACAAAAGTAGTATAATTTCATTAATTCTATTTTTATGGGGGAGTTTGTATGCCTACAAAAGTTAAAACAGCTTTTTTTTGCCAAAGCTGCGGATATGAATCATCCAAATGGATGGGTCAATGCCCTTCGTGCCATGAATGGAATAGCATGGTTGAAGAGACAATAAAACCTGAACCTAAGAATAAAAGAGCATCATATGGAAATGGTCAATCTATTCATCTTGATTCAAAAGGAGATTATGTTCCAAAGGCTCTTTCGCAAATCACACTTGGTCAGGAAGATAGAAGTGATACACATATAAATGAATTTAACAGGGTTCTGGGAGGGGGACTTGTGCGAGGCTCTCTAACACTTGTGGGGGGAGATCCGGGTATCGGTAAATCAACCCTTCTTCTTCAAGTTGCAAAGAATATGTCTGATGATAGCCATAGCGTTTTATACATATCAGGAGAGGAGTCACTTCGTCAAATCAAACTAAGAGCCAACCGAATAGGAACTTTTACCGATAATCTAAAATTCCTGTGCGAAACTAACCTGACGATTATCGAATCTGTCATAGAGAAACAGAAACCTGAAATTGTAATAATTGATTCTATACAGACTATGTTTAACGAAGATGTTTCTTCAGCGCCCGGAAGTGTATCTCAGGTTAGGGAGACAACATCTGTTTTGCTTAGAATTGCGAAGAGTATGAATATATCTGTATTTATTGTAGGGCATGTAACCAAAGAGGGTACAGTTGCAGGGCCCAGAGTGCTTGAGCATATGGTTGATACAGTGCTTTACTTTGAAGGGGACAGACATGCCTCTTATAGAATACTTCGCGGTGTCAAGAACAGATTTGGTTCTACAAATGAGATTGGTGTATTCGAAATGCGAGAGGACGGACTTGCAGAAGTTTTGAATCCGTCTGAATTTATGCTTGACGGAAGACCGGAGGATGCGAGCGGTAGTATAGTCACATGTTCAGTAGAAGGGACAAGGCCGATTCTTATAGAAATACAGGCACTTGTCTGCCGTACCAGTTTTGGATTTCCACGAAGACAAGCTAATGGAACAGATTATAACAGAGTTAACCTGCTTATGGCAGTTCTTGAAAAGAGAGTGGGACTTAGTCTTGCTGATTGTGATGCATATGTTAATCTGGCTGGAGGAATGAAACTTCAGGAGCCGGCACTGGATCTTGGTATATGCCTTGCCGTAATATCGAGTTTTAAGAATAAACCAATCGATTCTTCAGTAGTAGCATTTGGAGAAGTTGGTCTTTCAGGAGAAGTTAGGAGCGTAAGCATGACTGAACAAAGAGTTGCTGAAGCTAAGAAACTTGGATTTAAAACTATTATCCTTCCAAAGGCGTATGAGGATAAGTTAAAGAATATAAAAGGACTTGAAATCATTGGCGTAAGATCACTACAGGATGCCATGAAGATATTTTGATAGATCATGAATTCTTGAATTTTCAATTACTGTGTGTGAAAAAAGGCGGCTTCCTTGTCTGGTGAAAACTTAAATTGATATAGGATGTTTGGATGATTTAAAAACGAAATAACGATTGTTTGAGAAAAGTGCAAAAAACTCTTGCATAGCTTACCACGCTTTGATATAATTACTTTCGTTGGCGGCAATATGTCAGCAAAGTAAAGGGGAATCATACAATGGCTAGTATCACGGTCTCCAAAACCGTTCATGGGAGTTCGAATCTCTCTTCCCCTGTTTGAAATTAGTGTGTTTATCCATTGGCATCGGAGCAATCCGATGCTTTTTTTATTGCACGTTCAAGGTGTGGCTGCTGGCATGTGGGGCGGTTGGCCATATGCAAACATGTACCGCCATCTGTTTCGCGGTGGACACCCCGCATCCTAGCAGGAGTAAGCGTCATTTTCGATGTGGATAGTTAGGTATGAGTTCGATACAAGAAATCCCACATTATTTTATCTGTCTATGTTGCTGATATTGTGAGTATAGTTCCGGATTTACATTGCTTACAGAATCTTTTTCGGTATCGTGACGCTTGGCAAGTCTGGGCTTTGCTATAGCTGTTGATGATCGTACTGTAAGTGATGGACGTAGCAAATTCTTGGAAAGGGAAATATGTTCCGTCATGGCCTTTAAGATATAAAATCCGCATTTGCCCAGTTCAAGGCGATCCTGTTTAATTGTTGTAAGAGGTGGATCAAGGTGCAATGCAAGAGGAAGATCATCGAAGCCTATAACACTGATGTCTTCCGGTACTTTATAACCTTCGCGTATGCATTCTTCAATTACGCCGGAGGCAATAAGATCATTGCCACATAGTATAGCGGTAGCGCCTAAATCAAGAAAAGTAGGCACATGATAATGAGCAGCATCAGATACAAAATATCCATATACTGCAAGATTGGGATCGACAGGAAGTCTGTGGCTTGTCATGCTGTCAAGATATGCAATCATTCTAAGATCTGAGACCATGGATCCCCTTGAACCATCCAAAAAAGCAATTTTCTCATGGCCAAGACTTGTTAGATGCTCAATAGCAAGGGCAATACCTTCTTCAGAATCTGTTCCTATATATCCAACATTAGGATTCTTTTCAATAAAATTATCCAAAAGAACAGTAGAAAAAGCAGTTGTTTTAAGCTGTTCCATCCAAGGATCTTCTAACGAAAAGCCAAGAAGAAAGGCTCCGGAAAAACCGTTTCCCAGCATGTATGTATCATATTTCTCTTTGACCTGAAATTCATGGCTTACAGGCTGTATTATGACCTCGCATTGTTCCTTATATGCGGCCTGTCTGAAACCAAGCACGATGTCATAACCAAACTGGCTAGTAGATTCGTAATCCATGTTCTCTATAAAAATACAGAGCTTTTTCTGTGTTCTACGCTGGGATTTTCTTCCGGTATAGCCCATCTCAACAGCAGTTTCTAATACTTCCTGCCGCAGCGAATCGCTTATATCTTTGGCTCCGTTGAGCCCTTTGGAGACAGTACTTACGGAAATCCCCAGCTTATTGGCGATATCTTTAATGGTAGCCATGTTATCCTTTCATGCTGCGAGTTTTCGTAGAAATTCCGTAAAATTAAATTTTATGTGAGAAAATAAAATTCAAGATACGAAAACATGCAAATTATACGTTTAAATACTCTAATATTATAAAGGTACATTAGAGCAAAAACAAGATAATACGAAAATAAACGAAAAACTTTAAAAGTTATGCATTAAAATGGTTTTAAGTTTTTGTGTAATATGACGAATAATTAATTGTTATTGTGGAATTATTGACAATTATGCACGAAGTGTGATAAAACAGAATTGTCAAACGAAAGTTTCGGAAAATTTCGGCTTTGATGTTTCGGGGGATTTCCCCCAGTGATTTGGAGCGCTTTCGCACTTCAAATAAACAATCTTAAAAGGAGAGGAAAACATGAAAAAGAAAGCTTTAACAGTATTACTGACACAAGCAATGGTTGCTTCTATGCTCGTAGGTTGTGGCGATAGCACATCTGATACAACAACAGAGTCTACTGACACTACTCAGACAACACAGACAACTGAGACAACAACAGAGTCTACTGACACTGCTCAGGCTACTGAAACTGCAACAGTTGATTATGGTTCAGGAGAAATCACAATCTGGGTTGCTGAGAATGTTGTAGATCTCACACAGCAATTGGTAGATGACTTCGTTGCATCTGATGATGCATATTCTGGATATGCCGGAAACATAACAGTAGAAGCTGTTGGTGAAGGCGATGCAGCATCCAATATGATCACAGACGTTGAAGGCGGCGCTGATATTTACGGATTTGCGCAGGATCAGCTTACACGTCTTGTAGCAGCCGGAGCACTTCAGCCTCTTAATGACGCTATGTCATCATGGGTTAAAGAGAGCAATGATGAAGGTGCTGTAGGAGCAGCTACATCAGGAGATACTCTTTATGCATTCCCTATGACATCTGATAATGGTTATTTCTTATATTATGATAGTTCAGTTGTAACAGATCCTACATCGCTTGAGCAGATTATCGCTGATTGCGAAGCTGCAGGCAAGGGATTCTACGCAGATCTTGATTCTGCATGGTATAATGCAGCATTCTTCTTCGGTACAGGATGCACATGCGCATTTGATACTGATGCAGACGGTAACTTCACAGGTGTTACTGCAGATTATGCATCTGATCAAGGTGTTGTAGCTCTTAGAAAGATGGCAGAAGTTGCTGCTTCTTCAGCATTCGTTGATGGTTCATCAGCAGGCGAAGCTACTAATGTAGGTGCTATCATCGATGGTACATGGGATAGTTCAGCACTTGAAGAGATGCTTGGTGATAATTATGCATGTGCAGCTCTTCCTTCATTCGAAGGTTCCGATGGCAAGACATATCACCTCAGCGGATTTTCTGGCAATAAGCTCCTTGGTGTAAAGCCTCAGACAGAGGGCGGTAAGCTTGCTATGTGCTATGCAATTGCACAGATGCTTACAGATACAGATGCTCAGCTTGAAAGATTCAATGCTCAGGGTTGGGGACCTTCTAATCTTACAGCACAGGCTGATAGCGCAGTACAGGCTAACGTAGCTCTTGCAGCTCTTCAGGAACAGATGCCTTACATGGTTGCTCAGGGCCAGTATCCTGGTGACTGGTGGGATCTTGCAGGCGCTCTTGGAGCTGATGTAGAGAACGGAACACTTACAGTAAATTCTTCAGATGATGATTTCCTGGCAGAACTCAAGCAGCATGATGATACATGCGCAACGCTTGTTCAGTAATCTTCTGATTTTTTACTAAAAACATAAGAATCAATATTCAGGGGAGAGGCCTTTTTCCTCTCCCCTGTTTTTGGGAGTGCTTCTATGGAAAAGAATAAAGCGAATATATTAGGGCATATTGGAAAGAACATCAAAGATATCGGTGTTACCTTTAGTCAGGGGGATTGGAAAACAAAAGTTTCTTTTCTTATAATGGGCTTTGGACCTCTTATGAGAAAATCTTTTGCAAGAGGCCTTGCATATCTTTTTATTGAGGTTGCTTTTATTATCTATATGGTGACCTCCGGTATATCAAATCTTTCTAAATTATCTACACTTGGTACGCAAGAAACGCATATGGATCCGAATACTTTCCTTACAACTTATGGAGATAATTCGTTTCTTATACTACTATATGGAGTTCTATCCGTTGTACTGTGCGTACTTTTTATAGTTTTCTGGAGATTAAATATTCAGGAAAACCAGAATGAAGAGAAGATTCTTAAAAATGGAGGAACTCTTCCGACAACTTCTCAAGATTTAAAATCATTATTGGATCAGAAATTTCATGCAACACTTCTTGCACTTCCTGTATTAGGTGTTCTTGTATTCATGGTAGTGCCGATTATCTTTATGATATGTGTTGCATTTACTAATTATGATGCTAACCATCAGGCTCCCAGCAAGCTTTTTACATGGGTTGGACTTGATAACTTCAAACAGCTCTTACAGTTTGGCGGAAACGGTATGGGTTCTACCTTCGTTACCGTACTAGTCTGGACTTTGGTATGGGCTTTTTTTGCTACATTCTCTACATATTTTGGAGGAATTGCACTGGCACTTCTTATTAACAAAAAAGGTGTTAAGTTCAAAAAAGTATGGCGTACTATTTTCGTAATGACCATAGCTATTCCTCAATTTATATCCCTATTGTATGTATCTAAAATGTTTGCTGCTGATGGACTTATAAATACATATTTTGTAAAGTGGGGTATCTTTGAAAAATCCTATAACTTCTGGGCTCACCCTATGACGGCTAGAATACTTATTATAGTTATTAACTTGTGGGTTGGTGTTCCATATGTAATGCTTATGGCAACAGGACTTCTTATGAATATACCTGCTGATTTGTATGAGAGTGCCAGAATTGATGGAGCAAGTCCTTGGCAGATGTTCAAGAAGATTACAATGCCTTATATGCTTTTTGTTACAGGACCGTATCTTCTGACATCGTTTACAGGTAACCTTAATAACTTTAATGTAATATATCTTCTTTCGGGAGGCGGACCGACTTCCATGCAGCTGTATGGCGGCTCCGGTTATACTGACCTTCTCGTTACCTGGTTATACAAACTCATACTTAATTCAACGAACTATAAACTGGCAGCCTGCGTAGGTATTCTTACTTTCATAGTTGTCGCAGTAACATCTCTTCTTGCGTACAACAAACTGCCTTCGATTAAAGATGAGGAGGGATTCCAGTAATGGCTGAACAGAAATTACACAAAAAACATAGTGCTTTAGGTAATGCTATAGCATATATTCTATTGATAATCCTTAGTATTATATGGTTGTTTCCTTTTGCATGTATAGTACTTCAAAGCTTTAGGGCTCCAACAGAAGGCGGAGGTGGAATGGTCGCTTACCTTGTACCAAAGACCTTCTCGCTTGACAGTTACAGATGGTTGTTTTCTTCTAATTCTAATTTTGTAAGATGGTTTGGAAATACATTTGTAATCGCATTCTTCGTTGCTCTTGGCCAGACATGCTTCGTGCTTATGGTTAGCTATGCTCTGTCTCGTACAAGGTTTGCCGGAAGAACTTTCCTTATGAGATTTTGGCTTGTACTTGGAATGTTCCCGGGATTTCTATCAATGATTTGCCTGTATTTTTTGTTAAAAAATATCGGACTTACTCAGGCAGGTGCTATCCCTGGACTTATCCTCGTAGGCGTAGCAAGTTCAGGTATGGGATACTATGTATGTAAGGGATTTTTTGATACTATTCCAAAGACGCTGGACGAAGCAGCAAGAATAGACGGAGCGTCACGCGCAAGAATATTCTTCACTATGCTTCTTCCATTATCTAAACCAATCATTATATATCAGGCACTTGTAGCTTTTATGGCACCATGGTGTGATTATATCTTTGCATCGTATATTGCATTTGGCTATAGCAAAAGCTATAACGTTGCTGTAGGTCTTTATGACTGGGTCAACACCAATGATTATCAGGGCTATTTTACAAGGTTCTGCGCAGGTGGTGTTCTAATAGCAATTCCTATCACGGCGCTATTCATGTCACTCCAGAAGTATTATGTTGAAGGTGTAACCGGCGGTGCTGTTAAGGGCTAAAAGATTTTGAAATTTTTTTCGGGATGAATATAGGGGTTTAACAATAAAAAAACTTTTAAGGCAGAGGCAGAATAGTCTGTCTCTGCCTTTTTCTTTGTTATCGAGGTGAAATCGGAAGAGAATTATAAGCTGGAGTTCAAAAGGTCCTGCGTTTTTTTTGAGGCTGTTTGCAAAAAATTTTCTCGATTACAGGGAAATAGTAGTTATAAATTGTATGTTTGAAGGTGTTTAAAGAGGCAAGATTATTATGAAGCTTAGATTTGTAATAAAAAGACGATTACTATCTTTTTTAATGCTTCTATCTTTTATGGTGGGGGCTGTTTTTGGATGTGGAAAGAATAATAACTATAAAAAAACTGAAATTGTAGATGATAATTACAGAAATTACTATGAAATCTTTGTACACTCATTCTATGATTCTGATGGAGATGGTATAGGTGATCTTAACGGAGTTACTCAAAAACTTGATTATCTTTCAGAACTTGGTATTAACGGTATTTGGCTTATGCCAATTATGCCATCTACAACTTATCACAAGTATGATGTAATTGATTATATGGATATCGACTCGGAATATGGCACTATGGATGACTTTGATAATCTGGTAGAAGAGTGTCATAAAAGGGGAATAAATATAATTATTGATATGGTAATGAATCATTCATCATCGCAAAATGAATGGTTCTTGGAGGCATGCGATTATTTAAGAAGCCTTGAAGATGGTAGCCAGATAGACGAAGATGTATGCCCCTATGCAGGCTATTATAATTTTTCCAAAGAAAAAAAATCTGACTCATGGTACCAAGTTGAAGGAACAGATTGGTATTATGAAGCTGTGTTCTGGTCAGAAATGCCTGATTTTAATCTTGAAAATGATAATCTGAGAAAAGAATTTGAAAAAATATCAGATTTTTGGATAGAGCATGGAATAGATGGATACAGGATGGATGCAGCCATGCATTATGAAGATGATGATCAAAATGCAACTATTGAAATAATGAATTGGATATATAATTATTGCCTTTCAAAGGAACCTGATTTTTATATGGTATCGGAGGTGTGGGCTAATAAAGCCACAATAGCGGCTTTTTACAAGAGCATGACTCCAAGCATGTTCAATTTTCCGGCTTCAGGAGCAGAAGGAACTATAGAAAAGGCAGCTAGAGGGCAGATTAATGCAGAAGGACTTGTTAATGCCATGATTGACTATCAGACAATTTATTCTGCTTCAAATGAGGATTATATTGATGCACCTTTTTTGACAAATCATGATCAGGTCAGAGTAGCTAATAATCTTATGAGTGATGAGAATGATCTTAAGATGGCTGCCGGAATTCTGATGACAATGAGTGGAAGTACCTTTATTTATTATGGCGAAGAAATCGGAATGAAGAGTAAGGGAAGTGATGACCCTAATAAGAGGCTTCCAATGAACTGGTCGAGCACAGATACTACAGGTATATGTGACCTGGTGGAAGGTGCCGACAGTGATGTGGAACAGACCTTTGCTCCGGTGGATGAACAGCTTATAGATGAATCTTCTCTTTTGAATTTTTATAAAAAAGCTATTGAACTTAGAAATTCCATTCCTGAAATTGCGAGAGGTACAATCAGCAAACTTGATAACCTTTGTAGCGGTGATGTAGCTGGCATTAAAAGAACATGGACAAGAGAAGACGAAAATGGGGATTTTTTAACATCCAGTATAGTAGTTATATATAATACATCTGATGAATCTAAAGAAGTAGACCTTTCATCAGATGAATATGACGGTTTGAAAATTGTAGGATATCTTACAGTTGATGATAGCAACATAGTTTTAGATAACGATAGTATTATCATGCCTGGTCAGTCTATATGTGTACTTGGGAATGGTTAAAAAGCTGAGAGGATACATTATGAATTTAAAATATGAAAATTTTATTTTTGATCTATATGGTACTTTGGTAGATATTCATACGGATGAAAGCAGGCCTGAATTTTGGAGAGTTATAGCTGATTTTTATTCATGCTATGGAGCAGATTATACTCCGGATAATCTTCAGCAGAAATATTACGACCTGGTTATGGAAGAGGAGCATGAACTTTCATTTAAGCTTGCAATAAATTTTCCCGAAATCCAAATACAGAAAGTATTTGCAAGACTGCTCCTTATGGCGCCATCTCATCATAAAACAGATAGTCAGATAGCCTTGATGAACGAAGATGAACTTATTAATAGCATGTGGATGAGAGATCTTTCAAATATATTTAGAACAGTATCTAGAGACAGACTTCGCTTATATAATGGAGTCAGGCAAACTCTTGATATTATCAAGGAAAACGGTGGTAGGATATTTCTGCTTTCTAATGCGCAGAGTCTCTTTACAAGACCTGAGTTGGAAATAACAGGATTGTCAGGATACTTTGATGCCATTTATATTTCGTCAGAAGCACATATGAAAAAGCCGCAGCCTCAGTTTATGAAGAAACTTTTAGATGAGCAGAAAATTGATGCGTCATCTTGCGTGATGATAGGCAATGAGATTCAAAGTGACATAGGAATTGCTGCTGCGTGCAAGGTTGATAGTATATTTTTGAATACTGATAAGCTTAGCGCGATAGAACGAAGAGCAAGACTTTCAAGAACAATCGATGGACATTTTAAGGGGTATAAGCCTGAAATGGTAGTATCCGGTGATATCAGAGAAATTATTGATATATGTACTGCTAACTAACTCCAGCTTCACACTTGCCAAACTGGTGCCACCCCTTTGCTTTTATAAACTGTCTGCACCTTCATAACAGCAAAGGGGTGGCACCAGTTTGGAAAGTGGGAAGTTTAAGCAACTAATCGTAGGTAACTTTCTTAAAAAGATAGTAACTAAGCAGCTTTTTTCTCTTCGTATTCTGATGATAGGGCTCTGAAAACGGTTTTGCGACTTACAAAGCCTATTATTCGCACAATTATGACTCCGATTATAATACCAATCGAGTCGATTGCTACGTCGCGAGGCTGGGATGACCTTCCGTATGAAAAGTATTGGTGATATTCATCAAGGCAGGCATAAAGTACGCAAAAGGCTGTTACCAAAAAGGATAGATAAAAACCCCTTATCTTGTAAACATATAAAGGAAGTGAAACCGACATAGCAAGAAGAAAGTATTCTGTAATATGTGCAGCCTTCCTTATATAGAACTGGTTATTTTGCGCATAGTCAGCAATTTGTGTTGATGATAGACCCAGCTTTAAGACATTGTTGACAATATCATAGAAATGGAAGCCGACCGTGTAGCTTAGAGCACCGGATTCAGTAGCACTTTGAGCTGAAAACGAAAAAATTATATACATCATCAAAAGCGCTGGTATAAATGACAGAGGCTTGAGAGTATATCTTATGGTATATTTTATATACATGCTTAAATATTTCATGATAATCCCTTTTGCATTAATTCTAAATTCGCTGAACTTGTAAACTCATCAACGAAATTAATTTAACCAAACTATTTGATACATTCTTGAAATTCTATTTCAAGAATGTATGGTTTAGCTTGATTCTTGTATGAAACTAAACATATAAATATCTATAAAACTAATTTAACGATTAGTCAAGTTTGAGAAATTGTCTATTATCTATTTGAGAAATTGTCTATTATCTATTTGAGAAATTGTCTATTATCTATTTTTTATAAGTCATTTTTGATAATGTTTGAGAAATTGTCTATTATCTATTTTGAGAAATTGTCTATTATCTATTAAGCAAAAACGCACGATAAATACATTGTAAAAGGCCCGAACAAAAAATTTAGAACGTTTGTTCAAAAATGCAATAAAAATTTCTAAAATATTTGGAGATTCGCACTCTGTACAATTTATGACACTGTTGTTATAATTATGCAGAATCGCGGAGCTTTAACTTGTGGCCAGTCATTGTAAAAACAGGTGACGCAGGTAAATGATACATTCTTTGCATAGCTTGTGACGCGAGCTCCATAAGTTATGTTCACCTGATTTTGGTTTCACTCGTGGAATGAGGACAGATGATGGCAGACGTAAATGAAAACAGCCCGCAGGATATTGTTAATCGTTATCGCGATATGGTAGAAACTCTTTCCAAGTATCTGCCATGGTTCAAGGAGAATGGAAGCAGGTCTGTTGATCAGGATTATAACGGATCGAACATGGACACAACTATTCATTTTCCGGTTTACGATGCTACGGTTCTTTCTTTTGTGAAGGATGCGCAGGCAAGTGGACTGATGGACCGCAATTATGTATATTTGTATAGCAGGAAGAACCTTAAGACCTGGAAGGATGAACTTGAGTATATATCCGGCGTTGACATAATGCATTTAGATGATGTTAACAGGATTTTGTCCAAGTATGTTCTTGGTGGTCAGGTTAAGGCAGGCATGTGGGCCGAAGCTGTAGAGCATGGCATATTCGAACATGCAGTCAAAAAGATGAAAGAAATAATTGAACTTTGGGATCATGAAAACTAATAACCCTTTGTCCTAAAGTTTTGTGGGGAGCGCTATGGGAGCCAAGGCAAGCAGAACTGAAAAGCATATTTTGTCTAAGGCTAGGGAGATTTTTTCCAAAAAAGGCTTCAAAAATGTAACCATGCAGGATATAGTAGATGCATGTGATATAAGTCGTGGGGGATTGTATCTTCATTTTTCCAGTGTTGAAGAGATTTTTTTGGCTGTTCTTGAAGAAGACGACGATGTCTTTGAAGATGAAGATGTCAAGGCAACTGGTGATATTAAAGAGTCTGATGATGGGAACAGTACCCTTGAAAACAATAAAGAAATAGAACAAGAGGAATTTAGCGCTTCTGACAGACTTGCTGCATTTCTAAAAGAGCAAAAGCGTATTATTTTGCGAAGAAAAGACAGTCTTAATCTTGCGCTTATCGAGTATTATTCTGGACATAATGCTTTGCCTGATAATAATTATATTAAGATATATTTTGATGATAGTGTACGTACTATTCGCCAGATAGTTGCTGATGGCGTTGAAAACGGCGAATTTGAATGTGAAGATATAACTGGTTTTGCCAGAAATCTTGCATATGTATTGGAAGGACTTAAGACTATGGCAACAGTTGTTTCTATATCCGAACAGACTGTCGATAGAGAGGTTTTTTATATTCTACAGGGCATTGTACCTGTGGATAGGTATACTAATTAATAATTAATGAAAATGTGCTTCGAATTTCGGAGCACATTTTTTTAAAAAAAGAAAGAGGAGAATTATGGTCAGAAGAGTCTATGTAGAAAAAAAGAAACCCTTTGCAGGCAAAGCAAAGGATTTGCGACATGAAATACGAAGATATCTTGGTATCATGTCCTGTGAAGATGTACGTATACTTATAAGATATGATGTTGAAAATGTGTCTGATGAAGTATTTGAAAAAGCTTGCAATACGGTTTTTTCGGAACCACCTGTTGATATATTGTACAAAGAGTCTTTTGACAAAAAGAGTAAGGAACAGGTATTTAGCGTTCAGGCTCTCCCGGGACAGTTCGACCAAAGGGCTGATTCTGCTGAGCAGTGCATTCGGTTTATTAAAGGTGATGAAGAACCCATCATCAGAAGCGCAGATACCTATGTAATAATAGGTGATGTTACAAATGATGAACTTTCTAAGATCAAAGAGTATGTAGTCAATCCTGTTGATTCACGTATTGTTGACGAGAACAAGGCAGATACGCTTGTAGAAACCTATCCTGATCCGGAGGATGTAGGGACTTTTGACGGTTTTAAGGACATGAAGGAGGATGAGCTTAAAGAGCTATATGAAACTTTATCGCTTGCGATGACCTTCAAAGATTTTCAGTGGATTCAGACTTATTTTCATGATGATGAGCATAGAGATCCTACTGTTACAGAGATTAGAGTTCTTGATACATATTGGTCTGATCACTGCCGTCATACAACCTTTGGAACAGAGCTTAAGGAGATAACATTCGGCGAAGGCGATTATAAAAAGCCAATTGAGGATGCTTACAACGAATATCTTATTGCACGTGATGAGATATATACAGACCCCTCTAAGAAAAAAGAAAAATTCATCTCCCTTATGGATATCGCTCTAATGGGCATGAAAAAGCTAAAAAAAGACGGCAAGCTTACTGATATGGAAGAGTCTGAAGAAAACAATGCCTGTACAGTAGTAGTTCCCGTAGAAGTTGATTATGGACAGGGCAAGGTTTGTGAGGACTGGCTTGTGTTCTTCAAAAATGAAACTCACAACCATCCTACCGAAATAGAACCTTTTGGTGGTGCAGCTACATGTCTTGGAGGCGCAATACGAGATCCATTGTCAGGAAGAGGTTATGTGTATCAGGCAATGCGTGTGACAGGTGCTGCAGATCCGACAGTTCCTGTTTCTGAAACACTTAAGGGCAAGCTCTCTCAAAAGAAACTTGTAAGAGGTGCTGCACAGGGGTATTCATCATATGGCAATCAGATAGGACTGGCCACCGGTTATGTCAAAGAAATCTATCATCCAGGTTATGTAGCTAAGAGAATGGAGATTGGCGCAGTTATGGGAGCAGCTCCCAAAGCAAACGTTATGCGCAAATCTGCTGACCCGGGAGACATTATCATCCTTCTGGGTGGACGAACCGGAAGAGATGGAATAGGCGGTGCTACCGGATCTTCAAAGGCGCATAATAATGCTTCCCTTACAAGCTGCGGAGCGGAAGTTCAGAAGGGTAATGCGCCTACAGAGCGCAAATTGCAAAGATTATTCAGAAGAAAAGAAGTTTCTTCTATAATAAAAAAATGTAATGATTTCGGAGCCGGAGGTGTATCTGTTGCTATTGGAGAACTTGCGGACGGACTTGATATAAATCTTGACCTTGTTCCCAAAAAATATGCAGGTCTTGATGGAACGGAACTTGCTATTTCTGAATCACAGGAACGAATGGCTGTTGTAGTTGACAAAAATGATGCAGATCTTTTCCTTGAATATGCAGCGTCAGAGAATCTTGAAGCTATAAAGGTTGCGGTTGTAACAAGGCAGCCACGTCTTGTGCTTAATTGGAGAGGAAAGAAGATAGTCGATATCTCCAGAGATTTTCTTAATACCAACGGAGCTCATCAACAAACAAATGTAGAAGTTGAAATACCTTCAAAGGCCGATAATTATTTTGACAAGATTGCATCTAAAAAGGCAGAAAATAAGCTTAAGAGTGGCGATATCAAAGAGGCGCTTCTTGAACTTATGGCAGACCTTAATGTATGTTCGCAGAAAGGACTTGTCGAGAGGTTTGATTCTTCGATAGGTGCTGCATCTGTTGAAATGCCTTATGGCGGAAGATATCAGCTTACTCAAACTCAGAATATGATTGCAAAGCTTCCTGTTCTGGGCGGAAGAACAGATACAGTGACAATGATGGCTTATGGATTTGATCCATATCTTTCATCCTGGAGCCCATATCATGGTGCTGTATATGCGGTTACGGAATCTGTTGCAAGAATAGTTGCAGGCGGCGGAGAAATCCAAAATCTTCACTTTACTTTCCAGGAATACTTTAAGAGAATGACTGAAGATAAAAGAAGATGGTCACAGCCTTTTACAGCGCTTCTTGGAGCGTTTGATGCTCAGCTTAAGGTTGGAAAAGCTTCGATAGGTGGCAAGGATTCTATGTCAGGGTCATTTAATGATATAAATGTTCCGCCGACGCTTGTATCTTTTGCCGTAGACGTAGCTCATATTAGCGACGTGATAACACCTGAACTTAAAAAAGAAGCTAACAAGCTTGTTGAACTTAGGATAGCCAAAGATGAATTCGACCTTCCTGTATATGATAAGGTTTGCGAACTTTATAATAAGGTATCCGATCTTATGAAAAAGGGCGTAATAGTATCTGCATATGCTGAGGATGGGTACGGTATTGCTGCAAGTGCATTAAGGATGGCATTTGGTAATAAGCTAGGTATATCATTTGATGATAAACTTAGTGCCAAGGATCTTTTTGCAAATGGGATGTGTAATCTAATTGTAGAAATAGATCCTGCTGACCTTGATAAGCTGCTCACAATAGAAGGCTCAAGACTTGTTGGAACTATTACCAAAGAGTATATATTCAAATTTGGAGAAGTAACTCTTGATGGCAAAGAAGCTCTTTTCGCATGGGAAGAAACGCTTGAAAAGGTATTTCCTTCCAAAGCAGGAGATGATAATACTATTATTGAAACTAAATTTTATGATACAAAAGATATATATGTATGTAAGAACAAAGTTGCAAAGCCTACAGTATTTATTCCGGTATTCCCTGGAAGCAACTGCGAATATGACTCTGCAGCGGCATTTAAGGATGCAGGAGCAGATGTTGATATCAGAATATTCAGAAACAGGAATGCACAGGATATCTATGATTCGGTAGAGGAATTTGAAAAAGCGATTAATAAAGCTCAGATAATCATGTTCCCGGGAGGCTTCTCGGCCGGAGATGAACCTGACGGATCAGCCAAGTTCTTTGCTACAGCTTTCCAAAATGCTAAGATAAAAGAAGCTGTTGAGAAACTTCTTGATAACAGGGATGGTCTGGTACTTGGTATCTGTAATGGATTTCAGGCTATTATTAAACTTGGGCTTGTACCAAGCGGTAAAATTACAGGCCAAAGTGACAAGTCACCCACACTTACGTTTAATACAATAGGACGACATATTTCCAAAATGGCATACCTTAAGGTTGTATCCAATAAAAGCCCATGGCTTAATTTGGCAAAGCTTGGCGGTGTTTATACAAACCCGGCTTCTCATGGTGAAGGAAGATTCGTTGCTCCTTCAAACGTTATAGACGAATTGACGAAAAATGGGCAGGTGGCATTTCGCTATTGTGATACTGAAGGCAATATCACTATGGATAGCGAATGGAATATTAACGGATCATATGGCGCTATCGAAGGAATAACATCACCTGATGGAAGATGCCTTGGCAAAATGTGCCATGCAGAACGCCGCGGCGAAGGCGTAGCTGTTAATATATACGGTGAGCAGGATCTTAAGATCTTTAAGTCAGGCGTTGAGTACTTTAAGTAATAGATGAAAGCTTAACAATTATCGAAAGATAGTTGTTAAGCTTCTTAATAAGTAGAAGGGACAGATTTTTTATGAAAAAAGCCTTTTTAATCCTTGAAGATGGGACTGTGTTTGAGGGACAGGCAATAGGCGCTGATAAAGAAGTTATCAGTGAAATCGTATTTAATACAACAATGGCAGGCTATACAGAAGTATTTACGGATCCATCATATGCAGGACAGTCAGTTTGTATGACCTATCCGCTTATAGGCAACTACGGCGTATGCCTTGATGATATGGAATCCGAGAGAATATGGCTTGATGCAGTTATAGTAAGGGAACTGTCACCGGTTGCATCTAATTTCAGATGTGATATGACAATTAGTCAGTTCCTTGAAAAATATGACATCCCCGGAATTGAAGGGATTGACACGAGAAAGCTTACAAGGATACTTCGTGAGAAGGGAACCATGAACGGATGTATCACAACGAATGAAAATTATGACAAAGATGACCTTATAGGACGGATGAAGGTCTATACAACAAGAGGCGTTGTAGAAAAGGTATCCTGTAAGGAAAAGTATGAAGTAAAAGGGGCGCGCTTACTTTCTGATAACGGACCTATTTCGGGAAGCGCTGTATTTAATGAAGATAATTATAATAAAGACCTTGCGGGTGATCACTCAAAACGTGAAAAGAAACCTTCTTTAGTAAGAACTTTAAACGGCATAAAGAAGGATGGTTCGCACCTGAAAGTTGCCCTTCTTGATGTTGGAGCCAAGTATAATATAGCCGGTTCCCTGGCTGCAAGAGGCTGTGATGTTACGGTTTATCCATATAATACAAGCGCAGAAGAAATACTTGCAGATAGCCCTGATGGAATCATGTTGTCCAATGGGCCGGGAGATCCGAAGGATTGTGAATCGGTAATAAAAGAAGTAAAGAAATTATATGAGTCGGATGTTCCGATTTTTGCAATATGCCTAGGACACCAGCTTATGGCGCTGGCAACAGGTATGGATACACACAAGATGAAATACGGTCACAGAGGTGGTAATCATCCTGTCAAAGAGCTTTCTACAGGAAAGGTTTATATAAGTTCACAAAACCATGGCTATGTCGTAGATACAGACAAGCTTAATCCAAACCTTGCAACACCTGCCTATGTGAATGTTAATGATGGGACCAATGAAGGACTTAAGTATACAGGCAAGAATATATATACAGTTCAGTTTCACCCGGAGGCTAGTGCCGGTCCACAGGATACAGGAACTCTTTTTGATAGTTTCATCCACATGATGACAGATGGCATGTTTGCCTAAGAAGTAAAATACAAGGAACTATCACAAAATAACTTGAGCAGATATGTGGGATGCCAAGATTACTCCGTGATACTTCCTAAAGCAAATAAAAATCAGTTGCAATAAGCATATACAGGAATTGAAAGGAAGTTATTAATGCCTAAAAATAAGGATGTCAAAAAAGTAATGGTCATAGGTTCCGGACCTATTGTAATAGGTCAGGCAGCAGAGTTTGACTACGCAGGAACACAAGCTTGTCGATCTCTCAAAGAAGAGGGTATTGAAGTTGTGCTTGTCAATTCTAATCCGGCAACAATCATGACAGACAGAGATATTGCTGATGAAGTTTATATAGAGCCACTCACAGTCAAAGTTCTCGAACAGATTATAGAAAAAGAAAAGCCCGATTCTATACTTCCAACCCTTGGAGGTCAGGCAGGGCTTAATCTTGGTATGGAATTATCCGAGTCAGGATTTCTTAAAAAGCATGGTGTGAAGCTGCTTGGAACAACAGCAGAGACTATTAAGAAGGCGGAAGACAGACAGGAATTTAAAGACACCATGGAAAAAATAGGTGAACCCTGCGCGGCATCTCTTGTAGTAACAGATGTTGAAAGTGGCGTTGAATTTGCAAGGAAAATAGGCTATCCGGTGGTTTTAAGACCTGCTTTTACTCTTGGAGGTTCAGGCGGAGGCATTGCTCACAATCAGTTAGAACTTGAAGACATACTTTCTAATGGACTTAGGCTTTCACGTGTTCATGAAGTACTGGTAGAAAGATGTATTTCAGGCTGGAAGGAAATAGAATATGAAGTAATCCGCGATTCAAACGGTAACTGCATAACAGTCTGCAATATGGAAAATATAGACCCTGTAGGAGTTCATACAGGAGATTCTATAGTAGTTGCGCCATCGCAGACACTTACAGACAAAGAGTATCAAATGCTCAGAAGCTCAGCCCTTAATATCATAAACGAGCTTCAGATAACAGGAGGATGCAATGTTCAGTTTGCTCTCCATCCTACATCCTTTGAATATTGTGTAATCGAAGTAAACCCAAGAGTTAGCCGTTCATCTGCGCTTGCTTCAAAGGCAACAGGTTATCCAATTGCCAAAGTTGCAGCCAAGATAGCACTTGGATATACACTTGACGAGATACCCAATGCTATTACAGGCAAAACCTTTGCTTCTTTTGAACCGGCACTTGACTACTGCGTACTTAAGTTCCCTAGACTTCCTTTTGATAAATTTATTACAGCCAAAAGAAGCTTATCTACGCAAATGAAGGCAACCGGTGAAGTCATGTCTATATGCACCAATTTTGAAGGCGCCATGATGAAAGCCATAAGATCTCTTGAGCAGCATGTAGACAGCCTTACAAGCTATGATTTTACCAATCTTACAGATGAAGATCTTATCGAAGAATTGTCCAAAGTAGACGATATGAGAATCTGGAGAATTGCAGAAGCTCTTAGAAGAGGCCGGTCGTATGAAGAAATTCATGATATCTCTAAGATTGACATATGGTTTATCAATAAAATAGATAATATTGTAAAAGTAGAAAGTCAAATCAAACAGGAAGGTCGAAACTTAACTCCACAAACTCTTGCAAAAGCCAAGAAAATTGAGTTTCCTGATAACGTAATATCAGAGTATACCGGTCTGTCTATAGATGAGGTCAAGGACCTTCGTTATAAGAACAACATCGTAGCTTCATACAAGATTGTTGATACATGTGCAGCTGAGTTTGAGGCAAGGACGCCTTACTACTATTCAGTTTATGATGGTCCTGACTCTGAAAATGAGGCAGCCCTGAAAAATTCTTGCAAGAAGAAAATTCTTGTACTTGGTTCAGGTCCGATCAGAATAGGACAGGGTATAGAGTTCGACTATTGCAGTGTACATGCTACATGGGCATTCAAAAAAGCCGGATATGAGACAATTATTATCAATAATAATCCCGAAACTGTATCAACCGACTTTGATATTGCTGATAAGCTCTACTTTGAACCTCTTACACCGGAAGACGTTGAGAATATTGTAAAACTCGAGAAACCGGACGGAGCAGTCGTTCAGTTTGGTGGTCAGACGGCTATAAAGCTTACCCAGGATCTTATGAAAATGGGTGTTAAGATCTATGGAACGGATGCCAAAGATGTTGATGCGGCAGAAGACCGCGAGATATTTGATGAAATCCTTGAACAGACAGGCATTAAGCGCGCGGAAGGAGAAACAGTATATACAGCTAAAGAGGCCAAAGAGGTAGCGAACAGGCTTGGGTATCCGGTGCTCGTGCGTCCTTCATACGTGCTTGGTGGCCAGGGCATGCAGATAGCATTATCTGATCAGGAAATAGAAGAATTCATGAATATCATCAACAGATATGCTCAGGATCATCCTATTCTTGTAGATAAGTATCTGCAGGGAATTGAGACAGAGGTTGATGCGGTATGTGATGGTGACGATATCGTAATCCCGGGAATTATGGAGCATATCGAAAGATCCGGTGTACATTCAGGCGATTCCATATCTGTATATCCTGCGCAGTCTCTTTCCGAACAGGTAAAAGATACTATTGCAGAATATACGAGAAGACTTGCTAAGGCTCTTCATGTAATCGGACTTATCAATGTTCAGTTCATAGCTGTTGGGGATGAAGTTTATATCATCGAAGCAAATCCTCGTTCGTCACGTACAGTTCCTTACATCAGTAAGGTTACAGGTATACCGATTGTAGACCTTGCAGCACAGGTAATGATGGGCAAGAAACTAAAAGACCTGGGATATACACCGGGACTTCAACCGGAAGCTTCACACGTTGCTATCAAGATGCCCGTATTTTCTTTTGAAAAAATAAGAGGCGCTGAAATAAGCCTTGGACCTGAGATGAAATCAACAGGTGAGTGCCTTGGAATAAGCACTAGCTTTAAGGAAGCACTTTATAAAGCTTTCCTTGGTGCCGGTATAAGTCTTCCAAAGCATAAGCAGATGATTATCACAGTTAAGGATGCGGATAAAGGCGAGATAATAGATATTGCAAGACGTTATGAAAAACTTGGTTATATAATATATGCTACACTTGGGACCGCGGATGTACTGAATCAAAATGGTGTTAAGGCTCGTAAGGTTAACAACATTCATCAGGAATCGCCTACAGTTATGGATCTTATTCTTGGTCACAAGATAGACCTTGTAATAGATACACCTACGCAGGGAAGAGATAAGAACAGGGACGGTTTCCTTATACGCCGAACAGCAATAGAAACAGGAGTGAATGTAATTACAGCTATTGATACGGCAAGAGCCCTTGTATCGAGTCTTGAAAATGCATACAACGAAGAAGGACTCGAACTTGTGGATATTGCAAAAATCTGATAACTTAAATTTCCCACTTGTTAAACTGTCTGCACCTGCATAAACGTAAAGGGTTGGCGCCAGTTTGACAAATGGGAATTATGAGCTGTATAAGAAAAATCCTGTCGTAATAAATGCGACAGGATTTTTAGTAATTGTTTAAAAATATTCGATTACATAAACATAATCTGACTTATGCCATTCTTGCAAAGGCAGCAGTGCATTTATTAAATATGTCATCAGCAAGTTCGTCAAGGTCATCGAACTTGTCTTCTTCATCCGCCATTGTAGTATTAACAGTGTTTGAAGAGTTCTGCATACTGAGAAGACCATTGATAACATCAACGGCTTTTACATAGTTGTCATCTGATAACAGTTTGAGTTTTTGAAGAGTTGTGTCAAGTGCCTGCATTGCTAATAAATCCTTTCGTAAATCATCCTTAATAAAAAATCAACTTATTTATAATAGTCCGAAAAATCACGGTTTTCAAGAGAAAACTTTAATTCGCTCAGGCATTGACGACATTTGGTTATAGGCTCTAATTTTGCAGCCGGGAAGTTTAAGTTATTAAAGCTATTGCAATATGAAAAGAAAAGTAGTAAAATGAAATCAATATATGAACAAATGCTCATATATTAAAAATAAAATGCCAATGGGCGGAAAGAGGAATAATATGAAGAAAACTTATGCTATTGATGTTGATTGTGCTAACTGTGCAGCAAAGATGGAAGAAGCAACCAAGAATACAGAGGGAGTTAAGGATGCAGTTGTGAATTTCATGGCTCTTAAAATGAAGGTTGAATTTGAAGACGGAGCCGATCCGGCAGTCGTTATGCCGCAGGTGCTTAAGAATTGCAAAAAGGTTGAGGACGACTGCGATATTACTTTCTAAAACAGCTTTTTTTATTAGATTTTGACATAAGCAAGGTTAACCAAGAGGGGATTCATATGAACAAGAAACAGAAAAAAACGCTTATAAGAATCATAATAGCTGCGATTTTGATGATTGCAGGAATCTACGTTCCGCTTACCGGAATTGCACTGTTTATATATTATCTGATTCCATATTTTATAATCGGATATGATGTTTTGATAAAAGCAGGTAAGGGTGTTATCAATCGTCAGCCTTTTGATGAATGTTTCCTTATGGCGGTTGCTACGATTGGAGCCATCATAGTTGCAATCCTTGGTAAGGGTGATTATACCGAAGCTATAGCCGTTATGCTTTTTTACCAGATAGGTGAGTGGTTCCAAAGCGTGGCTGTCGGCAAATCCAGAAGGAATATTTCAGATCTCATGGATATAAGACCTGATTATGCCAATATAGAAAAAGAAGACGGAAGCATTGAAAAGGTTGATCCTGATGAAGTTGAGGCAGGAACAGTCATAATTGTAGAACCCGGTGAGAAAATTCCGATTGACGGTGTCATTGAGGATGGAAGATCAACTCTTAATACCAGTGCTCTTACAGGAGAAAGTATTCCTACCGATGTGGAAAAGGGAGATGAAGTCCTAAGTGGTTGCATCAATATGTCAGGTGTTCTTAAAATCAGAACGAGCAAAGAATTTGATGAATCAACAGCTTCCAAGATACTTGATCTTGTAGAGAATGCAAGCTCCAGAAAGTCAAGGTCAGAGAAGTTCATAACCAAGTTTGCAAGAGTATATACACCTGCTGTAGTATACAGTGCGCTTGTGCTTGCGATAGTACCGCCTCTTGTAAGGATGCTCTTTATGGGGCTTGCTCCACAGTGGCCTGAATGGATATATAGAGCGCTTACATTCCTTGTTATAAGCTGTCCTTGCGCTCTTGTTGTAAGTATTCCTCTTAGTTTCTTTGCAGGCCTTGGAGGCTCAAGTCGTGAAGGCGTACTTATCAAAGGCTCCAATTACATGGAAATGCTTTCGCAGGTCAAAACTGTTGTTTTTGATAAAACAGGTACCCTTACAAGGGGAGTATTTGAAGTAAACGGAATTCATCATTCGGAAATTATGGACAAGGAACTTTTATACTATGCAGCACATGTTGAAAGTTCATCTTCGCATCCCATTAGTAAGAGCCTTCAGAATGCATATGGTGATAACATTGACAGGAATATTGTTACAGATATTAAAGAGATAAGCGGTAAAGGTGTAACCGGAATTGTTAAAGGCAAGAAGGTTGCAGCAGGTAATGAAAAGCTCATGAAGGAGCTTGGAATTGAGTTTATTTCCTGCCATCATACAGGGACAATTGTACATGTAGCAATTGATAATAAATATGCAGGTCACATTTTGATTTCTGATGTGATAAAATCAGAATCAGCTGATGCTATAAAATCTCTCAAGGAAAGTGGCATTAAAAAGACAATCATGCTAAGTGGTGATGCTGCACCTGTTGCTAATGAAGTTGCAGGCAAACTAAAGCTTGATGAAGTCAGAAGTGAGCTTCTTCCGGCGGACAAGGTAACAGAGATTGAACGCATCATTAATGAAAATAGTAAAGACGGAAAAGTTGCATTTGTTGGAGATGGAATCAACGATGCACCTGTTCTGTCAAGAGCAGATATAGGAATTGCAATGGGGGCGCTCGGCTCTGATGCGGCTATTGAGGCAGCTGATGTTGTCCTTATGAACGATGATCCAAGGCTTATATCAAAAGCAATAAAAATATCGCGTAAGTGTATGCGCATCGTTTATGAAAATATTGTATTTGCAATCGGTGTTAAGCTTATATGCCTTGTGCTTGGAGCACTTGGTATTGCAAATATGTGGCTTGCGGTATTTGCAGATGTTGGAGTTTTGATAATTGCGGTTATAAATGCAATAAGAGCTCTTTTTGTCAAAAAACTTTAAATCGAAAAGAGGAATTTGAATGGCAGATCATTATAAAATACCACAGAACATAAATGCAGATGATGAGAAACTTATAGATCTGGCAGATCTATTCAAAGCCTATGGTGATGTTACAAGACTTCGCATTATGTTCAGACTCTCAGAAGGCGAGTGCTATGTAACAGACCTTGCGGATGACCTTGGTATGACACAATCTGCTATATCTCATCAGCTTAAGCTTTTAAGGCAAGCCAAACTTGTTGGAGCAAAGCGCGATGGACGAAACATAATCTACAGCCTGGCAGACGAACATGTCAGTACCATCATTGCACAAGGCTGGGATCATATTAACGAGTAAAAGTTCAAATGAACATCTAAAACTTCCCACATCGAAAACGGTAATTGCTCCAGCATGGATGCGAGCGCCGTTTTCGATGTGGGAAGTTTGAGTTATTTGATTTTGTGTTATCATTAATTTGTTGAGGTCGTTTATTTCATAAAAAGGGGAGGGATTATTGTGGCGGAATTTTTTATAAGTATTTTTACTAACAAGGTATTTGTATCTGCAGCTTGTGGGTGGTTTTTTGCACAGGTAATCAAGGTTTTGATAGATTCAATAAAAGATGGTTTTTCTGTTAAAAGACTCGTTGGCGGAGGAGGAATGCCAAGTACGCATTCTTCGATGGTGACGGGACTTTTTGTGTCTGCAGGAATAGTATATGGGGGTTCTTCGTTCGAATTTGTAATCGCATTCTTTTTTGCTATGGTTGTTATGTATGATGCAATGGGAGTACGTCTTACAACAGGGAAAGAGGCTCATATTCTTAACAAACTTCGCAAGCGCGATATAGCTCAAAATACAGAACCGCTTAGTAGTGAAGTCCTCGATGAAAAAATGGGGCATACCTTCCCTGAAATTGTAGGTGGAGTAATTACAGGAACCCTATGTGCAGTTGCTGTATGCTACTTGATATTGTAATAACTTAATCAAACTTCCTACATCGAAAACAGCGTTTGCTCCAGCTAGGATACGGGCAGACGCCGCGAAATAGATGGCGGTATAAAAGTGCCCCTAACTCATAGGAAGTGTTTCCATATATTTGAAAGCCTTTGAAAAGACAGGGAACTTTGGGCATAAATTTTCTTCCCCTTGTTGTTTATGGCTAAAAACTCAC
>ERZ842401.420-NODE-420-length-61071-cov-8.058558_pt1 | contig 61071 bp, 46 predicted proteins | sample MGYA00521270_ERZ842401 | MGnify/ENA primary metagenome ERZ842401 (study PRJEB31892, sample SAMEA3878208) | bioreactor metagenome | biome: Moose rumen | place: Sweden | collected 2011-10 | study: EMG produced TPA metagenomics assembly of the PRJEB12797 data set...
TTATATATCAATAAATTAAATACCTAAGTTAAAAATTTATCGCGACAGTAGTAATGCAAAGTATATTATGAATAGACCTTTTGAATATTTTTATAATAGAATATTCTATCAACTTGTGGTTTTCTTTCAAATGCGTTGGCTTGTGGCTTTTTTTCTTAAATTTGAAAAAACACGAACTTTTCTTCTAAAGAAAAAAAACATCAAAAAAATTGATAGTACAACAGTGTCCCGTTTTTTCTCCCCAAACGATTATGGAATGACATTGAGAGGATTTGAGCTTTTCTTTGGAATAGGTCTTTTTCCTGTTGGGATGTTTTTTTCCAAAGGAATTCAATCAGCGCCCGTTATGATTATTATAGTTCTCATTGTGTCAGTTGTGCCAATCGTTGTTCTCGATTATTTTTTCTTGCTAAAAGAAAATCAAGTTGTGAAGTATTATAACATATTCGAGCGAGATTCTTTAAAGTGTAAGAAAAAATGGAAATTTATTACTGTATTCACAATTCTTGTATTGGTAGGCGTTTTCGCTCTTAATTGGATGTTGTTTTTAGGTATTTTATATTAATATCCTGTATATATGATAGTTCAAGGGTTGTTTCAGGGCGACGGGCACGCTATCCGTTCAAATTTCGCACTGGCGTGCTCATAACCACTTCTATCGTTGTCGCGGTATTAAGGAATATGAAAACGCAGTCAACTAGCACGACAGCGTTTTCCCGTAACCGTTCCTAACCGTGACGGACGTTTGAAGCATCTTTCCGTATAATCTTTACGCATATGTCGGCATACCTGTGGTGAGAGATTGCCTCGTGAGAACGAAATTTTGTTTATTTTTGCAGCCTTGATGCGGAATCCTTTCCGCGATGTCTTATTTAACCTTTGTGAGAAATGACCATTCCTGACCAATCCTACTTCCCGTTTATGTCGGGCGACGAGACGATGGACCTGTTGGCCCGCCAGATCCGCCAGACCGTTTTGGAATATGTGGAGAAAAGCCGCCTCCAGTCGCTGGTGCTTGGCATCTCCGGCGGCATCGATAGCGCTCTGTGCGCCGCCCTGCTGCAACCCGTGTGCGAACAGCTGCACATCCCCCTCATCGGACGCTCCATCACCATCGAGACCAACAAGGAGGACGAGATCCAGCGCTCCATAGCCGTGGGCCGTGCCTTCTGTCACGATTTCGAGCACCTCGACATCACCGGCACCTTCCTCGAAAACAAGAAACTGCTGGTGCAATTCGACGACAGCCACCTCTCCAAGCTCCGCCAGGGCAATATGAAGGCCCGTATGCGGATGATGGTGCTCTTCGATCTGGCCCAGCTGCACCGCGGTATGGTCATCTCCACCGACAACTACACCGAGTTCCTGACGGGATTCTGGACCCTCCACGGCGATGTGGGCGACTATGCCCCGATGCAGCACCTCTGGAAAACGGAGGTCTATAATCTTGCCACGTTCCTCCTGCGCGAGGAGAACGAGGCTCAGCGCGCCGCCCTCCAATCCTGTATCGACGCCACCCCTGTGGATGGCCTCGGCATCAGCCAGTCGGACTGCGAGCAACTCGGCGTGCCCAACTATTTCGAGGCCGACAAGGTCTTCGCCGCCTTCTTCCAGGGTGACGAGTCGCTTCGCGACCACGTGCTCATCCAACGCTATTTCGCCTCCGAATACAAGCGGCAGAACCCGATGGGTATTTCGCGGGCCATTCTGATGCAAGAATAAAAACGCGGAAGTATGTCCTCCCATCTCCTCATTGACGCCGGGGCCACCAAGACGGCTTTTACCCTTCTTACGGAGGGCGCGGTGACGCTGCAGCACGTGGAGCGGGGCATCAATCCCAACTATTGCACCGAAACCGATATCCTGCAGGTGTTTGCAGGGTTCGTGGCGATCTGTCCGCGCGAGACGGCCATCGCCGCCATCGACTACTATGGGGCAGGCTGTATGGCCCCCCGCAACGCGGCCCTGATGGGGGAACTCATCTCCCGTTTCTTTCCCAACGCCAGCATACAGGTCTATTCCGACCTGATGGCGGTGTGCCACGCGCTGAGTCGCGGCACCCGCTCTATCGTGGCTATCCTGGGCACGGGCGCGGCCTCCTGCCTCTTCGACGGCACCTCCATTGTGCGCAGCGCCCCCTCGTTGGGCTATATGCTCGGCGATGAGGGCAGCGGCACGTACCTTGGGAAACAGCTCCTCACGGCCTACCTGCGGGGAACCCTCCCTGCTGAGCTGGCCTCTGACCTGGAGCGCTCGCACGAACTGTCACGGGACAAGGTTATCCACCGCCTCTACCGCGAGCCCGAGCCCAACCGGATGATGGCCTCGCTGGCACCCTTTGTGCAGCAGCATCTCGGCCATCCCTTTATGCACGGGCTGGCTCTGGACGCTTTCCGGACCTTCTTCGCCACGCAGAAGAGCTGCTTCCAGGGCGAGGATTTGCCGTGGCAGCTTTCCGGCTCCGTGGCCTACCATTTCCAGGATGTGATGCGCGAGGCGGCGGTGATGGAGGAGTGTCGCGTGGGTGATATTGTGGATGCCCCGATGGACAAACTGATTGATTATTACAAAAAACTATCATAATGCAAGCAATAAAGGCAACGGAAGAACAATTGGACCAGGTGGCCGAGGCCATCCTGAAGGCTCATCCCGAGGAGCGCGTGTTCGGATTTTACGGGGAGATGGGAGCGGGCAAGACCACCCTTATCAAGGCCCTGTGCCGCTCGTTGGGCGTGCGCGATGTCACCTCGTCGCCCACCTTTGCCATTATCAACGAGTATTGGACCGAGGCGGGCGAGCCCCTCTATCATTTTGATTTCTACCGGATTGACGAGCCCGCCGACGCCACCCGCGTGGGCTTTGAGGAGTACCTCTACAGCGGCCACTACTGTTTCATCGAGTGGACCGAGAAGGTGGAGGAGATCCTGCAAGGGGATTTTGTTCCCATCACGATTGAGCGGGTGGACGATAACACGAGATTGTTCAAATACTGATGACGAAGTTCGGTAATTGTTTTTTTTGTATTTTTGCGGTTGTGTGTTTGTTCGAATCAATGATGATAAGGAGAAATTTGGACTTGAGGACGCGGCTGGTGTTTTGACGAAATAATACTCTTTATGCAATGGTTGTTATGAACGAAAGTAACTTTTTTTGGTGAATCAGTTTTTTAACAATAACAATATGAACATAGATAAAGAAAATTGGAAAGAAGAAGATATTAATGTTGATAGTCTTTGGATTATTAATGAAAGGGATAAAAGTGGCAAGCACGCCAATGTTTACCACGGTAATTTTGTGCCTCAAATTCCCAATCAGCTCATCAGACGTTATACGAATGAGGGAGATACGGTTTTAGAATTGTTCTCAGGTAGCGGAACGACTTTGTTTGAGTGCGAGACACTTGGACGAAATTATATAGGTTTTGACATAAATGAAGAAATCATACAATATGTGAACGAAAAAATGTCAGGGGTGGATAATATTAAATACCGTATTAATAATTGTGACGTTACAGATCCAAACACATTTGAACAATGTATGATAAAGTGTCAAAAAGTCATTGATAAAGACAAGGTTGATTTTTTGGTTGCACATCCTCCATATTTGGACATAATTAATTTTACAGAGAAAAAAGAAGATTTGTCCAACATAGCTGACGTTAATTTGTATATTGATAAATTGCATGTGGCATTTGAAAACGGATTAACGTATCTGGCTAAAGGAAAATACTTTGCGGTTGTTATGGGTGACATCTATAAAAAGAGTGAAGTGATTCCTTTGGGCTTTTATGTGATGTATATGTTAAAGAAGAATTTCAAGGTGAAGTTGAAAGGTATTCTTGTGAAGAACATAGAAGGGAATCGTGGTAAACTTGGTGCACAAAATATTTGGAAATATCGTGCGATGAAAAGTGACTACTTTTTATTCAAACACGAATATATATTCGTATTTAAGAAAGATTATTAGAATGGCAAAATCAAAGATAGATTTGTTTTTGGAATTGGCAAAACCCGATGAGAACGGCGTTAGTCGTTGGGTTTTCGTTGACGAATTTGTTGGGGATTATTCCCCGTTAGTTCTTGGTAATGGCTTTAGCTGGGGTAGAAAATCATCGCCTCTGCAAAAGAAATACATAGTTAAAGTGCGTCGTGATAAGACTCCCGGAAATGCAGTGGATGGGATAAAACTTGATGGCTTTAATGATGAAGAACATTTTTGTCAAACTATCAGAAAAGATATTGTGGAAACAATCCGCAGACAAAAATGTGTGATGTTGGGTATTAATGGCAGTTCGGAAAATACTTTGATTGAAGTGGACCATAAAGATGGTCGGAAGTCGGATATGAGGGTCTCAGATGCGAGAACTCAGAAATTAGAGGATTTTCAGCCATTATGTAAAGCGGCTAATGATGTGAAACGTCAGATTTGCAAAAACTGTAAAATGACAGATAAACGTTGGGATGCAACAAATATCAAGGGAAATCCATATCCTTTTTACGAGGGAGATGAGAATTATACGGAGGACCTTGGTTGTGTGGGATGTTATCAATATGATCCGGTGGAATATTGTAAGTCATCAGTGAAACGTATCTGCAAAGAAGCATCAGAGCATACGGCAGAATACATAATGCATCTTTTATATCCTGAAAATAATTGAAGTTATGACAACGCATGTGTTGATAGTAGATAAGGATACATTCAAGAATCATCTTGAATATATGTTTGTAGGTACTGGAACCGAGAAGTCTTTCCAATTTAATAATGACAAACAAACATGCTCGGTAAATGTACACCCTTCAACTGAAAAAAATATTGCTGGACTCATAGCGGATTGTAATCGAATGAGAGAGGGTGATAATGTGATATTCTATTTGCAGCAGTCGGGTGATATTGGTGGTTTCTTCGGTATTTTTAAAGTGAAGAAGTTTCCGTCTGGCAATTTCGTTTCATTTACAGATTATAAAAGCGATACATATCCATCCCTCACAAAGGAGATACAATATCGAGCTTTGATAGAACCGTATAAAGTTTATTCGGAAGGTGTGTCGGAATGGGAGGCACTTGATGACATCAGGGGCATTTCCTGTCCTTGTCAAATGCTTTGGAGTTTGATATATCGGAAACTCAAAGGGAATCGTGGTAATACGATGATAACTTTATATGAAGCAGACAGATTGATAAATTTAATCGTTGCCAAAAACAAAGGTAAAAAACTGAATTCTGTAGTTGGTGGTTATTCTTATGATGAGACTTCCAACAAGATTGTCCCTCATGCTCCCCTTGTTTATGATTTTTCACAATGTGAGCAACTCGATATATCTAAAAGGTTGATTTATAAATATAGAATAGATCAGAAACACGAAACCCATTTGCAATCGTTCATTACGAACAATATAGGCAAAGGGACTTGTGCCTCTCTTGATTCAGCCATAATGAATAATAACGATGAAGTTATTAATTGGATAGGAAATGAGGTTTCTTGTGGTGTTGGAATGCAGAGAATGGACATAGTGTTCTCAACAAAATCACCAGAAGAGGAATTAAACAATTTATATGTAATCGAATTAAAATGCGTCCCTATTGAAGCAGCGCATATCCAACAAATGAACAGATATATTGATTGGCTTACCCAATACTACATACCAAATCTGCCTTCAAAGATTATTCCCGTGTTAATAACAAGAGGCACAAATGGGAATGGAGTTTCTTCTCAAATATTGAGTGAGAAAAACAATTTTGATAATCAGTATATAGGACATATTAATTATTGTCCTCTTAAAATAATAAACTATCGTGTAATTAATAATAACTTGTTTTTCAATGTGATATGAATTATATCGGATCAAAGCAAACGCTCCTGCCTTTCCTGTATGAATGTATAAAACAGGTGACGGCTGATGATGAACAAGCAAATGTGTTTTGTGATATTTTTGCGGGCACCGGAGCAGTGGGTAAATATTTCAAAATCAAAGGATACCAAATTATAGCAAACGATATTCAATATTATAGTTATGTGCTAAACAGACAATATATTGGGAATCATTCTGTCCTGATGTTTGATGGTTTGAAAGACGAAATACCATCTCTTAAAGAAGAATCGTGTGATGAAACGAGAGACGTTAAGGTGTGCAATTATCTTGACATGCTTGATCCTATAGAAGGTTTTATCTACCGGAATTATTGTAAGGGCCAACATTCTGATGAAGATGAATATCGGTTGTACTTTACTGATGAGAATGGGAGGAAATGTGACGCTATCAGGACAAAGATTGAGCTATGGCATAAAGAAGGGAAAGTTACGGAAAACGAGTATTTCTTTCTGTTGGCAACGTTAATAGAAAACATAGATAAGGTTGCGAATACTGCTTCTGTATATGGAGCATTCTTAAAGAAAATAAAGAAATCCGCTGCTAAACAAATGGTTATGAAACCTGCCGAAATGGTCTATAATGCCCAAGAGCATTTTGTGTTCAATGAGGATGCAAATGAACTGGTTAAACGCATACACACAGATGTCCTTTATATGGATCCTCCTTATAATCATAGGCAGTATTCAAGCAATTATCATTTGTTAGAGACCATTGCCCGCTATGATAATCCTGAAATTTCAGGCAAGACAGGTGTGAGGAGATGCAATAACCAAAAATCGGACTACTGTTCACGTACTAAAGTGAAGCAGTCATTCCGACAACTGATAGAGGCAGCAGATGCTCGTTATATTTTTTTGAGCTATAATAATGAGGGACTGATGTCTTTCGATGAGATTCGTGAGATTATGTCTGTACGTGGTGAATATGGTTTCTTTCGGCAGGCGTATAATCGTTTTAAGGCGGATAAAGAATCTGAATCAAGACGTATCGCGGCAGATAGTACAGTGGAGTATCTGCATTATGTAAAATGTCGATAGCTGTGGCTGTTTTTTGAGTGACTTTTTTGTATTTTTGCAGGCACGTATTAGGGCTTTTTTTGCCCTTTGCGTATGAGAGACAAAACCATACCTATGTTGACCTTCGACCCTCTATATGACGACACCATCCTGGCCACCCAGGAACAGACTGTGCAGGTGCAAACCCCTGCGCAAGAGCTGTCTGTGGGCTTTGTCAAGGACGAGATTCCCGTGGGCGAGTTTGTCATTATGACCCCCGCCGCGGTGCAGGCCCTCGTGGACGATGACATCCACGTGATGATGCAGTACGGATTCTCCCAAGGGTCCCGCTATACCGATGCCGACTATGCCGATGTGGGGGTCGAGTTCGTGGACGATTTTTATCTCCTGGCCTCTATGGCTCGCGTGCTGGTGAAGTTTATGCCTTTCACCCCGGAACAGATTGCCCTGATGAAAGAGAAACAGATTATCTTCTCCACCCAGGATGCCGCCGCGCTGGACAAGGCTTATGTGCAAAGCCTCATCGACAAGAAAATCACCGCCCTGGCGATGAATTTCATCCGGGATGCCAAAGATAACCCTGTCGTTGACCGTATCCTTACGGAAACCCTTTCCGTGACGGCTCTCAATATTGCCCTGTCCAATTTCCTGCTGCCCCTGGTGGCGGAGCTGGCGGGCAATTCGCGCTTCCGTTTTGCCTTGCAGAAGCGCCCTGCCCTGATGGAAAGCGTCTATTGCTATGGCGGAGAGGTGTGCCATAAGGAGGTCGCCGACTTGCTCGGCTTCCCTTATCGCGACATCGTGTCGCTCTGCTGGGACCTGAATTGATAATTTGTATCTAATGATATGGTGTTGAATATGAGAAAATTAAGATATAGAATCCTGTTGCTGGTATTGTTTTCCCTGGTGCTGGCAGGAAATCCATTCAGGATAGAGGCAAGCCCTGTGGACACATTGACGGCCAAGACGGTGGCCGAGATTTTCTATGGCAGTAAGACCCAACACCTTCGTTCTGCAGCCCCATCGGCCACGCAATTGGTCTATACGGCCACTTTGCCGGCAAACCGGGCGGGTGGCAATGCCAACGCTTTCTATGTCTTCAATATAGGTTCCGGTTTTGTGATGGTGGCCGCCGATGACCGTGTGCAACCTGTGTTGGCCTATTCGCTGGAGGACTCTTTCCAAGCGGAGGGAATGCCCGCCAACATCCGTTTTTTTCTGAAGGAGTATGTGGACGAGATAGCGCAGATAGTGTCCGACCCTACAATGGCGGAGTCTTTGGTGCCGCAATGGCGGGAAGCTCTCACTGCAGATGCCCGTGGGGTCCGCAATGTCGCGGTGGTGGGACCACTCCTGACCACAAGATGGAACCAGAATGCTTATTACAACAATATGTGCCCGGCGGACACGGGAGGACCGAATGGCCATACCTTCGTGGGCTGCGTGGCCACGGCGATGGGACAGATTATGCGGTACTGGCAGTATCCCACCTCAGGAATCGGAAGCCACAGCTATAGCTCCGACCACAGCGGGCAGGGTTATGGCGACTATGGCATTTTGAGTGCCGATTTTGCCAACACGACCTATCAATACAATATGATGCCTAATCAGTTGACGGCTAACACTGGGGCGGCGCAGGTCCACGCGGTGGCCGAGTTGCTCTTTCATTGCGGTGTCAGTGTGGAGATGATGTATGGTCCACAGGGCAGCGGTGCCTATTCCACCGATGTGCCGAGTGCCTTGCAGACCTTTTTCGGGTACCCTTACTGCACGCGGGTGAACCGTTCCAGTTACTCCACGGATGCTTGGAACCTCCTCATTAAAACGGAGTTGGACCGTTTGCGCCCAGTCTATTACAATGGCCAGGGTGATGCGGGCGGGCACGCCTTCGTGTGCGATGGCTACGATACAGACGGCTACTACCATTTCAACTGGGGCTGGAGCGGGAACAACAACGGCTATTATCTCCTGCACAACCTCAATCCTTCCACATACGAGTTCAACTCCCAGCAGGCTGCCATTATTGGGGTGCGTGTGCCGCAGTCGGTGCAGGCCTGCCAAGGTGTGGACTCCCTTACCGACATTGACGGGAATGTGTACCACACCGTGCAGGTGGGCCAGCAGTGCTGGATGCGCGAGAATATGCGCGCCACCCGCTATGCGGACGGAACCCCCATCGCTGCTTCCAGTGACACAAGTTCCACTATCCCATACCGCTATGCCCCGAACAACGACACCTCCTTGGTGGCCAAGAATGGCTATCTCTACAACTGGCCTGCCGCGATGGGAGGGAGCGCGAGCAGCACCTCCTCGCCCAGTGGCGTGCAGGGCGTTTGTCCCACAGGATGGCATTTGCCCAGTTACAGCGAGTTGCGTGACCTCAGGCACTTTATGGAGTCGCAGGCATCATACCACTGCAATGACAGCGACACCTCCACGGCGGCGGCAATGTGCTCCACAATCGGGTGGCACAGCTCTACAGTGTCTTGCGCGCCCGGCGACAACCCGGTGGCCAACAACGAGACAGGCCTCTCATTCGTCCCCGCAGGACGCTTCTCCGCAGGTACTTACAGTGGGTTGAGCTATTACAGCTATGCGTGGTCCACGACCGAATATTCTGCCGGCAAGCCCAGAATTATCCGACTGGCCTATAACAACGCCCAGTTCAGCACCAGCTGGTATGCCAACAACAGGCGTCTCGGGTACTCCGTGCGCTGCTTGCGCGACCTCTCCCTCTCTGTCAGCACCTTGCCTGTCACCAATGTGAACGACACCTCGGCAACGTGCGGCGGTATGGCGTTGGTTTATGGCAGTGACTCCATTGTGGACAAGGGCGTTTGCTGGAGCAGTCAGAATGCGTTCCCTTCTTTGTCTGACTATTTCCTCTCTTCTGCTTCGGGTACGGGTTCTTTCACCTCTAATATGGTAGGCCTGCTGCCGGGCACGACCTATTATGTCAGGGCATACGCCACCGACAACCACGGTGTCACGGCCTATGGTCCGGTGATGACCTTTACCACGACGGGCCAGGCTCCGTTCCAGTGTGGTGTATCAACCGTGAGCGATTTTGACGGCAATGTCTATCAGACGATTGCTATGGGCACCCAGTGCTGGACTCGTCAGAACATCCGCGCTACCCATTATGCGGATGGCACGTCTATCCCGTTGAGTTCCACGAACAGCGATGTGGCGCCGTGCCGTCATCTTCCCGACAACGACTCCACGTTGGTGGAGGATTATGGCTATTTGTACAACTGGCCGGCAGTGATGCACGGTGACACGAGCAGCACGGCCAGTCCGAGCGGCGTGAGAGGCATTTGCCCTGATGGGTGGCACGTGCCGTCGGCTGCCGAGTGGGAGCAACTTTACCACACCCTTTGCGGCAACACCGCATTCCATTGCGATGGCGGAGACACGGCGCAGGCGCGCGCTGTGGCTTCCACTACCGGCTGGAACTATTCCGCCGTGCCTTGTTCTCCCGGTTATGCGCCCGCAGAGAACAACATATCCGGTTTCACTATTTATCCTGCCGGTGTCTATACCAGCAACACAGCCTACAATAAGGGGTATGAGTCCAGTTTCTGGGCCGCCACGGAGTTCCAGGCAGGAAAACCCTATATCGCTGTCATTCAAAACAGCGTCGTCAAGTTTTCCCCATTCTATTGCAGCAATTACGCGAGTCCCGGCCGGTCGGTGCGCTGTGTGCGCGACATCGCGGAGCGTTCCCTGCCCGAGGTGGGCACCGCTGCGGTTACCGCTTTCACGATGCATACCGCCCTTTGTGGTGGCACTGTCCTCCATAACGGTGGCGACACGGTGACCGAGCGGGGCATCTGTTGGGGCACCTCTCCAATGCCCTCCATCGCAGGTCCTCATCTGGCATTGGGCTCCGACACGGGAACTTTCAGCATCACCCTCACCGACCTTCAACCTGCCACGGCCTACTATGTGCGGGCATACGCCACCAACGGTGTCGGGACAGCTTACGGCAACGACGTGGCCTTCACCACACCGCTCTGTACAACCTTCGATACCGTCTTTGTTTACGATGCCTGCGAGTCCTTTGTCTGGCAGGGTGAAACCTATACCAGCACCGGAGATTACCGGTTCGTCTTGTCCACCACCGAGGGCTGCGACAGCATTGTAACGCTCCAACTGACTATCCACCAGCCTGTTGACACTGCCATCTATATGACCACCTTCATTCCGTTCTTCTGGAATGGTATTTGGTGCGACACCGCAGGTGTTTACACGAAGGTGCTCCAGGATATGTACGGCTGCGACTCAACCGTGACACTCTATCTGAGTGTGGGCCTCCAGGATTTGGAAAATGCAGAAGGTATTATTACGCTCTATCCCAATCCCGCCACTGACCATATTTTCGTGCAGACGGGTTCTGAATGGACTGGTATGAAGAAGGAAATCCGGCTGTTTGACTCTTACGGGCGTTTGGTTTTGCAAAGCGAGATGGATGACGACAGGATGATGGTGAGTGTGAAAGACCTCACTCCTGGCCTTTATTTGGTGAAACTGACCGTGAATGGCCGTTATGTCGGGTATGGAAAATTTGTTAAGCAGTAGGATGTATAAGAGTGATTATTTTTCCTATATTTGCGCGTTTAATTATTTTAAAATACTATTAATTATGAATCAAATTTACTCTCACATTAAATTGCTGCTGTTGGCAGCTGTCGGCCTCTTCTTGACGACAACGCCACTGTTTGCTCAAAATGTCATTACAATCACCGACAACCAACCCTATTTCGAGAATTTTGAAGGCAACGGTTTCTCTATGTGGACGGTTGACTCCTCAGGTGGCGGACAATGGTCGGTGCTTAACGGGACACAGTCATCGGTGGCTTCTTTCTCGTATGGTGAAGTGGGGGATGAAGGCCGGCTCATTTCACCAGTCCTTGATATGTCTGCTGTCACGGAAGCCACACTCTCCTTCTCCTACGCAATGATTGGAATGTATGGTCAAGACCAACTGGATGTCTGCTACCGTGCTTCCGACACGAGTTCTTGGCAGTTGTTGGGCACTTTGAGTGTCAACGACTATACGAATTATTTCGAGCAGTCTTATACCTTGCCATTCCTTACCGCCACCTGCCAGATTTCGTTCTTGGGACGTGGGATGGGAGGTCTTTTTCTTGTAGTTGACAATGTGGAGGTTGCCTCCACGGCCAGCTGCTCCCGTCCCATCAGTTTGGGAGTTGAGGGACTAACTGCCTCATCAGCCCTTCTCAATTGGGTGCCGACGGGGAATGAGAGCAGCTGGATAGTTGAATTTGACGGCCAGGAGACGGTGGTCAATACGCACCCCTATATGGTAACAGGCTTGTCGCCACAGACGGAGTACTCGTTCCGTGTGAAGGCCAAATGCGGCCCTGACGATGAGTCGGAATGGTCCACTGCGTTTCCCTTCACCACCTTATGTGATGTATATGTTGTCACGGATGAGTCGCCCTACTATGATGACTTTGAGGCATCGGATCATTTCTTGTGTTGGCAATCTGAAATTATATCCGGTACCGACAACTGGACGCTTGATCCGGGCTATGTCCATCCCAACAACACCGCTTTTTTCATTTGGCTTGGAGGTGAGGCGCGGCTGGAGTCTGTAGCCCTTGACATCTCTTCAGTTACCACCCCGGCACTCAACTTCAAACGGAAGCAGATTCAAGGGACCACTGATGTGGACGAGTTGTCGGTTTGGTACAGGAATTCCCCCGAAGACGAGTGGCACTCCCTTGCCAACTATATCTTCCCAACTGAAAACTGGGAGACCGAAACCCTTGACTTGCCCAATCCCTCCAGCCAATATCAGATAGCCTTTGTGGGTATCGGCAATAATGGTGAAGGTGTTTATGTGGATGATGTGGCAGTGGGTAAAAAGAGTCTGGTAGGTATTGCCAGCCATTCCGGTGTTATGGCAGAAGCCCACCCGAATCCCACCACAGGCAAAGCGCTGTTGCAAACCAGCATTCTGGAAGGAGAGGCTTTCCTATATGATATGTATGGCAAGTATGTGTCAACCTCAGTCATTTCCGGAGGCCGCACTGAAATAGACCTGGGGGGGTACGCCAAAGGTGTATATGCAGTTCGCCTGTATGGTGATGGCAATACAGTTATCGTGAAGTTGGTGAAGGAATAGGTGTAAAGGGCATTTGTCCCGATATTTCCTGTTCTGGTTTTTGAATAAGAGACTAAAGAGGGTGGTTGCTGGGCAATTTCACCCTCTTTTTTGTGATTAATGGTGCTGTATGCGCGCCTATTTCTTCAAAGGCAGGTAGATGATGAATGTGCTGCCCTTTCCCTCTTCGCTCTGCACCTCTATCTTCCCTTTGTGAAGCGAGATGATTTTCTTGACATATCCCAAACCGAGCCCGTATCCCTTCACATCGTGCACATTGCCTTTGGGTACACGGTAGAAGTTCTCGAAAATGCTCGGGATCGCTTTCTTGGGGATGCCGATGCCCTTGTCGGTCACGGAGAGCAGGAAATACTTGCCGTTTGACTGGGTGTTGATGAGAATTTCGGGCGCCCCTTGTGAGTATTTGATGCCATTTTCCACCAGGTTGATGATGACATTCTGCAAATGCGACTTGTCTCCGAAAAGCTCGTGCTCGTCGGCGTTGAGGGCTAAGTTCAGGGAACCCTTTGCCGAAGAGATTTGCAGTGCAACGCTGTCCGCCACCTTGTGGACGAGGTCGTGCATATCCAGCATCTCGATGTTCATCTTGACCTGCCCCTTCTTGAGTTGGGCGATTTGCAAGATGTTGTTGACCATATTCTTGAGTCTGTCGTTCTCGTCCCGGATGATGCTGATATAGGCCTCCCGGATGTTGGCGTCGTTGTGCAGGGTGGGGTCGGAGAGGGCCTCGCACGCCAACGAGATGGTGGAGATGGGTGTCTTGAACTCGTGCGTCATATTGTTGACGAACTCGTTGGTCACCTCGGAGAGTTTCTTCTGCCGGTAAAGGGAGTACAGGGCCACGAAGGAGATGGCGAAGCAGACGACGAGGAGGCTGAGAATGAGGATGACGATAGTGCTCATCCGTTGCAGGAAAATGCCACGCTCAGCCGGGAAATAGAGGATGATGTAATGCGGCGAACTGACCTTCTCGTTGTATTTCAGGCGGAAGACATATTCGCTGTGCAAGATTTGCTCGCAGTTGATGGTCTTCGGCTCGATGATGAAATCGGTGGTGAAGGCGTTGTAGAGGGCGAAATCAAAACGGGCGGTGATATTCTCTTCCTGTAGCGCGCCTCGGATGATCTCGCGCAGTGTGTTCTCATTCAGCCGCTGTATGGTGGCACTGTCCAACTGCACCAGGTTGGCGTCGGTGAAGCTGAGACTGCGGGTGGGGTAGTCTTTGTTTTTGGGCGACCACGGGTCATTGTCCACTGGGAACAGTTCGCGGTAGGCCTGGCTGAAATATTCGGTGTCGTTGGCCACGATGCGGTTGTTGTTCTCCTTGACGAAAATCACGGACTTGATGACCCCGATGGGTTGGTTGGTGACCGAGTCGAGCACGAACTTGCGGGTGTGGAATTCCGACACCACATCGGAGAGGTCCGTCTCCTCGGTGACCGTGGTGGCCGTGTCGGTCACCGTCAGGTCCAGGGTGTCGTTGAGGATGGTGGCGTCGATACGCTCCACAATGGTCTCGCCGGCCGAGAGCACCTCGTTGACGAAGATGCTGCGCTGCACCTTCTCGGCCTCTGTGTATAGCTTGAAGATAGCGAGAATCAGCAAGATGGAGGTGATGCCGACGATGAAGAAGAGGGTTACGATGATTCTTTTTTTCATAAGTTGCCTAAAAAATGCAAAAGTTCTGTGTCGCGGGATTTGTCGATGAATGCGGAATGTGCCTGGCCGAAGGGCGTGCCCTCGCGGCGGCTGCGGACATTCTCCCCATCGTGGCATCCTGTCGCGGGCTTCTCCCCGTTGTGAGGATAATATATATAATGTATCACCGCCACGGGCGGGTTTGTGTCAGCGCTTTCCACCAAGAGAAAGGTGCCGGAATCCATATAGTATTGGTTGCTCATCAGCCGAATCGACTTTTGGTAGTCCAGATGGTTGAGGAACTGGTTGTGGTCGGCGATGGGGCGACTCTCCTCCTGCAGGATGCGCAACAGAGGCACAAAGTCGTAGCCCTCGGGCACATACAACTTCCGTGTGGCACGGGGAGAGCGGCCGAAGTAGTGGTAGATGTCGTGCGCGAGATTGCGCAACTCCTCTTCTGTCTCTTCACCATCCAGCAAGGTGGCTTGACAGCAGGAAGAGCGGAGGCAGTGGGGGAAGGAGGCAAAATAGCGCTGCAGGGTCTCTGCGTTCTCGGCCGGGAGGTCGGCCACAACAGCGTCGAAGGCGGAGAGTTTTCCGTTGAGGTTGATGCGCTCCCCGATGGTGGCATCCAGTTCACCCCATTCTTTAACCAACACCGGCAGGAGAAGGTCGTGCGGCACCGTGCGCACCACCGCATTATGACCGTAGGCCAGAATGAATATCAGCTCGCGAAATCCCGACAGGGGAGTTTTCCCATCGGGAATCAGGGCAATGCGCTGGGCGGGCCGGTCGGTTCCGAGCCAGTCGGTAAGCCGTCGGAGGTTGTTTTCCTGCAGCCATTCGCCTAACGTCTTCACTGCCAGCTGGCAAAAGGCCGGCGTGAACCAGCTGTGCTGCTGGTACTGGCGCGGGAAAAGCGGCTCCAAGTGCGCTTCCACCCAGGCGGCATCACGAAGCGCGGCCCCTAGCCGGAGCAGGGGACGCGCGGGGTCATATCGGGAGGAGCTGTCCATTACACTTCAGCACACACTTGCCGGATGATGTCTTTGACCATCTCTTCAGGGAAGGGGCGGATGTGGCCTTTGTCTTGGAAAAGGTTCACAATCTCGTGGGTCTCCTGGATGTCCTTTTGGGCGATTTCAAAGACCTCTTGCCAGGTGCGGGTCTTGCGGGCCACACCGTCTTGGATGGCTTGCATTGCCACGTCGGCGGCCACGTGCGGGAAGAGGTCGCTATCCATCATCGTGGGCATTATGCAGTCGGGCGCGAGCCCTTTCTTCTCTGCATAGTCGGCGATACTGTGCGCGGCGCGGATGGCCATAGCGTCGGTGATCTTGCTGGCCGACACCAGGAGCGTGCCCTTGAGGATGGCGGGGAAGCATACCGAGTTGTTGACCTGGTTGGGGAAGTCTCCGCGACCGGTGGCCACGATGTAGGCGCCGGCCTCCTTGGCCTTGTAGGGGTAGATCTCCGGCACAGGGTTGGCGCAGGCGAAGACGATGGCCTTGTCGGCCATCAGGCTGATCCACTCGGGCTTGATGGTGTCGGGGCCCGGTTTGGAGAGGGCGATCAGCACATCGGCGTCCTTGAAGGCCTCCTCGTGCGTCTCCACGCAGTTGGGGTTGGTGCTTTGGCACAACTCCCATTTGCGGTAGAAGCGTTTGTCGTCGCGATATTGGGTGCGGTTCTTGTGCAGTGTCCCTTTGGTGTCGAAGATGATGAGGTTCTCGGCCTTCACGCCGTCGGTAATCATCAGGCGGGCGATGGTGGTATTGGCAGCGCCGGCGCCGTACAGCACCACTTTGATCTCTTCCATCTTCTTGCCCACGATCTTGAGGGCGTTGATGAGTCCGGCCAGCGTGACACAGGCAGTGCCTTGGGCGTCGTCGTGCCAGACAGGGATGACGCACTCTTCGCGCAGCGTGTCGAGAATGCGGTAGCAGTTGGGCTGCGAGATGTCCTCCAGGTTGATGGCGCCGAAGCTGTGCTGCACCATCTTGACGAACTCAATGACCTTGTCGGCCTGGTGCTCGCCGTTCTCGTCGCGGCTGTCGATGCAGAGGGGGATGGAGTCCACGCCGCCGAGGTATTTCATCAGCATCGCCTTGCCCTCCATCACGCCGAGGCCGCCCGGCGGGGTGCAGTCGCCGTCGCCCAGCACGCGCGTGCTGTCGCTGACCACGGCCACGAGGTTGGCACGGTTGCTGAGGTGGAAGGAGGCGTCGTTGTCGTCGCGGATGGTGGTGGAGACGGCCGAGACGCCAGGTGTGTACCATACGTTGAACCAGTTGAACCCATAAATCGGGGCCTTGGGCAGCGTTTGCATCTTGCCGCCATAGAACTGGTGCGCGGCAATGGACATTCTTTTATAAAAGAGCGTCTTGGCCTTGGCCTTCTGCTCTTCGGTGAATTCTTTCGGAAAGAGGTCCTCGATGTTGTCGAGGGTGGGGTTGTTATTCATCGTCTGTTTTATTTTTATGAATTGTGTTTAATATCGTTCATCAGCAGTGCAACGGTCATAGTACATACTCACCTTGTGGACGAGCTTGCCGCTCTTGTCGTATTTCTTGAAGTCGCCGTGACCGAGACCGTGATAGTAGTTGCCCTCGTATGCCTTCTGTCCGTTCTCGTAATAGAACTCCATTGCCCCGTGCAGGTCACCGATTTCGTAGGTGCGCAGCACGGAGGTCTTGCCGTTGGCGTAGAAGAAGGTCTCCTGGCCATCCCTTATGTCGTTGACAAACTGGCAGGAGTATGCGGCTTGTCCGCTGGGATAGTAGATGACGAAGTTGCCGTTGCAGTACCCGTTTTCAAATTCTACCACCAGGCCTGTCTTGCCATTGGGGTAGCAGGCGGTGACTTGAGTGTGATCTTTCGGGATCAACTTGGCTTCAGACATCTTCCCGTCTGGCTGACGGAATCTGTATTGGTAGGCCCAGTTGTGGTCATAGATGATCTCCAGCAGCACGGTCTTTCCGTCGGGGGCATAGTAAGAGGTCGGTCCGTGTGTTTCGTCAAGCAATGTGTTGCTTTCTATCCGCATTTTTCCATCAGGATAGTAGAGGACGGGGTGCTGGGGGTCATTATTGCCTCCGTAAAAGGCGGAACTCCAGATGCGGCCCAGCGGATCGTAGCTGAGATAATATCCGTCCACTACGTCAAGGGTGACCAAGCAGGAGTCCATCGTTTCTCCGGTGGGGAAAAACGTTTTTTGGACACCCATCGTGGAGTTGGAAAGGTTTTGGGAGGTGTGGAGAACTTTTCCATCGAGGCTGTACTTGATGCGGGCTCCGTCGGGTTTGCCGCCCTTGATCTCGCGGCTGATTTCAATGTTGCCATTCGGGTAGTAGAAGTCGCTATGACCGTTCCCGAAGAGGACGGTGTCGCGATGCACCAGCTTCCCGTCCGTGTCAAAGGTGCTGATCAGTATGGGCATACCGTTGTAATAACGGAGTTCGCGCGACATCTTGCCGTTGGGCATATAATAGGCGCAATAGATGAGCTTGCCTTCCTGACTGTAAAGATCCTTTTCGGACAGCGTGCCGTCTTCAAGATAGGTGTAACAGGCACCCACCAAGGTGTCGTTGCGGTACTGGCACTCGCTTGCCACGGTGTGGGCCTTGTCATCGAAATATCTTATCGACATACCGTTTTTGGCGTCATTCTTGTATTCTGTATAGGCAAACACCTGCCCTGACGGGTAGTACTCTTTGCATATACCACTGGTCTTGCCCTTCTTGTAGTTGTTCTCTTGAAAAATATCGCCGTTGGGGAAATAAAAGATTTGTTTGCCGTCGAATTCAAGATTGGCGTTGCGCACATTGGTGCCTAACAGTCTCCCCGTTGAAGTGTAGGTCTCAGTGGTGATGTGCTTGTCCTTGAGTGTGAAGGTGGCACGTACACTGCCGTCCGGCATATAGCTTTCGGCACCAGTGACTTGCCCGTCTTTCAAATGGTAGGTAATCGCAGGCTTGCCGTCGTAGTCATACTCGGTGCGGTCGCCGTCGGGCTTGCCGTCTTTGTAAGTCATTTTCGACCACATCTTGCCGTTGGGATAGTAGTGCACGTAGTCGCCGTCAAACTCCTCTTTGTCATTGTAACTGTACGACTCCATAAGGGCTCCGTCGGGGTAGCGTTCCGTGAAACTGCCTGAACGGTTGTTCTGGGTGATGAAGCCCTGGACGTTTACCCTCCCGTTGGGATAATAGCTTGTGAACGGGTGGGGCGTGCCGGTGTTGTCGGTTTCGTAGGTGCCCCGCAACTGGCCGTTGGGATAGTATTGGTTCTGAGTCCCCGACATCTCTCCGTCCACGTAGTTTTCCGTAGCCGTAAGGTGTCCTTGTTCGTCATAATACCGGACTTCGCCCATCAGGTTGTCATCGGGACCTATCGTGCACTCCATCTCAAGAATGCCCGATTCGTAGAAACGTTTGTAGGCCCCCAGTATGTTGTCGTTTGTGGCTTTGGTTTCAAAGGTCAGCACCGACTCGTCGCTAAAAGGATGGTGGGAAAATGTGCGGATGAAACCGTTTCTCAGTCCTTTCGACATCTGCACTTCCGCAATCTTCCGGTTGTTGCTGTACCCATATCCCATACCGTCGAGTTCATTGTCCTTGTAGGTGCTCATTTCGTCCAGTTGGCCCGTCTGGTCGATGCTGGTCCACTCTCCCTGACGTATCAGCTTGCCTTTTTCGTCTTCCGAGGCTTTGCCCCACGCGTAGAGGCGGTATTGGTCGTAAAGGTAGTGGATGTCGTCGGGATTCTCTTTGTTCAGGCCCTTTTCAATGACGTTGTCCAGGTCTTCCACTATCATATTTACGAAAGCGCCGATCTCTTTTCCCATTTTTTCAGCCTTGGCCGACACCTTGCCGTTCTCGATGTCTGTGCTGGAGAACTGGTAATAGCAGAGAGTGTTGAAGAGCTTTTTCTCCATAACTTGCTTGAAGAAAGGAATGTAGAGCTGGTCCTCCACGGCGTGGGAGTTGGGGCGCACCTGCACATTCTGGAACACCACCTGGTTGCCGCGCGTGACGGCGTGGTCGATTTTTGACAGGCATTTTTCCTTTTTCTGGGATATGATGGAGATGTTGAGTTTCTTGACCACCTCCTCGTAATATTTGTTCAACTCCTTGTAGTCTTCGTGCAAAGAGTAGTGGTTGTCAGCATTGAAGGAGCCCACCCCCGAGCCGTAGATCTCATCCAGGATTCTCAGAGCCAGAATGGTGTACTGGGACGAGGGGTTGATGAGGGTGGTATAGTTGAGCGCCATAATGCCCGGCACAGTGTACCCGAGCCGGAGACACGCCTGTCCGTATTGGAAATGGCTGCCTTGGTGGGCGGGGCTCAGGAACATCGAGGTTTTGAAGCACTCCAGGGCCTCCGCATACTTCTCCTGCCGCATCAATGACACGCCCTTGTTGAAGTGGAGATGGAAATAGTAGGGGTTGGTCTCCAGCCCCTTGTCATAATATGCCACGGCTTTTTCATAGTCCTCCAAGTTGTCGTAGCAGTTGCCCAATTCCGTGTAGATGTTGGCCATTGGTTGGCTGCACGAGGGGTTCTCCGTCAGTTCGGTGAGGATTTGGATGGCCTCGTGGTAACGTTCCGCCATTTCCAGCGCGTAGGCCTTCTCATATTGGGCGTATTCGTAGTTGGGGTCTCCGTAAGGGACCTGGTTGTAGAGCGCGATGGCGTCGTCAAACTTCCCCTGGTCGGCCGTTTTTATACCCTTTCGGATGATCTTTTCCGAGTTGTCGATGATTTTCAGATTCTTGGTGTTCTGTCCGTAAAGAAGGGCACTAAACAAACAGATACAAATCAGTAAGAGTGTTTTTTTCATAATATCAGTGGACTTTTTATGGTGAAAACGGATTGAATGTTGAGTTGGCAAAGATATAAAAAATGAAGACGGCGCTCTATTTCCCCACCATCTTTTTCACCCGTCGGATGGCGGTTTTCCATACGATGAAGAAAAAGACGAAGAATCCGATGCTGAGGATGGCGGCTATGGAGGTGTCCGTTTCGGTGATGGCCTCCCGGTACATCAGGATAAAGTCGTAGATGCCGTGCAGGATGACGGGCACGATGTAGGCCAGCAGGAGGAAGGTGCCCTTCTTCCAGGGCTTGAACTTGGCCATTGCGAAGAAATAGCCCATAAAGATGGCGAAGAAGAAGTGGGCGGGCACGGCAAAGAGGGCGCGGCCCACGGCCACGGCGAGTCCGCCCTGCATCACGTACATCACATTCTCCAGCCCTGCAAAGCCCAGCCCCACAAAGGCGGCGTACTCCACACCGTCGTAGTACTCGTCAAAGTGCGGACTGTTCCAGATGAAGAGGTAAAGGAAAAACAGCTTGCAGAGCTCCTCCGGCATTGCCGCCTGCCCGAAGGCCTGGTAGAGCGCCTGCGACAAACTGTCTTCCAAGGCGGGGTTGACGAAGAGCCCCACCACCGTCAGCAGCGCTATGTCCAAAAAGGCCGCCAGCACGCCGCCCAACAAAGCCTTGAGCAGCATCGGCAGCGGCTCCTTCTGGTAGCGGTCGTGATGGTAAATGTACCAGATCAAAAACAACACAGGCGCCAAAGACGCAATCAAGATGATGTACATACCTCAATTCTCCATTCTCAATTCTCAATTCTCAATTCTCAACTCTCACTTCATCCACTGGTCAAACTCCTCTTCGCTTACCAGTCCGAGTGCCAGGGCGGCTTCGCGGAGGGTGAGCCCCTCGGCGTGGGCGTGCTGGGCGATCTTGGCGGCGTTGTAGTAGCCGATGTGCGGACTGAGTTTGGTGACCAGCATCAGCGAGTTGTTGAGGTGCATCGCGATACGCTCGCGGTTGGGCTCTATGCCTTGGAGACAGTGATCGTTGAAGGAGTTGATGACATCGGCCAGCAGGCGCGACGACTGCAGCAGGTCGCGGCCGATCAGGGGCATAAAGACGTTCAGCTGCAGGTGTCCCTGCATTGCGCCGGTGGTGATGGCCACGTCGTTGCCGATGACCTGGCAGCACACTTGCGACAGGGCCTCGCACTGGGTGGGGTTCACCTTGCCGGGCATAATGGAGGATCCGGGCTCGTTGGCGGGCAGCACCACCTCGCCGATGCCGCAGCGCGGACCGGAGTTGAGCAAGCGGAAGTCGTTGGCGATCTTCATCAGCGACACGGCCAGGCGCTTGAGGGCGCCCGACACCTCGGCCAGCGAGTCGTGGGAGGCCATCGCCTCGTACTTGTTGGGGGCGTTGGTGAAGGAGAGGCCGGTGAACTGGTTGATGTATTGCAGCGCCAGCGTGTCGTAGCCCTTCGGGGTGTTGAGTCCGTTGCCCACGGCCGTGCCGCCGATGGGCAGCTCCATCAGGTGGCGCATTGCGTTGCGGATGGCCTCCGCGCCGTGCTCCAGCTGCGAGAGGTGTCCCGACAGCTCCTGCCCCAGCGTCAGGGGCGTGGCATCCATCAGGTGCGTGCGCCCGATCTTCTTGATGTCACCGTATTCGGCGATCTTGGTGCGGTAGGTGGCCATCATACGGTCCAGGGCCGGCAGCGTGTGCTCCAGCAGCATCTTGGTGGCCGCGATGCGCATCCCCGTGGGGAAGATGTCGTTGGTGGACTGCGACTGGTTGACGTCGTCGTTGGGGGAGAGGAAGAGCGGGTAGTCGTCGAGCTTGCCGCCGTGGAGCTGCTGCCCGCGGTGGGCGATGACCTCGTTGACGTTCATATTGGTCTGGGTGCCAGAGCCGGTCTGCCAGATGTGCAGCGGGAACTGGTCGTCCCACTGGCCCGCGAGGATCTCGTCGCAGGCCTGTACGATGAGGTCGCGTTTCTCCTTCGGCATCACGCCGAGGTCGCAGTTGGCGCAGGCCGCGGCGCGTTTGGCAGTGGCGATGCCGTAGATGATCTCGATGGGCATCTTCTTCTTGCCGATGACGAAGTTTTCCATTGCGCGTTGTGTCTGCGCGCCCCAGAGTTTGTCACTCTCCACGCTCATTTCCCCGAGCGTGTCTCTTTCGATTCTGTATGTCATTGTATCGTGTTTTTGTCGGATGCGGTTAATCGTAGAATTTCCAGTTGATGCCGATGGCGACCCTGCGGCTCTGCATCGGATAGAAGGGGGTGGTGAAGTATTTGTAGCCGATCAGGCCCTCCAGCAGGTTGTTGCCCCGCACAAAGAAGGAGAGACGGCTTACCTGCAACGTCAGGTCGAGGTCCCAGAAGAGGTAATTGCCCACTTTCACGTTCTCCTGATGGTAGTATTGGTGCAGAACCGGCGTGTAGGCGTCGGCATAGTATAAGGTGTTGTACATCAGGTCGGTGCCGAGCTGGACGCGGAGGCGGTTCTTGAAGATGCGGAAGTGCCAGGCCGCGCGCAGCTTGCCGGCGAAAAGGGGCAGCGCCACGACAGGGCTCGTGGAGTGCTGCAACGCCATATTGGCGTCAACAGAGAAGTTCTTGACCCGAAACGGGGCTAACAGGTTGAACTGCACCACGTGGATGCCCTTCTCGGCCATCGTCGGCGTACGGTGCTCGTTAAGATAAAGATGATGGTTCAACATAAAGTAGTTGAAACCTAACTTGTAACCGAAAATGGTCCAGTAGGCACCCAGCTTCATCGTGTTCTCCTTCGGCCACGCGAGATACCACAGGTTGTTGTTGCCGATGTAGTATGTGTAGAAAAAGTCGGGGGAAGTGCGGTAGAAGTCGGCGTTGAGTCCTATGTAGTGCTGAAGCTTGCGGCTTATGGAAAAGGTGGCCCCCAGGTGAGCGATGGCGTCGCCCCGGTTGTAGTTGTTGAACGAGTAGGCAATGCTGCCGAACAGGTCCCAAACCGAGAAGAGGCGGATGTTTGTGCGCGCGAACAGCGTGTAGTTGTTGCCGATATAGAAGGGCATCTTCGCGTGCACGTACTCGTGGCGTATGCCGCCGGCAATCCGGAAGAAGTAGTTCTGGTCGCTCTGGCGCGACAATGGCTCGTAATTCGACCACTGCAGCGAGTTCACGATGCTGTAGTAATTCACCGTGTCGCGTGTGGAGTCCGTGTTGATGTAGTAGATGTTCTGGTAATAGTCGTTGTTCAGATAGGTGTCTTCGAAAACGCTCTTCAGGGTCTTGAACTGGAACGTGTGGGTGAGGGTACCGAAGTAGCGGTTGTTCTTGTCCTTGATGTTTACATACTGCTGCCACTGCGCGTTATGCGTGTTGATGGTGCTCAGGGCATTGCCGAAGAGTACGGAGAAAGTCATCAGGTCGGTTGTGAGGTCTTCGTCTGAAAAATGACGGCCGATAAAAAGGTCGTAGTCTTCCAACCCGCCGTTTTCCTGGAACTTGGCGTGGTTGATGATGTAGGAGCCGATGAAACCGTAGATGTTCTTCGGGGTGGAATAATGAATCACGGCATTCAGGTCGAAGAGGTTGCACCCCTGGCGGAGGAAATAGCCAGAGTTGTTGTATCCCTCCAGTTGGGCATTGAACTCGAACCTCCGGATTTTCTGGGCGTGGATGGCGCGGATACGTTGCTCGGTTGTCAGTCCAAACGCCGCCGAAATGTCGGTGAACGACCCCTTCACGTCATAATAGCGCAAGTCGTTCTCCGTCTTGAAGTAGATAGGGTAGGGGAGGGTGATCATCGAGAAGCCCGGCTCGCGCTCGAAGTCGAAGACCATTGAGCGATGCGCTTGCGAGTAGATGCCCAATGTCTGGTAGATGCCCTCGGTGCGGTTCAAGGGGTCGTATTCGGAGGTATAGAAGAAGGTGGTATCTATGGATTTGTAAACCAAAGGGTTGAACTGGAATCCCTGAAGCCGGGCCACGGTGACGGGCATATATTCGGGGGAGATGGCCATAGCCGAGTCAATCTTGCGCTCCGTGGGCCGCTCGTCGCTCTGCGCGTTGCCCCCCCGCGTCCCTAACAGCAGGAAAGTGAATAGTATGAGGTGGATAAGGCGGCTTCGGATTTTCATCTTTGGTTTCTTCTTAGAAACTGCAAAAATACAAAAAAAAGTATCTCTCCGTTTCGCCGTATTTCTGCCATTCTGTCAGTCGTCGCGCTTTGGCAACATTATTGCTTTAAAGGTTTGTTTTCAATTAATAATCAGAAAAAGAAAGGAGTAAAAACATAATGAATCCGAATAATTTGACCATCAAAACCCAAGAGGTGATTTCCAACGCGCAAATGCTGGCGATGCGCAACCAGAACCAGCAACTGGAGCCTCTTCATATCCTCAAGTCTATGCTTGAGGTGGACGACAATGTCGTTCCTTTCCTGCTCAAAAAGCAGGAGTGCAACCCCAAGACGGTGGCCGCTGTGGTGGATCGTGAGATTGCGCATCTGCCCAAGGTGACCGGTGGGGATCCCTACCTCGGTGGCGCCACCCAGAGCGCCCTTCAGAAGGCTATTCTCTTCTGCCAGGACTCCGGCGACGAGTTTGTCTCCGTGGAGCACCTGCTCTATGGCATTTTCAGTACCAACAGCAAGGCGTCCCAAATCCTCAAGGACGCGGGGATGACCGAGAAGGGCCTGAAGAGCGCCATCGAAGAGCTTCACAAGGGCAGCAAGGTGACCTCCGCCTCTAACGAGGAGACCTACAATGCCCTCAACAAGTATGCCAAGAACCTCAATGAGATGGCCCGCAAGGGCAAGCTCGATCCTGTCATCGGCCGTGACGAGGAGATCCGCCGTGTGCTGCAGATCCTCTCGCGCCGTACCAAGAACAACCCCATCCTCATTGGCGAGGCCGGCGTCGGCAAGACCGCCATTGCCGAGGGGCTTGCCCAGCGTTTGGTGAGCGGCGACATTCCCGAGAACCTCAAGAGCAAGAAGCTCTACTCGCTGGATATGGGCGCCCTCGTGGCCGGTGCCAAGTACAAGGGCGAGTTCGAGGAGCGTCTCAAGAGTGTCATCAACGAGGTTATCAACTCCAACGGCGAGATTATCCTCTTCATCGACGAGATCCACACCCTCGTCGGGGCAGGCGCCTCCGGTGAAGGCGCGATGGATGCCGCCAACATCCTCAAGCCCGCCCTTGCCCGTGGCGAGCTGCGTTCTATCGGTGCCACCACCCTCGACGAGTACCAGAAGTACTTTGAGAAGGACAAGGCCCTTGAGCGTCGTTTCCAGCCCGTCAAGATTGAGGAACCCGACAAGTATTCCGCCATCTCCATCCTCCGTGGCCTGAAGGAACGCTATGAGAACCATCACAAAGTGAAGATTCTCGACGAGGCCATCATCGCCGCCGTCGAGCTCTCGCAGCGTTACATCGGCGACCGTTTCCTGCCCGACAAGGCCATCGACCTCATTGACGAGGCCGCTGCCAAACTCAAGCTCGAAATCAACTCCGTGCCCGAGGAACTCGATGAGGTGGAACACAAGATCAGCCAACTCGAAATCGAGCGCGAGGCCCTCAAACGCGAGAACGACACCGCCAAGGTGGAGTCGCTCAGCAAGAAAATCGCTGAACTGCAGGAGAAACGCAACGTCATCTCCACCAAGTGGCGCAGCGAGAAGGAGATTATGGATAAGATCCAGCACTGCAAGGATGAAATAGAGCAATACAAGATTGAAGCTGCCAACGAGGAGCGTCAGGGCAACTACGGCCGCGTGGCTGAATTGCGCTATGGCCTCATCAAGAACGATGAGAATGAGATTGAGAAACTGCAGAAGGACCTCGAGGCTCTTCAGGGTGATGAGGCAATGATCGACGAGAAGGTCGGCGCCGACGACATCGCCGAGGTGGTGGCCCGCTGGACCGGCATCCCCGTGGCCAAGATGATGCAGAGCGAGAAGTCGAAACTGCTCCATCTGGAAGAGGAACTTCACAAGCGCGTGGTGGGCCAGGACGAGGCCATCGGGGCCGTCTCCGACGCCATTCGCCGCAGCCGTGCCGGCCTGCAGGACGCCAAGCGCCCCATTGGCTCGTTCATCTTTATGGGCACAACCGGCGTCGGCAAAACTGAACTCGCCAAGGCCCTTGCCGAGTATCTGTTCAACACGGAAGACGCGATGATACGCTTCGATATGAGCGAGTTTCAGGAGTCCTACTCCGTGTCGCGGCTCATCGGCTCGCCTCCTGGCTATGTGGGTTACGACGAGGGCGGACAGCTCACCGAGAAGGTGCGCCGCAAACCCTACTCTGTCATCCTCTTCGATGAAATCGAAAAGGCCCACCCCGACGTGTTCAACGTCCTCTTGCAGGTGCTCGACGACGGCCGGCTGACCGACAACAAGGGTAGGGTGGCCGACTTCAAGAACACCATCATCATTATGACCTCCAACCTGGGGTCCAACATCATCCAGGACAACTATGCCGACCGCGCCAACTACTCTGATATGGAGGTGTTTGAGCGCACGAAAGCGGAGGTGACCGACCTGCTGAAGAAGACGCTCAAGCCCGAGTTTCTCAACCGTATCGACGAGATTGTGATGTTCCAGCCGCTCTCCAGACGGGAGATCAAGGAGATCATCAACCTGCAGTTGCATCAGTTGGAGGATCTGCTCGGCCAGCGCAACATCAAGCTCGAGTTCAGCAACTATGCTATGGACCTCTTGCTGGAGTTGGGTTACGACCCCGTGTATGGCGCGCGTCCGCTCAAGCGTGTGATACAGAAGATGATACTCAACGAACTCTCCAAGATCATCCTCGCCGAGGAGATCGACCACGACTGCACCATAATGGTGGATTCTGTGGAGGACGGCAAGTTCGTGTTCTATAAGAAATAATTGTAACACCAGTGTTGAAAATAAAGGCGGCGGGACTTGACTCCTGCCGCCTTTTTTGTTATCTTTGCGGTTTGAAAAAAAAGAACTATGACCGACAACTATCTCTTATTAGGCGCCAAGAAACGGCTGATTGAAGAACTCCGGCAGAAGGGCATCACGGACGAGAACGTGCTGCAGGCCTTCGACAAGGTGGAGCGGCACCGCTTCGTGGAGTCGTTCCTCTGGGACAGGGCCTACGACGACGTGGCGCTGAAACTGCTGAACGGGCAGACCATCTCGCACCCCTTCACTGTGGCGTTCCAGTCGCAGCTGCTGCAGGTGTCGAAGGGAATGACGGTGCTGGAAATCGGCACGGGATCGGGTTTCCAGGCAGCCATTTTGAGCGCGATGGGCGCGCGCGTCTATTCGGTGGAGCGTCAGCAGGTGCTCTATCAGCGCACCTCCAAACTGCTCGCCCAACTCGATGAGCGCATCGTGACCTGGTACGGCGACGGCTTCAAGGGCATCCCGATGTACGCGCCCTACGATCGTGTCATTGTCACTTGTGGCGCCCCCGACGTGCCCCCGGCCCTGGTGCAACAGCTCAAACCCGGCGGCATTATGGTCATACCCGTCGGCGACGAGTCGCACACAATGAAGCGTCTCACCAAAATGGATGACGGCAGCTTGCAGGAAGAGGTGTTCGGCGACTTCCTCTTCGTGCCGATGCTGAAAGACGCCGTGAGGAAAAAATAAGGTTATACTATATATAATAGTAACAATGAGCAAGCAAAACGACAATAATACTCCTCGTGTCACTGCGCTGGTTTTCGCGGCGGGCTTGGGTACACGGCTCTATCCGCTGACAGCGTCGCGGCCGAAGGCGATGGTGCGCTATCAGGGCAAACCTCTCATCGAGTGGGCTTTGGAGAAGATGGCCGCTGCGGGTGTGCGCGATGTCATCGTCAATGTGCACCATTTTGCCGACCAGATCATCGATTTCGTCAAGGGCTATCCCTTCGACGGGCGCATCCGCATCTCCGACGAGCGGGCCTACCTGCGCGACACTGCCGGCGGGCTCAAGTTCGCCGAGCCCCTCTGCGGCGACAGCGACCTGCTGCTGCTTTATAATGTGGACATCCTCTCCACCATCGACTTGCGGAAGATGCTGGCCCACCATATAGACACGGGCGCTGATGTCACCCTGGCTGTGCGCCAACGGCAGACTGCGCGCTATCTTGTGTTTAATCAAGATGATATGCGTTTGTGTGGCTGGAAAAACATTAAGACTGGGGAGGAAATTATGCCTGTGGAACCTGCCCGGCCGGTCGATTTGGCCTTCAGTGGCATCCACGTCCTGAACCGCTCTTTTGTTGACCATATACCTTCCGTTGAAAAACACTCATTGACGCCACTTTATCTACAAAATGCCGACCATTTCCGTGTCTTAGGTTATCAACATCAGGAGGATGATTGGATGGACGTGGGGAAGTATGAGGAGTTTTGTAATGTGCTGACTTAAAATAAGATATCGGTTTTTAAGGTGTTTTTGGCTGATTTTTATACACTAATTTTTTTAAAAATCAAGTTGAAAACATTTTTTTTGTAAACTTTTTTTTGTTTATTTTTGCCATCTCAATAAACGAACAATTTGATATTGTTAATTGATTGAGAATGAGTAAAAATTAATTTTTTCTGCCTGTGAGATGAGCGAAATTACGAAAGATTATACGAGAGTTTGGAATCAATGCTTGGCCCTGATACAAGATATTGTGGAACCGGATGCCTTTGAGACCTGGTTCCTGCCGATTGTACCGGTCTCCTTGGAAGATGACACGCTGGTGTTGCAATTGCCGAGCCATCTGTTCTACGAGTTCCTGGAGGAACACTATGTGAATGTGCTCAAGAGTGTGATCAAGAAGGAGATAGGGCCTATGGGAAAGTTGAAATACAAGGTCATTATGGAGCAGCAGCCCGATCCTGCCCAGTCGCAGTCCATCACGCTGCCGTCGCATAACCGCCCGGCGGTGAGCAACCCGCCGACGCTGGCTCCCATTGACGTCTATCAGACTTCCAACCGTGATATTCCAGACCCCTTCGTGCTGCCGGGCATCCAGAAGCACAAGATCCCTTCCAATTTGGTGGACGCCCTGACGTTCGAGAACTATGTGGAGGGCGACTGCAACCGGCTGGCCCGTTCCGCGGGTTGGGCCATCGCCAAGGCCCCCGGCCAGACCTCTTTCAACCCGCTTTTCATATACTCCGATGTGGGCCTGGGCAAGACGCACCTCGTCAACGCCATCGGCATCCAGACCAAGATCAATTTCCCCGACAAGACCGTGGTCTATGTGAGTTGCGACACCTTCTATCAGCAGTACATCGAGGCTGTCAAGAACAAGAATGTCAACGACTTCATCTGGTTCTACCAGTCGGTGGATATGCTGATTATCGATGACATCCAGTTCATCGCGGGGGGCAAGGGCAAGACGCAGGAGGTCTTCTTCCACATCTTCAACTCCCTGCACCAGCACAACAAGCAGATCATCATCACTTCCGACAAGTCGCCGGTGGAGATCTCCGGTTTCGAGCCCCGGTTGCTCAACCGTTTCAAGTGGGGCTTGACCGCCGACCTGCAGGTGCCCGACCTGGAGACGCGCATCGCCATCATCAACAAGAAGTTGGAGAACAACGGCATCACCTTCCCCAAGGAGGTGGTGGACTACCTGGCCCTGCGCATCACCTCCAACACGCGCGAATTGGAGGGCGCTATGATCGCCATCCTCGCGCAGGCATCCCTCAATCACCGTGCCATTACGGTGGATCTGGCCAAGGAGATGGTTGACAAGTATGTGAAAACCAATGCGAAAGAGATTTCCATAGAGTATATCCAGAAGATTGTGTGCGACTATTTCAAGATCTCCACGGAGGTTATCAACGCTCGCACGCGCAAGCGCGATATCGTCCAGGCCCGCCAGCTGAGTATGTATTTCGCCAAGAAATACACCAAGCTGCCCCTGTCGGTCATCGGAGCCTATTGCGGCAACAAAGACCACGCCACGGTGCTGCACGCCTGCCGCACCATCAACAATCTCTATGAGACCGACAAGAAAATGAAACTCTATGTGGATGATATCGACAAGAAAATGAAAATATAAAAAACACACAGGAACTTGCAATTGTAGAAAGAATTATATATTTTTGCGGTTTCTTAAAAAAAACGATAATATGAATAAACGGTGGATTTGCCAACAGCTCCCGGACGATGCGGCTACAGGGCGGCTTGCAGCGCAACTCTCTATTGAAAAACCGCTTGCAGCACTTTTGCTGCAAAGGGGTATCAACACGCCAGAGGCAGCCGCCGATTTTTTCAACCCTGACATTACAAAGCTCCATAACCCCTTCCTGATGAAGGATATGGACAAGGCCGTCAAGCGTCTCTCCCAGGCCATCATCAACAACGAGCGCATCCTCGTGTATGGCGACTATGACGTGGACGGCACCTCCGCCGTGGCTCTGCTCTACTCTTTCCTGTGCGAAATCATCGGCACCGACTCCAAGGGCCTGGTGGAATACTATATCCCCGACCGCTATCTGGAAGGCTATGGCATCTCAGACCAAGGCATCGAATATTGCCGCGAGAACAATATCAACCTTCTGATTTCCCTTGACTGCGGTATCAAGGCCAACGACAAGGTGGAGATGGCCAACAAGTTAGGCATCGATGTCATCATCTGCGACCACCACCTTGAGGGTGACGAATTGCCCGCCGCCGTGGCCATCCTCGACCCCAAGCGCAAAGACTGTCCATATCCCTATAAGGAACTCTCTGGCTGCGGTGTGGGCTTCAAGCTCATCCAGGGCTATTGCCAGCAGTACAAGCTGCCCGACCAGCTCTGGCTCTCCCGTATGGACCTTGTGGCCATCAGCATCGCCTCCGACATCGTGGCCATTACCGGCGAGAACCGCATTCTCGCCCATTTCGGCCTCGAGATTATCAACAAGTTCCCCCGTATGGGCATCAAGTCCATCCTTGACCAGGCCGGCATCAAGATTCACTATCCTTTCAAGGAGGAGACGATTTTCTCCCGCGTGATCTCCATCTCCGACCTGGTGTTCTATGTGGGCCCGCGCATCAACGCCGCTGGCAGAATGAAGAGCGGGCGCGAGTCCGTGCGTCTCTTCATTGTGGAGGACGAGGACAAGTCGGCCGACATCGGCAAGCGCATCAACACCCAGAACGAGCAGCGCAAGGAGCAGGACCGCAACGCCACGGAAGAGGCCATCCATATGATCAAAGGCTCGCACGAGTACATCGGCCGCAAGAGCATTGTGGTGTATAACCCCAACTGGTTCAAGGGCATCATCGGCATCGTGGCCTCCCGCCTCGTGGAGGTCTTCTACAAGCCCACTATCGTCCTCACCAAGTCCTCCGACGGCCTCATCACCGGCTCGGCCCGCTCTGTCAAAGAGTTCAATATCTACGACGGCATCGACTACTGTTCCGACCTGCTGGAGCACTTTGGCGGCCACAAATTTGCCGCCGGGCTTTCGATGAAGGAGGAGAACCTGGAGGAATTCATCGAGAAATTCGAGCAATATGTGAGCGAGAATCTGGAAGAGACAGCCACCGTGCCCGAGATTTCAGTGGATATGCCGCTGGATCTCTCGGAGATCACGCCGAGCTTTATGGAGCATCTCAAACTCTTCGCCCCCTTCGGCCCTGGCAATATGGAACCCGTTTTCCAGTCCAACGGCATCACTGACGAAGGTATGGCCCGCATCGTGGGCGACAAGCACCTCAAGTGCCGTGTCTGCTATCCCGACCGGTTAGTGCAGCCCATTGACGTCATCGCTTTCAATATGAAGGACAAACTCCCGCTCGTGAAAGACAACAAAACCTTTGATATGTTGTACCACGTGGAGGAGAATGTTTGGAACAATGTGGTGAATATCCAGCTGAACGTCAAGGATATACGTCCGTCAACCCCTAACCAGTAAACCGTCTTCGCTGTGAAGATAGCCGTCAACACCCGTCTCCTGCTGAAAGACAAACTCGAAGGAATCGGCTGGTTCACCCACGAGAGTCTGCGCCGTATTGTGCAGCAGCATCCTGAGCATCAGTTCTATTTTCTGTTTGATCGTCCATACGACGAGCAGTTCGTCTATGCTTCCAATGTGACGCCCGTGGTGGCGCACCCGCCTGCCCGCCATCCCTATCTGTGGTATCTTTTCTTCGAGTGCGGCATCCCCGCGCGCCTGCGCAGCATCCGCCCCGACCTCTTTCTTTCCACCGACGGCTGGATGCCCCTGCATCTGCGCGACACCAAGAGTGTCAACGTGATACACGACCTTAACTTCGCGCACCACCGCGACTTCATCAAGCCCGTGGTGCTGCGCTACTACGACCGTTTCTTTCCTCGGTTCGCCCAGGTCGCGGACCGTCTGGCCACCGTGTCGGAATATACCCGCAACGACATCCACGACACATACGGCGTGCCTCTCGACCGAATCGATGTGGTCTATAACGGCTGCAACGACCATTTCCGTCCCTTCACGGCGGAGGAGCAGCAGGCCGTGCGCGACCGCTATGCCCGTGGCTGCCGCTATTTCCTTTTCGTCGGACTGATTCACAAACGCAAGAATTTGGCCAACATCTTCAGGGCCTTCGACGACTTCAAGTCGCGCGAGAACTCCGACGCCAAGTTGCTGGTGGTCGGCGACAAGAAGTGGTGGCAGGGCGAGATAGAGGACACTTACGAGGCGATGCGTTATCGTGATGAGGTGGTTATGCTGGGTCGTCAGCCGATGGAGGTGCTGAGTGCCCTGTATGCCTCGGCGTGCGCCTTGGTCTATGCCTCGCTTTTCGAGGGCTTCGGCATCCCCATTGTGGAGGCCTTCAATGCGGAGACGGCCGTCATCACCTCGGATGTGACCTCGATGCCAGAGGTGGCCGGCGACGCCGCTTTGCTGGTGGACCCTGCCGCTGTGACGCAAATCTCCGACGCAATGACCGCCCTTTGGAAAGATGACGCCTTGCGCGCGGACCTCATAGCCAAGGGCCGTGCCCGCCGCGAACTCTTCTCCTGGCAGCAAACCGCCGACAGGCTCTGGTCCTGCATTGAAAAAGTTCTCTAACCCTTAACCCTTTAACCCTTTAACCCCTTAACCCCTAACCCTTAATCTCTTAATTTCTTAGTTTCTTAGTTTCTTAATTTCTTAATTTCTTACCCCCCCCTTCCCCTCAAATCCCCTAATATGAGAAGAATCCTCCTTTCATTTGTGATATTGCTGCTGTTGGGCACCGTGTGCGGCCAGGACAGCAACCAGGTGAGGAAGTACATCCGAGATCTTACCTCTCCCGAGTTCCACGGTCGTGGCTATGCCTACAATGGTGACAGCATTGCTGCCGAGTACCTGCGCGCCCAGCTGCGTGACATTGGTGTGGAGCCCTTTGTGAAGGACTATTACCACCACTATGGCTTCAACGTCTATGCGATGGAAGGACCGGTGAAGGCCGCTTTGAATGGTGAGGAGTTGCGTCCGTGGGATGATTTCGCCCTTGCTCCTTTTTCCCGTTCCGCTGATGAGACGTTCCTTGTGCTGCCCATCAAGCCCGAGGATATTCTCAGCCCCGACAAGTTGCTGGAATTCTGCCAGAAGAACAGTGCCCAATTCTCCAATAGCCTTCTGTTTGTGGATATGACAAAATGCAAGGACCCGGAGGTGGCCAAGAATCTCAACTCGTTGTTTCATCATCTTTATATGTACAACGGGCAGTTGCCTTTCCGGGGTTTCTTAGCCGCGGTGAAGGACATTCCCGTGTGGTCGTTCAACATTGCCCAGCAAGAGAGCGACTATGTGATGGCGTACATTCATCCGCGCAAGATGAAGAAGCACTCCCGGATAGCCTTGTCCTACAGCAATGTGCTGGCCTACCATCCGACGCAGAACGTGTGCGGGATGGTGCGCGGCGCGGAGGTGCCTGACAGCCTTGTGCTGGTTTGCGGCCATTACGACCATTTGGGCCAGATGGGGGAGAGCGTCATCTTCCCCGGGGCGCACGACAACGCCTCCGGCGCCTCCACGGTGCTGGATATGGCTGCGCATTACAGGCAGCATCCGCCGCGCTACACGACGCTGTTTGTGCTATTCAGCGGCGAGGAGGCGGGCCTGATGGGCTCGTTGGCCTTCGTGAAGGATTCGCTGTTCGACTTCTCCAAGGTGAAAATGGTGCTCAACATCGACCTGATGTGCGGCGGTGACGACGGCATTATGATGGTCAACGCCACGGGCGACAATACCCATCACTTCTATGATGCGATGGTGGCCTACAACAAAGAGGCGCACTGTGTGAAGGAGGTGAAGTCGCGCAGCAATGCCGCCAACAGCGACCATTACCCGTTCACGATGAAAGGGATGCCGGCGGTGTTCATCTACACGCTTGGCGGCCGCAGCGGTGGCTATCACAACCCTTACGATGTCTGCGACCAATGCGGCCTGGAACCGTATGACGGCATTGTACGCCTTCTGATACATTCTTTGGACGAGTTGCGCTAATCCTTTTTTTCTGTTCCTACTGACGGAACAATCCATTTTTTTGACTATTTTTGCAAGTCGTAAAAAATAGTTGAAACCTATGGATAATTTTGTAGTCTCCGCTCGAAAATACAGACCAACGACTTTTAAATCGGTTGTGGGTCAAGAACATATAACATCCCCTTTGAAGAATGCCATCAAGACGGGCCAAGTGGCGCAGGTTTTCCTGTTCTGCGGTCCCCGTGGCGTTGGCAAGACCACCTGCGCCCGTATCCTGGCCAAAGCGCTCAATTGCCAGCATCTGACCGAGGACTACGAGCCCTGCAACGAGTGCGATTCCTGTCGAGCCTTCAACGAGTCGGCCTCTTTCAACCTCTTTGAACTCGACGCGGCCTCTAACAGCGGTGTGGACGATATCCGGAATCTGGTGGAGCAGGTGCGCATCCCGCCGCAAGGAGGTGCCAAGTACAAGGTCTATATCATCGACGAGGTGCATATGCTCTCTTCGGCGGCTTTCAATGCTTTCCTGAAGACCTTGGAGGAACCCCCGGCCTATGCCAAGTTCATCCTGGCCACCACGGAGAAGCACAAGATTATGGCGACTATCCTCTCCCGTTGCCAGGTGTATGACTTCAAGCGGATCGGCGAGAACGACATCGTCAACCACCTGGAGTATGTGGCCCAGTCGGAAGGTGTGGTGGCCGAGAGGGAGGCTTTGCGCGTGGTGGCTGTGAAGGCCGACGGTGCTCTCCGTGATGCGCTCTCCATCTTCGACCAGCTGGTGAACATCGCCGGCAAGGACATCAGCTACAAGCAGGCCGTTGAGCATCTCAATGTGCTGGATGTGGACAATTATTTCAATATATGCGACTATTTGTTCAGTAATGATGTGGCCTCTGCGCTGATGCTGTTGGATGAGATTGTGGCCAAGGGCTTCGATCCCCAGCATTTCATCTCCGGGCTGGCCGCCCATTTCCGTAACTTGCTGATGGCCAAGGATGCCGGCACGATGGGGCTGATCGACAGTTCCGAATCCGTGAAGCAGCATTTGCAGCAGCAGGCCGCCCAGATTGACCGGTCGCTCCTGATCCGGGCACTGGATCTTTCCAATCAATGCGATTTCAACTACAAGAACTCCAACAACAAGCGACTCTCGGTGGAGTTGTGCTTGATGCAGATAAACGCCAATTACGTCTTTAAAAAGGCGAGGCAATCGCAGGAGCGATAACCCCCCCGGAGGCGGAACGGTGACCGCCGAGGAAAATTCCTCTCAGAGAGAAACCATTTCCCAAACACCGACACTGACCACCCGCACGTTTGTGAGCCCGGGTGTGGTTCCTATGGAACCCCTGCCCTCCATCAAGGTGATGTTCGGGGGTGCGACTTCCCAACCCGAAACACCGGCCCCTGTGCCGGAGTCGTCGCCGACCCCGACTCCCGAACCGGCCACCGCGGAACCCAGGCCGGAGGAGAAACCTGTCGTCCCGGACGAGTTCAATCCCGAGGAAATCGAGTACGAAGAGCCCAAAGATGAAGAAAATGACAGTGACGACGAGGATGATGAAGCGACGTACGAGACAGATTCGCCGGAAACAAGTGTTGACGTCCCAAGCGAGGATGCTCCGGTAGAGGAAGGCAACGATTTTGCCACCTGTTGGCGCCAGTTGTTTGAGACTTTGTTCAACGGCAACCATCTCATCTACTATAGCTTGAAAGACGAAACGCCTCGCTATGAGAACGATGTTATCTACGTGGAGGTGAAAAACGGTATTCAGAAAGAACTGATAGAGACGAATAAAACATCAATCTTGGAATACTGGCGCAACCATTTCACGCTCAATGTTGATGATCTTGAGGTTTTGGTCAACGAGCAGAAAGAATCCAAGAAGGTGATTGTCAATTCGGAAGACAAAATGCGCAATATGGTGGAGCAAAATGGCCAGTTGATGGATTTTTTGAACATATTGAAATTTAATATCAAAGATTAACATAGAATTATCCCATTTAATAATCGGAATTATGAAAAGACTTGTACTGATGGTTTGCATTTTGGGCTGCATTGCCTCGGCTTTCGGCCAGATTTGTTTGAATAAAGCCGTTCCTGACGGGCGCGTGGACAGTGTTTGGAAAGCGATAGACCTGCCGCAGGCCTTCACGGGTGACGGTGTCATCATCGGTTTTGTGGATTGGGGATTTGACTACACGCACCCCGTTTTTTACGACACCAATATGGTGCATTATCGTGTGTTGCGGGCGTGGGACCAGTTCAAAACCGCGGGTCCGGCCCCGAGCGGCTATGACTACGGCACCGAGTATGTGGGCGCCGAGCAGCTGTTGACAGCCCTTTGCGACACCTCCAACTGCTACGGCTACCACTATCACGGCACGCACTGCGCCTCCATCGCGGCGGGCGCCGGCGCCGGCACCAAGTACAGAGGTGTGGCCTTCGACGCCAACCTGCTCTTCGCCTCCCTCTATCTCGACTCCATCCAACGCGTGATGGATGCCTGGAACTGGATGTACGAGGTGGCGCAGAACGAGGGCAAGCGCCTCGTCATCAGCAACAGCTGGGGACTCTATTATATGGACAATATGGATGGCACAGGCCTGCTGGCCAACGAGATGCAGCGACTGACCGACCTCGGCGTGGTTTTCGTGGTCAGTGCCGGCAACAACGGTGACGTCAACTTCCACGTCCATCACGACTTTATGGGCGATGGTGACACGATGCGCACCCAGTTTGTGTTCCCGAACAGCGGCAGCACCGGATGGGGATCCTCCCTTACGATGATGAACTCCGCCAATGCGCCCTTCGAGTTCTCTATGATGGTGATGAACAATTCATACCAGACAGTGGCTTCCACCCCGTTCATCCCGACAGCGGGCAACGACGGCTATCTGGACACGGTTCTGGTGGTGGGCAACGATACTGTGTTTTACAACTATGACATTCAATCTTGCAACAGTTTCAACCAGTCGCCGGTGGTGCGCTTGCGGGTCAAACAGCGCAGCGGCTATCGGTTTGGACTGGCTGTGACGGCTGCGTCGGGTTCTTTCCACGCCTGGAACGTGGCGGAGGTGACTCGTGCGTATGGCAACTGGGGTGGTGATTTCCTGGCCCCGGCGGCGCATCCCGACTGGGTGGCGGGCGACAATGAATATGGGGTGAGCACCCCCGGCAACATCGATTGCGCCATCACGGTGGCTGCCCACGCTGCCCGCACTACCAATAACGGAGGCATTCTCGTGGGTGGTCAGATCGCCGACTTCTCCTCCTCCGGTCCCGGCTTCCACAGCGTCCGCAAGCCTGAAGTGTCCGCTCCGGGTAGGAATGTGGTGTCAGCCATCTCTTCCTACAACAATGACTATACCGGCACCTACAGCAAGACGGTTGAGTTCAACGGTCGCACCTTCGGCTTCGGCTCCCTTTCCGGAACTTCGATGTCGGCACCGTTCGTTTCCGGTGTGGCGGCCCTGGTGCTGCAGGCCAACCCCTACCTGACGCCCGCGCAGGTGAAGGAGGTGCTGACCAGCACGGCCTATCAGGACCAGTTCACCGCTGCGTCTGGCATCAACCGCTTCGGCTACGGCAAGGTGGACGCCTACCACGCCGTGCGCAAAGCCCTGACCATAGTGGGCCTCGAAGAGCATACCGATGGCTTGCAAACTCATTACACGATATTCCCCAATCCCACATCCGGCCAATGCTTCATCACGGCGACCACCGAGTCGGCGCAAGTGCCGTGCCGTCTGTATGACCTCTCGGGCCGTCTGGTGCGATCCGAAATGCTCCACGCCGGCGTGAACACCCTCCATATCGAAGGTCTCCCTTCTGGCTGCTACATCCTTCGCATAATGGACACCCAGAAGGTGTACAACCAGAAACTCATCATCCAATAATATACTTGTCAACCATTATCCTATAACCTTTTGCTTGTTATGTCCGAATACGTACCCAACGAAGTATTAGAAAACAAGACCATAGTCCATAAATACCGTGAACTGTTGACGGTGCTGTGGCCGAAGACCAATGCCGAGGAGCGGAAAAACATCCGCAAGGCGTTCGTGCTGGCCACCAATGCCCACAACGGCACGCGGCGCAAGAGCGGTGAACCCTATATTTACCATCCCATTGCTGTCGCCCTGATTTGCTGCAAGGAGATCAACCTCGGTGCCACCTCCGTCATCTGCGCCTTGTTGCACGACGTGGTGGAGGACACCGACTACACCCTCGAAGACATCCGCGAGCTCTTCGGTGATGTGGTGGCGGAAATCATCGACGGCCTCACCAAGATCGACGACCTGGTCTTCGACAACAAGAGCCAGTCGATACAGGCCGAGAACTTCAAGAAGATTTTCCTCTCGATGTCGAAAGACATCCGCGTCATCCTCATCAAGTTGGCCGACCGCTTGCACAATATGCGCACGCTGGATGCGATGCCACCGGAAAAACAGCTCAAGATTGCCTCTGAGACCTCTTATTTCTATGTGCCGTTTGCGCACAGGTTGGGTCTTTATACCATCAAGAGCGAGTTGGAAGACTATGCGATGAAATACACGGACCCCGTGGACTATTACTCTATCGCCAACAAGCTGAAGGAGACCGATGAGGAGCGCCAGCAACTTATCGCAGAGTTTGTAAAACCTATCCAGGAGTCGTTGGTGGAGAATGGTATCAAAGCCACGATGTCCTCCCGCACCAAGTCAGTCTATTCCATCTACCAGAAGATTCTGAACAAGAACGTGAAGTTTGAGGATATTTACGACATCTTCGCCGTGCGGTTTGTGTTCGACAGTCCCGTGGAGCAGGAGTTTGAGATTTGCTGGAAAATCTACAAGATTGTGTGTCTGCTCTATCCGACCAATCCATCCCGCGACCGCAACTTCCTGACCCATCCCAAGCCCAATGGCTACCAGTCGCTGCATTTGACCGCGATGAGCAAGGCGGGCAAATGGGTGGAGGTGCAGATCCGTTCCAAGCGGATGGACGAGATTGCGGAAAAGGGTCTTGCCGCCCACTACAAATACAAGGAGGACGGAGCCGCCACCGCCGACAGCGATATGGACAACCGTTTGGAAGACTGGCTGATGAAGACGCGAGAGATTCTCAAGAGCCAGGATTCCGACGCTTTGGAGTTCCTCAACGAGGTGCGGCTCAACCTCGGCCTCAAGGAGATTTACGTGTTCACCCCCAAGGGCGATATGCGCACCCTGCCCGCCGGTTCCACAGTGCTTGACCTGGCCTATCAGCTCCATACTAACCTGGGCGACCACTGCATCGGTGCCAAGGTCAATTACAATATCGTGCCCTTCGACCGTGTGCTCTCCAACGGCGACCAGGTGGAGATTATCACCTCCAAGAAACAAATACCCAAGCCCGAGTGGCTGAATGTGGTCCACACAGCGCGCGCCCGCCGCAGCATCCGCGACTTCCTCAGAAGTGAGCAGACCAATATTAACGCTGCCGGCGAAGAACTGCTCCAAAGCTATTTCAAAGAGTTCGACGTGGAATACACACCGGAAAATGTGGAGAAAATAGAGACCGCCACGCTTACCAAGTCCAGGGACGAGTTTTGGAACAATATTGTCACTCACAAGATTTCCAAGAACAAGATCCGCAAGATCTTGGCGATGAAACAGCCCAAGGAACTGGCGGAGTTTCAGAAGAAAATCGAGGAGGAAATTGCCAACAAATCTTTGGACGAGCTCATCGATGAGCAGTTCACCACCACTCCGACGGCTTTTCTGCTCGACAACGACTACGAACGCATCAAGTATGTGCTCGCCGACTGCTGCAACCCCATCCCGGGTGACCACGTGGTGGGCTTCCAGGTGGCCGACGACAAGATTGTCATCCACCAGACCTCCTGTCCCAACGCCATCGAGCAGATGTCCAAGTTCGGCAAGCGTATCATCAAGACCAAATGGCGCAAGGGCCAGAACATTGCCTTCCTGTCGGGCATCCGCTTCTCAGGTTTCGACCGCAAGGGTATGCTGATGGAAATCATTGAGATCGTCTCCTCCCAGATGGACCTCAATATGCGCTCTATTCATATCGAGGCCAAGAACAATGTCTTCTCCGGCACGATGATGTTCTACATTCAGAGTGTGCGTGCTCTCACCGACCTCATTGAGAAACTCCGTGGTATCGACCAGCTGGAGACGGTGGAGCGCATAGGGTACGACATCAGTTAGAATTGACGTTTTCCCGACATTGGGCGCAAAAGTCCAAAATGGTGATTTTCTGTAGTTTTTTTAGGAAAAAACAGCGGGAAATCCAAAATAATGTGTACCTTTGCCGCCCATCTCCTTAGGGAGGTGTTTTTATTTTTATAATACTGTAAATCAGAATGATATCTATGAAAAAGTATGCTTTAACAACTTTGTCATTGGTACTTTGTTTTTTTATTCTCACGAGTTTTGAAACTATGACTACCAAAGGAAAGCCCAAAAAACAGAAATCCGGCGTGACCCTGACCAATCTGGACCGGACCGTCCTGCCCAATGTCGATTTTTATCAGTTCGCTTGTGGCGGATGGATGAAACTCAATCCACTGGGCGCTGAATATGCCCGTTATGGCAACTTCGATCAGCTGGGTGAAAACAACCAGAAGCAGTTGCAGGATTTGGTGACCAAGCTGGCTGCCCAGAAGAATGCCCCCGGCACGGTGGAACAGAAGTTGGGTGATCTTTATAATATAGGTATGAACACGGAGCAACTGGAGCGTCAGGGCAACCAGCCCATCCAGGCGGAGTTGCAGAAGATTGCCCGCCTCCAGCGTAACCAACTCTCCACCCAGTTGGCCGAGATGCTTCTGGAGGGCCACTCCTGCTTCTTTGGCATCTACGGTTCCTCCGACCCCGATGATAGCCGTATGACCATCGCCCACTTCTGGCAGAGCGGCCTCGGTATGGGCGACCGTGACTATTATCTGGATGCCGACCAGCAGAAAATCCGCGATGAATACCGCAAGTTGATGGCCAAGATGTTCAGCATCTCTGGCTACAGCAAACTGGCTGGCTTTGAGAAACAGGAGAAAGAGATGGCTCAGCGAGTGCTCGATCTGGAATGTTGTATGGCAGAGGCCTTTATCGACAAAGTTGTGCTCCGTGACCCTTATCAGACCATCCACAAATGCACCGTGAATGATTTGCAGAAGACCATTCCCGCCGTCAACCTGAATGAATATCTCAAGGTGCTGAACCTCAAATTGGATACGCTCAATGTGGGTATGCCCACCTATTTCAGTGCGCTCAATCGATTGCTCTCCATCTCCGACTGGGAGGTGATGAAAGCTTATATGGCTTGGCAAGTCATCAACGGCGCTGCGCCCTATTTGAGCGATGAGTTCGTGAATGCCCGCTTTGACTTCTATGGCAAGACGCTTTCCGGCCAGCAGGAGAACCGTCCGCGCTGGAAACGTGTTGTCGGCACGCTGAACGGCACGCTGGGCGAGGCCCTGGGCCAGATGTATGTGAAGGCTTACTTCCCCGCCGAGGCCAAGGCCCGTATGGAACAGCTCGTCAAGAACCTGCAATGGGCCCTCGGCGAGCGTATCAAGCAATCCCCTTGGATGACCGATGCCACCAAGAAGAACGCTCTTGAGAAACTGGCCTCTTTCCGCGTGAAGATTGGCTATCCTGACAAGTGGCGCGACTACAGTGCGTTGCAGATTCTCAACGACAGCTACTATGCCAATGTCGTGCGCGCCCGCCGTTTCGAGACCGCCTACGAGCTGGCCAAGATCGGCAAGCCGGTAGATCCCACCGAATGGCTGATGACTCCGCAGACCGTCAATGCCTATTACGAGCCCAATACCAATGAGATATGCTTTCCGGCAGGTATTCTCCAACCCCCGTTCTTTGATATGAATGCGGATGATGCCGCCAACTACGGCGCTATCGGCGTGGTCATCGGGCACGAGATGACGCACGGTTTTGACGACCAGGGCCGCAACTATGACGCCAAGGGCAACCTGACCGACTGGTGGACCGCCCAAGATGCCGACGCTTTCAAAGAACGCGCCCAGCTGATTGTTGATCATTTCAATGCCATTGAGGTGGCTCCTGGCGTCTATGGCAACGGTTCTTTCACTTTGGGTGAGAACATTGCCGACAACGGTGGCCTCAACGTCTCCTACACCGCAATGCAGAAGGCCAAGCAGGAGGGGAAAATCAAGGGCGATATGGACGGCTTTACCCCCGAGCAGCGTTTCTTCCTGGCGTATGCCGCCGTCTGGGCCAACAACATCCGTCCGGAGGAGATACTCCGCCGCACCAAGACCGACCCGCACTCCTTGGGAATGTGGCGTGTGAACGGCACCCTGCCGCATATCGACGCCTTCTATGAGGCTTTCGGCATCAAGAAGGGCGACCCGATGTGGCTCGAACCCTCCAAGCGCGCTAAAATCTGGTAATTATTCACCGGAGAGCCGCATTGGCGCTCTCCCTAAATCCCATACAATTTTTTATGACACAAAACAAACTCGCCGTTATTGCCTTTGGCGGCAATGCTTTGTTGAAAAGCAATCAAAAAGGCACCTACGCTGAACAAATTCAGAACGTGACGGAGACCTGTCGCTGTCTGGTTCCGATGATGAAGGCTGGCTACCGTATGGTCATTGGCCACGGTAACGGCCCGCAAGTGGGCAACGTGATGTTGCAGCACAAGGCTGGCGCAGAGACCTATGAGGTGGCGGATATGCCCCTGAACTTCTGCGTGGCCGAGACGCAAGGCTCCATCGGCGCCCTTATCGAAGAGGGCTTCCGCCGCATTTTCGCCGAAGAGGGCTGGGACCGCGACACGGTGACCCTGCTTACCCACGTGGAGGTGGACGCCAACGACCCGCTCTTCAAGAACCCCACCAAGCCTGTGGGTCCCTATTGCTCCAAGGAAGAGGCCGAGGCCTATCACCAGGAGACGGGCGACATCTACAAAGAGGACCCGAAGGGTAATGGCTGGCGCAAGGTGGTGGCCTCCCCGAAGCCCATCCGCATCCAGAATATCAAGCTGGTGCGCCAGTTGGCCGACCAGGGCATCATCGTGATTACCGTGGGCGGCGGCGGCATCCCAGTGGCCAATATCGATGGCTATCTGCAAGGCGTGCAGGCGGTTATCGACAAGGACCTGGCCTCTGCCATCACGGCAGTGGAAATCAATGCCGATGAGTTCTACATCCTCACCGATGTGCCCAAAGTCTATATCAACTTCCGCAAACCGGACGAGAAGGCCCTGGACGTGGTCACTGTGTCCGAAGCCAAGAAATACCTGGAGGAGAAACAGTTCACCGAAGGCTCTATGGCCCCCAAAATGCGGGCGGCCATTATGTTTGTGGAGAAAACGGGCCACACCTGCATCATCACAGAGGCTGGCCGCTTGGGCGATGACGCCTGCGGCACCCGTATTGTCCCCGACAAAGCATAAAAGAATTCCTGAATCTTTGAATAAAAAGAAAGCCCGGCGAACAGAAGTTTGTCGGGCTTTTTGTTGGTTGTAATTTTGGAAGTGGCTTACAGGTCGCTGTAACTGCCTTGGAAGGTGGTGCCGCCGTTGATGTCGCCGGTGTCGAATCCCTTCTTGAGCCATTTCATACGTTGTTGTGAGGTGCCGTGGTTGAAAGACTCGGGCGTGGCATACCCGCGGGCCTTTTTCTGCAGATAGTCGTCGCCGATGACCGAGGCGGTGTTGATGGCCTCCTCGAGATCTCCATCGTCCAGTGATTTGAACATTGCGTTCTCGTGGTGGGCCCATACGCCGGCGTAGTAGTCGGCTTGCAGCTCAATGCGCACGCTGATTTGGTTGCTCTCCTTTTGGCTGACCTGGGCCATCTTCTGGTGGGCTTGCGATAGGGTGCCGCGCAGGTTCTGCACGTGGTGGCCTACCTCGTGGGCGATGACGTACGCGTAGGCGAAGTCTCCGTCAGCACCTAACGACTGGCGCATCGTGGAGAAGAACGAGAGGTCGATGTAAACTGTCTGGTCGGCGGAACAGTAGAATGGACCGACTTCGGCGGTGGCGTTGCCACAGCCCGACTGCACCTGGCCGGTGAACATCACCAGTTTGGGCGGGACGTATTGCTGGCCGATTTTCTTGAACTGTGCGCTCCACACATCCTCGGTGCTGGCAAGAATCTTCTTGGTGAAAGAGGCCAGTTCCTCTTCTTCGGCAGTAGGTGTGTAGTTGCTTTCGGTTTGGCTGCCGCCGGTGGCATTGTTCACGGTCTTCAGCACTTCGGAGGGGTTACGGCCCATCAGGAGGGCGATGAGACCCACGATGATGGTGCCGCCGATGCCCAAACTGACACCCGCTGCTCTTTTTCCACGTCGGTCTTCGACGTTGGTACTTTCTCTTCTTCCTTCTAAATCCATTGTTTTAGTTTTTAAAGTTAATAATAAGATTGATAATAGACTATTTTATGAAACTGGGTTCTCCACGCATTCCACGATGCCGTTGCGGGTGGCGGTGATGCGGAAGGAACGGTATTCGGTTTGTTCGTTGTGGATGAACTGCAGCACGACGTACAGCGGGTAGATGCGCTGGGTGTGTATAGTCTGCAGCTCGCCCTGCGGATTGATGGCATCCAGTGCCAGGTCGGGGTCGTCCATCTTCAGCGTGAAATGCTGGATGTGGAGGCGCATAATGTCGTGGATGCCGGAAAAGGCGTAGCGGTATTGGTTCCGCAGTTGCTCGTTGTCGATGTGCACCTGCTTGCGGTAGAGGAGCGTCTGCTCGCCCAGAAGCGTGTTGTCGGCCTCCAGACTGGAGCGTTTGCGCAGCGTGAGCACCTTCTCGGGCGTCTTGCTCTCATCGATGTAGTCCACGCCCTCCTTCATCCATCCTATCTGCGTGCCCTTGAACTGGACGAGGGTCTTGCTGTCGAAATACTTGTCCTTGAGCCGATAGGCGAAGCGTCCCCGGAAATACTCCTTGATACGGTCTTTGAGAATGTAGGATACGACCAGGATGATGAGAATGAGCAAAGGATAATTGCCCAGGTAGGCTTGCAGGGGCAGGGTGATGAGCACGTATATGAACATTGCGATGCCGGCGGCGATGCCGAAAACCAGCTGCTGGGCGGCTTGGCTGTCGGGTTCGGTGTCGGCCTTCAGATAGAGGGCACTCTCGATGTTCTTTTTCAGCAGGCCGTGACGGAGCACCAGCTCGCGGTTCTCGGCCTTGCCGTCCTCCTCAAGGTGACTGTAGCCCTGTTGCGTCTTGTAGGCGCGTTCCTGCAGCAGCCATTGAGTGAGTGCCTCACAGGCCGTGTCGGCCTCTGGGGCGTGCAATTTGTGGAGGCGCCGCACCAGACGGGTGACCTGCACGTCCGTCAGGTGGCTCATATACTCGTCGGCGTAGGCGAACACATCCACTTGCGGGCGGGGCGTGTTGGCGGTGCGGACAGCCCGGTATTGCTCAAGCACCTGTGTGACGCGCGTTTCCAGCTGGCGGCAGCCGTCGGCCAAGGTGGCGGGGTCGTGGAGTGACACGAGTTCGCGCACCTCATTGCGCAGCGCGCTCTTGAAGATGGCGGCGAAGAGGCGGACGTGGAAGTTGTACTCGCTGAGGTTGGTCTCGGTGGGTTGTTCGGTGTATTTCTGCAGCAGGTCCTGCACATTCCGCAGGGGAGCCTTTTCGCCGTCCACCATCTCCTGAAGGCGGAACTCGGGGGTAATCAGGCGCACGTTCGACTTCACGTCGCGGTAGAACTGCTCCTTGCCGTATGTGGAAGGGTTGATGTCCAAGCTGTAGGGCACGAAAATCCACGAGTTGACCGTGAAGTCGTTCACGCTGTCGTGCTCGCTCCCGGCGAATCCGACCTTGAACTCGATAGAGAACTTGTCGTGGATTTTAGTGGTTACGTTAATCATAAGTGAACCTTCCGTTTCGAAACCGCAAAAATAATAAAAATTGCGAAAACAGTAAAAAAGGTTCATGAGTTGGAAAAAATAGCAACCAGTTCCATTTTTGGAACTAGTTCAAAAGGAGGGCAAACGTCAGGTGAAACCAACGGTGACACAGGCCTTGATGAAGGTGTTTTCATAAATATATGAAGAAACAAAAAGGACGCGAAGTCGTAATCTCGCGTCCTTTGATGTTTTTGGAGGTGTGGGATTATTGTTTCACCACCTTCCTCACTGCAACGACATTTCCTTCAGCCACGGCCTTGATGAAATAGACGCCGGGGGCGAAATGGGACAGGTCAATTTGGGTGTTTCCGTCATTATTCGCCGCCACCACATCCACCAATTTTCCATACGCATCATACATGTGGAATTCCTTCGTTCCCGCCTGTACATTGTTCATCGTAAATTGTACATTGATCACGCTGGTGGTCGGGTTGGGATAGACTGTCATGGACGCGGCCAGGTTGTGGTCGTCGATGCCGACTGTAATGGTGAGGTGGAGGGTCACCACGGAATCGCAGCCGTGAATGGTTTGGAGGGTTTGGGTGTGGTCGCCGGACTGACAATAGGATTCCCCGTTCCAGATGTAGCAGGAGTCAGGGCATTCGATGGAGAACTCGGAGGTGGCGGGCTGCCAAACGTTGACCGTTGTGGAGGCCAGTGCATTGCACCCGGCGGCGTTGTAGCCGATTACCTGGTATGACCCTGCCATGCTGACAGTGAGAGTGTTAGCCGTGGTGCCGTTGCTCCAGAGGTAGGTCTCACCACCGTTGGCTGTGAGAGTAGTGCTTTCGCCTGCGCAGATGTCTGTCTCGCCGGAGATGGTGATGACAGGCGGTTGTGACACGAGAACTGTGACGTTGGCCGTGTTGCTGCAGCCTGCTGTGGAGGTGCCGGTGACGGTGTAAACGCCGAACGCGCTGATGTTGACCGATGCCGTATTGTCGCCCGTGGACCAGCTGTAGCTATCCGCGCCGGAAGCGGTCAAGGTGGTGCTGTTGCCTGCACAGAGCATTGTGTTACCACTAACCGTGATGGTAGGCAGCGGGTTCACGGCCACGGTTACAGTGGCCGTCCCCGTGCAGCCCTCCGCGTTAGTGGCGGTTACGGTATAGATGCCGCTTTGGCTCACACTGATGCTGCTGTTGGTGCTGGCATCGCTCCAGAGGTAGGAGACACCGCCGTTGGCTGTGAGGGTAGTGCTTTGGCCCTGACAAAGTGTGGTGTTGCCAGAGATGGTGGGGGTGGGCAACGGTCTCACTGTCAACGTGAGCGTCAGCATGCTGTCGCAGCCGTTTACGGTTTGCAGGGTGTGCGTGTAGGTACCCGCGGTGGTGAGGTTCTGTCCGTAGAAGTTGTAGCTCTCGCCTTGACAAATGCTGTGCGTAAGCGGGATGTTGTAGGTCGGATTCACGGTAACCGTCTTCGTAGCAGTGTTGCTGCAACCGTTCGCATCCGTACCCGTAACAGTATATGTGCCTGCACTGCTGACGGTTATGGCCGCGTTGGAGGAAGCGTTGCTCCACACATACGTGCTCGCGCCCGTAGCCGTAAGCATGACATTATCACCTTGACAGAAACTGCTGTTTCCGCTGATATTGACACTCGGCAGCGGGTTCACCGTCATCGTGACGCTCGCCAGTGCGGAGCAGCCCTCCGCATTAGTGGCCGTTACAGTATAGATGCCACTTTGGCTAACGTTAATGCTGTTTGCTGTAGCCGCATTGCCCCAAACGTAAGAGACGCCGCCGTTAGCCGTAAGCGTCGTGGTTTCACCCTCGCACAAAGAGGTGTTGCCCGTAATAGTTGGTGTAGGCAGGGCTTTTACCGATAACGATAGTGTCAGCACGCTATCGCATCCGTTCACGGTTTGTAGCGTGTGCGTATAGGTGCCCGCAGTGGTGAGGTTCTGCCCGTAGAAGTTGTAGCTCTCGCCTTGGCAGATGCTGTGCGTGAGCGGAATATTGTAGGTTGGATTGACGGTAACCGTCTTCGAGGCGGTGTTGCTGCAACCGTTGGCATCTGTGCCCGTAACGGTATAGGAGCCCGCACTGCAGACGGTGATCGACGCCTGATTTTGGCTGTTGCTCCATGCATACGTGCTTGCACCCGTGGCAGTAAGCGTAACATTATCGCCTTGGCAGAAACTGTTGTTGCCGCTGATGTTGACATTCGGCAGTGGGTTCACGGTCACCGTGACATTCGCCGTGGCGGAGCAACCCTCTGCATTAGTGGCGGTCACGGTATAGACTCCGCTCTGGCTCACGCTAATGTTGTTGTTTGAACTGCCGTTGCTCCAATAGTAGGAGATACCACCATTGGCCGAAAGTGAGGTGCTCTGGCCTTGGCAGAGCGTGGTGTTGCCTAAGATGACAGGTGTCGGCAAACTCTTGACAGTCAGCGTCAAAGTGACGATACTGTCGCAGCCGTTGACGGTGGAGAGGTTCTGCGTGTAAGTGCCGGCCGTGGTTAGATTTTGACCGTTAAAGTTGTAACTTTCACCCTGACAGATGCTGTGCGAGATCGGAACATTGTAGGTTGGGTTTACCGTGACGGTTTTGGTGGCCGTGTTCGTGCAGTTGTTTGCATCCGTACCAATCAGCGTGTAAGTGCCGGGATTGGACACCGTGATGGTGGCGCTGCTGCTGCCGTTACTCCATGAATAACTGCTTGCACCACTGGCCGTCAAAACAACGCTGCTGCCTTGGCAGAAACTGTTGTCGCCGCTGATATTCACGTTCGGCAACGGATTCACCGTCACCGTGACATTTGCTGTGGCGGAGCAACCCTCCACGTTGGTAGCCGTAACCGTATAGACACCGCTTTGACTCACGCTGATGCTATTGCTCGTACTGGCGTTGTTCCAAAGGTAAGAGATGCCGCCGTTGGCGGTAAGTGTGGTGCTTTGGCCTTGGCAGAGGGTGGTGTTACCCAAAATGGAGGGCGTGGGTGCAGAAGCAACTGTGACCTCCGCCGATGCCGTGGAAGAACATCCGTTGGGCAGCGATGCCGTTACCGCGTAGGTTCCGGGTGTGCTGACCGTGATAGTAGAGGTGTGCGCCCCGTTGCTCCACGTGTAGGTGCCAGCACCGCTGACACAGAGGGTGGCACTCTCCCCTTCGCAGATGCTGGTGTTGCCGGAAATGACCGCCGACTCCATCATCGTGACCGTTTGGGAGGAGGAACCGCTACAGCCATTGGTGTTCGTGACCGTCACCGAATAGCTGCCGGGCGTGTTCACACTGATGGATTGTGTGGTCTCGCCGGAGGACCACAGATAGCTGGCTCCCGAGGTTGCAGTGAGGGTGGTGCCGGTCTCGTTACAGATAACCGAATTGCCGGTGATGGTGACGTTAACGGGCTGGTTTTCCACCACATTGACGGAGGTGCTGCCCGAGCAGCCATTACTGGTAGAAGCTGTTACGGAATAATTGCCAGCCGTGTTGACGTTGATAGATGCGGTAGTTGCACCCGTGGACCACTGGTAGTTCTCGCCTCCAGTGGCCGTGAGGGTGGTGTAACCGCCGGAACAGAAGGCGGCCTCTCCCAAGATGCTCGGATTGGCGAACGGGGCGACCACCACCGAATCAGATGCGGAGCAGCCATACACGGTAGTAACCGTAGTGACGTAGGTACCCGGCTGGCTCACCGTTATGGTGCGTTGCGAGGAGCCGGTACTCCACAGATAGGTGGTGCCGCCGTTGGCCGTAAGCGTGGTGCTGCCGTTGTTGCAGAGCACCGTGCTGCCAGAAATGGAAGCCACCGCCGCCGGATATAGGGTAAGCTGTTTGGAGGCGGTAACTTGGCAGCCGAGGTTGTCGGTGACGGTGACGGTGTAGGTGGCATCCGTGGTGATGCCGATGGCGTTGCTGTGCGAACCGTTGCTCCAACTATACTGGTAGCCGGATCCACCCGTGGGTACGGCTGTATAGGTAACCGTATCGCCATCGCAGAGTTTGGCGGGAGTGGCGGTGACTTGCACCGACAAGTTGCAGGTGGCGGTGGTGAACGTCTTGTCCGACCCGCGATAGACGACACCGTCTTTTTGAACGAAGAAGCGATAGGTGTAGGCCGTACCGCCTTGCAAGCCGGATACATTATAGGATACAGGAGAATCTCCTGTGGTGTTGACAGAGGTGTAGCTGTTCTCGCTATTCTTCTTGTACTCAAAACCGTGGGCGTCCACGTCATAAAGCATTTGGTAACGGCCGTGCAGCGTGGAAGTGGTTGCCCCAACATTGTCCGCGTCTTGGGTGGAAACACTTCCAAATACGGGATACCCTTGGTTGATATTGGGGGTGATGTCTATCACATACACCACGCTGTCTGCATTGAGAATGACGGGAAATGATGATGACTTCATCTGCGCCTCTGTCTTAGCGGTGCCACCCGTGGATGCGTTGTGGCCGCAGGTGTTGAGGTAGTGACAATTGGTGATGGAACCATCTTTACCGCTGATTCCGCCTTTGCTGCCTCCGGATAGTAACGAACCAACGTTGTAGCAATTTTTGATTGTATGACTACTACTTCCTATTACAATCCCGCATATGCCTCCGGCGTAATAACTATTAATAGAGGATACATTACCAGTATTATAGCAGTTGGTAATACCAGCTCCTTGTTCGCCTGCAATGCCACCAGAGCCCCTGCCAGAAACACCTCCCGTGTTGTAGCATTTTGAGATTCCACCTCCAGAATGACCTGCTATGCCGCCTGAACAAGACATGTTGGAAGTTATGGTACCCGAATTGTGACAATTGGTGATAGCGTGACTGGTGTGGCCCACTATTCCGCCCGCGTAGGCGTAGGATGTGACGGTGCCTATATTGTGGCAATTGGTGATAACAACGCCTGTGGATTGACCTGCTATTCCGCCTGAGTACGAGGTACTAGTAGAAATGGTGGAAACAATTCCGGTGTTGTGGCAGTTGGTGACAGCTGCGGTGGAGTAGCCGCAGATGCCGCCAGAGTATGAGCGGGATGAGGTGGAAGAGGCGGAAATGTTGCCAGTGTTGTGGCAGTTAGTGACAGCGGCGGTGGAGTAGCCACAGATGCCGCCGGAGTAGGAGTCGTAAGAGGTGGAGGTGGTAGAGGAGTAGATGTCACCGGTGTTGTGACAGTTGGAGAATGAAGAAGTTGAGTAACCGCATATACCACCGGCGTATGCTCTTGACGATGCGGATGTACGTGTCACACGTCCTGCGCTTGTGAGGTTTTGGAAACTTCCGTTCTTCGCATACCCGAAAACACCCGCATACTGCATGGAGGAAGTGGTGAGGTAAAGGGTCACGGTGTGGTTATCACCGTCAAAGTGTCCGCCGAAGTAGTAGGTGTTGTTCAACCCTATAGGTTGCCATACGGCAATGCTGTCAATATATACGTCGGTGGAGAGTTTGAAATATGTGCCGTCATAGTGCGTCACCCCGCCGTTCACCATTTCGGCAATGTAGGCCAGCTGTTGGGCATTCTCAATTAGATAGGGGATGCTTTCCGTGCCTTGCCCCTGGGTCCATATTTCGGAGCTGCCGTTCCAAATGGAGACGGTTTGGGCTTTCAAGGTCACCACACTAAATAGTGAGACAAAACACATCAAAGTAATAAGTTTCTTTTTCATAATCAAACTTTTTATATTTTATTAATTTTAGCGAATTTTGATGAGACCGTTTAGTCTAGTATGTAAAACAATGTGTGCAATCAGTAGCTCTATCTTCATTTACAGTAAATAACGTTGATTTGGAAAAATGAATAGCTAATAGTGCATTTCGATTAGGGTGTTTGTATCTGTTGCACTGTCCATAAGATATTACACAATTCCTACCTTTCTCATCGTGAAGATCTTGAGGATTGTCGTATCCTGAGCCATGATGTGGCGCCTGAATAGTTTTAATCCTTTTCCAAAATGCTCTATAACGTTTTTTCAGATTAATCAGGCAGTCTTTTTCACGAGCCGGGTAATCTCCTGTATAAAGACACATCGCTTCGTCAAAATCTCTGCCCATCTGTTTGGAAAGCAGCGTCATAGAATAGTAATTGTCATTTCTGTATTGTTGCTTGAAATAGTTGTTGTAGAACTTTTTCAATTTGTCAACATTTTCGTTGTTTTCAAAATAATCACGGATAGCAACAAAATCACTTCCAGTAAAATTATCATATATCTCATGAAAAGTGTTGAATTCTTGAAGAAATGCTTCCATAAATTTGTCTGCGGCAATATGGATACCACAGAATGGCAAATACTCCCATTGGATTATCGGGAACTGTATTGCACTGTCTTCAAGTGGAATTATTTGAATGTCACGAAAAAATTCAAACTCACCATCTCCTGTGAAGCATAATTCCACTAATTGGTTTGCAATGTTATAGATATCTGAGGTGACGCACAAATTGTGCATATAATCGTTTAGGACAATGTCTTTGGATAACAGCTTCGGTGCAGGAATGGCCAACTGCTTAATATGATATTGTCGGGCCAATTCCTCTATCCCGTTCACATGATCATTATGGAAATGCGAAACAAAAAGGATGTCAATCTCTGCTTTTCCTGTGCCGTCCTTAAATGCATCATTAATTTCATTTTTCAGATATTGGCCTTTGGTGGAGCTTCCACAGTCATAAACCATATTGAAAACGTTCTTATCACCTTCATAAAAACGTTCCGTATAGAACGCGCCCTGTCCCACAGGGTGAAAGGTTCTTACCATTTTCATGTTCTTAAATATTTGTTCTTTTAAAGGACTTTCACTATAACTCATGATTCATATTTTTAAGGGCTTGTTATCTTTTGGACATAAAAAAATCGTGAACTTCGTTTGTTTGAGGTTCGCGGTTCTGGACAACCTTCCACTGCAAAACAAAAAAGCTCACGATTACTCGCGAGCATTTCCACTCCCTTTTTGCAGTAGATGTTGAAATTGTCCAGATTTCGAACCATCAAAAGAAAATCGAAAACGCTTTATGTCAATATGTTAAATTGTCAGTTGTTCTATTCTATAATTCTTTTGGGGTTGGTGAAAAAATGGGGTTCTATTTTAGGGGGCGAAGATACGAAAAATCTATGCCTGATATTCTCTGATTACCTCGTCTGCTAAGTATCGGTCTCCAAATGTGTATAACATCGTGGCGGGATCTCGCAGTAACCTATTCGTGCGGGATCGGTAAAAAAGGGAAAGGGCTTTCTCAGAACTAATGCCCATGTCGTTCGCTATGAGTGTTACCACACGACCGATTTTGTTCCATATCAATAAGGGACTCAACATGTTACTATATTTTATAAGATTCCACAAAAGTGAGAAATTGGTCAACCACATGCTGATTGCGGATACACAATTGGTTGTTCGGGCGATGCATCGAAAGATTGCGGAGAGCCGTTTCCAGAGGCATCATATCCGACATGTAAGCTTCGACCGTATCAATGACACGGTCATTTGCCACACCACCTTCCACGATGTCGTACAGGTCTCCGTCATATTCCCCACGACGGTTGGCTACAATGTATTCCAGCCATTCGACATCATAGTTGTCGAACTTCTTGTAAGAGAATGAGTTTCTTGCCAACTGCAGATTGAACTCATAAACATTGACGATACCCGTTTCAAGACGGATGCGCGACATTCTGTCTGCCCAAGATTCGGCCTGCTGTAACAAATCTGTGACATAAAACCCTTGCCCGAAATCAAGTCCGGCACGCCCCTTGCTGATGTCGGGAAACTCAACAGTTTCAGTTCCACCATGATATACTTTCATTTCAAACCTCCCTTCTTTGCTTCGCGCCGATGTAACGCCTCCAAAATGTCTTTCGTGACAATTTGGCGGCTTTGGGTGTGCAAAGTTTCGTAGCAAGGGTATATCAATTCTGAAAACAGGTTCACGGCTTCCATACGGCCATACATTTCCGCTGCGGAGATGCCCTCGTGGTCTGCAGCCGATTCCACACAAGATGCTGCAAAAATATTACGCAATTCTGCCTCACCCGGTGCAGGGAAACCGTTTTCAGACATCACACCGTCCATTTTGTATTTATCCTTAATTGTTTTCATTATCCTTTTCAATCACTCTGCAAAAATACAGTTTTTCTTTACACCATACAGGGAGACGCATTATTTTTGTAATTTTGCGGCCTCAAAGCCAAAACCTATGCTATCCCTTTACTCCCAGAATCTTGAGAACGCGGTGAACGAGATTGCCAAGCTGCCGGGCGTGGGCAAGCGCACCGCCCTGCGGCTCGCCCTCCATCTCATCAAGGCCGAGCCTGAGGACGTGCAGCTCCTCACCGACCGCATCTCCAAGCTGAAGACCGACATCTGCTCCTGCAAGGTGTGCTACAATATCTCCGACCACGAAATCTGTGACATCTGTGCCAACCCCAAGCGCGATGCCGCCGTCATCTGCGTGGTGCAGGACATCCGCGATGTCATCGCCATCGAGAACACCAGCCAGTACAACGGCCTCTATCATGTGTTGGGCGGGGTCATCTCGCCGATGGAGGGCGTGGGCATCCGCCAACTGCGTCTGCAGGAACTTTTCGACAGGGTAGGGAAAGGCGACGTAAAGGAACTGATTCTCGCCCTGCCTGCCACGGTGGAGGGCGACACCACTAACTTTTTCATCTACAAGAATGTCAAGGACAAGGTGCCCCTGGTCACCACCATCGCGCGCGGCATCGGCGTGGGCGAGGAACTAGAGTATGCCGACGAGGTGACGTTAGGGCGCTCGTTGGTGGCGCGGCTGGATTTCGACAAGGCCTACAACAAAAACACCAAATAAAAAAATCCCCTCGGCTGAGGGGATTTTGCATATATGGAGGTAAGGGTTTCGAAGGAAGAAAAGCGTGTGGTTGGGCTTACTTGGAACCTTTGTCCTTGTTGCCGGCGTGTCCGCGGAATATACGAGTGGGGGCGAATTCGCCGAGTTTGTGTCCGACCATATTCTCGGTCACATACACGGGGATGAATTTGTTGCCGTTGTGGACAGCGATTGTAAGGCCGACGAAGTCCGGGGAAATCATCGAGGCGCGAGACCACGTCTTGATGGTGGATTTCTTGTTGGACTCCTGGGCGGCAATCACGCGTTGTTCCAGTTTGTAATGTATATAGGGACCTTTTTTTAATGAACGACTCATAATAATGCGCTTTTAGATTATTATTTCTTTCTTCTTTCGATGATGTATTGGCTGGAATTCTTCTTCGGGTGTCTGGTCTTGTAGCCCTTGGAAGGAATACCACGACGAGAGCGGGGATGTCCGCCGGATGCACGGCCTTCACCACCACCCATCGGGTGATCAACGGGGTTCATCACGACGCCGCGGTTGCGGGGACGTCTGCCGAGCCAGCGGCTGCGGCCGGCCTTACCGGACACCTCGAGGCTGTGGTCGCCATTGGAGACGATGCCGATGGTGGCCTTGCAGGCGCAGAGGATCATACGGGTTTCACCGGAAGGCAGTTTGATCACGGCGTATTTGCCGTCGCGGGACATCAGCTGGGCGTAGGAGCCGGCGCTGCGGGCGATCTTGGCACCCTGGCCCGGACGCATCTCGATGTTGTGGATGATGGAACCGAAGGGAATCTCACCGATAGGAAGGCAGTTGCCGAGATCGGGGGCGACACCGGTGCCGCTGAGGATCTCCTGGCCCACCTTGATGCCGTGAGGGGCCACGATGTAGCGCTTCTCGCCGTCGGCGTAGAAGAGCAGGGCGATACGGGCCGAGCGGTTCGGATCGTACTCGATGGTCTTCACGGTAGCGGGGATACCGTCTTTTTCTCTTTTAAAGTCAATCATACGGTACATCTTCTTGTGACCGCCTCCGCGGTACCGTACCGTCATCTTACCACTGTTGTTTCTTCCGCCTGTCCGGTGTTTCGGACACAACAAACTCTTTTCGGGTGTGTTGGTGGTAATGTCATCAAAGGCGCTTATCATTTTGAAGCGCTGACCCGGCGTTACTGGTTTGTACTTTTTAAGTGCCATTTTTTTTAAATATTACTATAAAAATCAATTTTTTGATCCTTGTCCACGAACACGAAGGCCTTCTTGAAGTTGTTCTTGTGACCTACGATGACGCCAGCCTTAGTATTACGGTTCTGGACTTTACCGCGTTGGATCAAAGTGTTTACGCGGACTACTTTAACACCATAAACGGCCTCTACTTCGCGCTTGATTTCGGGCTTGGTGGCCTCGCGGGTCACCATAAAGCCGTAGCGGTTGTACTTTTCAGCCGTCTGCGTCATTTTCTCGCTGATGATGGGTTTTATAATGATACTCATTGTTTTAGCTTTTAAAGGTTAATTATTCGCCTAACATTTTTTCAAGCTCGGGCAGGCTCTTCTCGCAGATGACGAGGTGGCCGGCGTTGAGCACGTTGTAGGTGTTGGCCTCGCAGGCGCGCATCACTTGGGTGCGGGGCAGGTTGCGGGCGGAGAGGTAGATGTTGCGGTCGTTCTCCGGAATCAGCATCAGGGTCTTCTGGCCCTCAAGCTTGAGGCTCTTCAGAATGTCTCTGAAAGCCTTGGTCTTCGGAGCGTCGAAGGAGAAATCCTCCAGCACCGTGATTTTGCCTTCCTGCTGCTTGTAGGTGAAAGCGGAGAAACGGGCGAGTCTCTTCACCTTCTTGTTCAGCTTGAAGGAGTAGTCGCGAGGATGGGGGCCGAATACGGTGGCACCGCCGCGGATGGTCGGGCTCTTGATGCTACCGGCACGGGCGCCGCCGGTGCCTTTCTGGCGTTTCAGCTTGCGCGTGCTGCCGGAAACGGTGGAACGCTCCAGCGTGTCGTGCGTGCCTTGTCTTTGGTTGGCCAAATATTGCTTAACGTCAAGCCAGATGGCGTGATCGTTCGGTTCCACATTGAAGATCTGATCGTTCAGGGTAACCGTTCTGGCAGCCTCGCTGCCGTCTATTTTATATACTGCTAACTCCATCTTTCTATAATTAAATAAGATCCATTGGCTCCGGGAACAGAACCTTTAACTAATAATAAATTCTTCTCTTTGACGATCTTCAGAATCTGAAGGTTGATGACCTTGACCTTGGCGTTGCCCATCTGGCCGGCCATACGCATACCTTTGAACACGCGGGAAGGGTAGGAGGATGCACCCATAGAACCGGGGGCTCTCAGACGGTTGTGCTGACCGTGCGTGGCATCGCCCACACCGCCGAAACCGTGGCGCTTCACGACGCCCTGGAAACCTTTACCCTTGGAGGTGCCGCTCACATCCACGAACTCGCCTTCCTCGAAGACGGTCACGTCCAGAACCTCACCGAAGTTCTTCTTGTGGCCCTCCTCGAAACGGGTGAACTCGTGCAAGACCTTCTTCGGCGTGGTGCCGGCCTTGGCGAAATGGCCCTTCAGAGGCTTCGTCGTGTTCTTCTCTTTCTTTTCGTCGTAACCCAATTGGATTGCACTGTAGCCGTCCTTCTCGACGGTCTTGACTTGCGTGACAACGCAAGGACCAGCCTCTATCACTGTGCACGGCACGATCTTGCCGGAGGCATCGTAGATGCTAGTCATACCAATTTTTTTTCCTATTAATCCAGACATTTTTTAGTTGGTTTGTTAATTTTTTATACTTTTTCTGCGCATTTCCGTAAACCATTCCTTGACCGTAACAAGCTGACACAGACGCTGTTTGCGGCTCTTTGCGGTTTGCTTCAATGAGCCTGCAAATATACACTTTTTCTGATACCCAACTACTTATGCGAAAAATATTTATCAACAATTCTTTTGACCGCACAGGGGGGCGATGTGCGATTTGCGATGTGCGATTTACGATGTACGATTTGCGATTTGCGATGATAGGTCGTAAGTCGCAAATCGAAAGTCACCCTACCTGTTCCTTCCAGAAGCTCAGCGGTAGGTGGACGTTGGGGAGGTTGATGGCGCGGACGAAGAGCGGGGCTATCTCCTCTTCGCGGAAGCCGGCGATGCCGCAGCCGATGCGCGTGCATACCATCAAGGTTGCTGCCGAAGACGAAAATCTCGTTCTTCTCCAGGCTGGTGATGGTGTCGGGCGCGATTCTGTCTTTGAACTCATCCAGGGTCCGGTAGTTCTTCTCCTCGCGGTTGCGCTGCGCGCGGAATCTTTTGGCCTCCCCAGTAGCCTGTCCGTTGGTCTCGTCCTGCTTCTGTTGAATCTTGAAGTTTCTGGATAACATAATGTTGTTTTTTTATAATTATAAAATGAGGCGTGATATTTTTTACTATCTTTGCACCCAGATTAATTATTAAATATAATAATATGGAATATACAGATTACAAGAGTGAAGAAATGACCGAATCCGTGCGCCCGGAGGAGAATTCCCTTTTCAACGACATCCAGAAGGAGCAGATGTCAAAGGCCTGCAGCTACCTCTTCAGCATCAGCAAATGGATGAAGTTTTTCTTTGTGCTCACCATTATCGGCATCGTGTTTATGTTCGTGTCGGGCCTCATCTTCCTGATTGCCAGTCCTTTCTTCGATGCGATGGACACGACGGGATTCAGCAGCATTGCCCCGCGTTTTGCAGGCGTCATCTACCTTGTGGTGGCCGGCCTTTACGTGCCAATGGCCATCTACATCAAGCGTATCTTTACGGCGGCGGAAACCGCTGCGCTCTCCAATGACAACGACGCGATGGTGGAGTACCTGAAGAACAACAAGTCGCTGTGCAAGTTTTACGGCATCCTCACGATCGTGATGATCGGGTTCTGCATCTTGGTGATGCCCATCATTATGATGATCACCGCTCTTGCCGCCTGATAGGTTTGTGCGATTTGCGAGTTAAGATTTACGGTTTGCAGTTTGCGGGTTCGTGAACTGCGAACCGTTTTTTTGCAGCCAGCGTTGAAAAATGCAGTGCCGAGTTTGTACTTTAATGTTGTCTAATAATCCTTGAAATTCGGAAGATTTCCGCCTGTCTCTTCTAAAACAGTTATTCCTCTTCGCTATAATATACCTTATAGAACTTCCCGCGCTCGTCCTCGCCCTGTTCCACGTGGTCGCGGTTGCCGTCGATGATGATCTGGATCTTGCGGTCGAGGCGGATGACGCGCTTGTAGGAGCGTTGCTGGCGGCGGAAGGCGTAGTCGGAGATGTCGAAGCTGTCGTCGATCACCACGTCGTTCTCCTCCTCGAAGCTCCGTTTGTACTGGCGGAAGCTCTCGATGACCTCGGGCTGTTCGATGACCTCGTTGGCGAACTCCTCCATCTCGAAGGTGTCGTTCTCCTTGAAGAACTCTAAGGAGCGGTTCAGCAGGTCAATTTGGTCGGCCTTGGAGACTTCGAACTGCTCGGGTAGCGCCTTGGTGACAAAGTTCTTGGCCATGGCCATCGCGTTCTGCGTGTTTGCGTAGCCGTCCTTGCGCTGGCGCACGTGCAGGAAGTCGTCCATCCAGTACTGCGTGTCTTTATGGTTTTTATCAATAACAAGAACCCATGGCTCTTCTTTTTTGAAAATGATAAGACATGCTTTATCTATGTTTTTCGGGAGTACGCCCTCTTGAATTGTCATTGAACTGACATCACCTTGATTTGCATTAATCTCCAAAAAAGATTCCTTTTGCTCAATCTTATATATTCCTAAGGCTTCGTAATATGAGTTTTCAATTTGAACATCCTCATATTTAACAAAAACCAAATCACCATCTTTGATGTTTGGATGTGTCGCCACTTTTTTAAGATGAATAAAAATGTCTTTGGAACAACTTAACAAATCTTCTTTTTCCCAGTATTCATTCGCAATTTTTCTTAAGACATTAAGACTTATATCAACCTCATGAACGAATTCGAACACTTCGTTGATGGCCTCAAAAGGATCTAATAATATTTTTTTCAGCGTGCCATTATCTAATTCTCTGATATCAGTCTGTTGATTTGATATTATATTATTATTATCATCAGTGCAAAATCTATGACATACAATTTCACTAATATAAGCATCTTTATTGATTATCATCTTTGTTGTTTTTTAGATTTATAACATTTGTTAAACTTGCAACTGCAAAAAGAGTGTTGTAAAAGATCCTCGCCAACCAATAAATCACAAAAAAACGGAGAATTAGATTTATCGTAATAGAACAGAATAACCAAACTGAACTAGCATCTACATCTGAAACAAAAGCATAATCGAATGGATTATATGACACATCATGTTGAATTAGGAAAAATATAAGAATTAAGCAATAGATTGCCAATATCGTTGTCCGACCAATCATAAAACTAAATTGCTTATAAAAATTATATTACTACTGTCGCGATAAATTTTTAACTTAGGTATTTAATTTATTGATATATAA